>Ga0265323_10000905_pt1 | contig 15675 bp, 11 predicted proteins | sample 41225metaG_FD_193580 | JGI IMG/M metagenome (GOLD analysis project Ga0265323, IMG submission 193580) | Rhizosphere microbial communities from Carex aquatilis grown in University of Washington, Seatle, WA, United States - 4-12-25 metaG | ecosystem: Host-associated > Plants > Roots > Rhizosphere...
TTTCCTTTCTGTGTTTGAGTTTGTTACCAAACATTGGGGCTCGGCTCTCCGGCTCACGCCGGCGCGCAATCCCCGTTCCCGGAAAACAGACACCTGTTCTCGTCTCATGACGAGCCATATTGTCTAGGAAGAACGTGATGCCGTTCAGACGGTTTTCACTAATTGGAATGATAAGAACAGTCAAGCTACTCTTCATCCCAAAATGTGGGAATTTGCGGTGCCTGAACTCGGCAACTGGAGCGTGAGAACAGCGAGCTCAAGAAGATGCTTGCCGAAGAGATGCTCAAGAACCGGGTATTGGAGGCCGTATGCGAAAAAAAGTTGTGAGCCCGGCCCATCGCCGGGCGGCGGCGCAACAAGTGGTAGCTGCTGGGATGTGTTCCCAACGGGCCGCGTGTCAAATTCTACGGTTGGCACGGTCAACCTACGGTTATCGTGGGCGAACTCCGACTCCGGCGGAGGAACGATTAAGGCAACGGCTGCATGAGTTGGCGCTGAAACATCCGCGTTACGGGTATCGGCGGATCGCGGCCCTGTTGCGCCAGGAAGGTTGGCTGGTGGGCAAGCGCCACATTCAACGTCTCCGGCGTGCGGAGGGACTGCGTGTTCCTCCGAGTCGGCGAAAGCTCGTTCGGCGTGGGGTTTCGACGGGTTTGCCGACGACTGCTACGCATCGTGGGCATGTGTGGACGTGGGACTTCATTGCTGACGCGACTGTGCGCGGCGGGGCACTGCGAATCCTGACGATTCTCGACGAATACACCCGGGAGTGCCATGTACTGCGAGTGGATCGGGCTCTCCGTTCGGAGGATGTGCTGGCCTGGTTGCAAAAGGCCATTGAGGAACAGGGCGCACCGGAGTATCTGCGCTCGGACAATGGTTCGGAGTTCATCGCCAAGATCGTGCAGCGATGGCTGGCGGAGAATCATATCAAGACCATCTACATTGAGCCGGGCAGCCCGTGGCAGAATGGCTTTGTGGAAAGTTTCCACGGTCGCTTTCGGGACGAGTGCTTGAACCGGGAACAACTGTGGACCCTGACCGAAGCGCGGGTGGTGATAGGCGACTATCGGAGCGAGTACAACCAATTAAGGCCGCACAGTCGGTTGGGCTACATGAGCCCAGCGCGGTTCGTGGCGCAACTCTGTCCATCCTCGGCTACGGTCGGGCTTCGCCCTCCCTCCGCCAAGGATGGACAAAACCAGAACGAAAAAGTAACCTCAACCAATGGCTCCAACTAACACATGGAGTGGTACAGAAAAGTGAATCCGGTCAGGGCCTTCGATCAAAAAGGGAGCTTCGATGCTGTCGTGGCGCAAGGCCGCAATGAAGGTGCAGCTTTGCCAGTGACCGCGCGGGATAGTGCTGAGACAACAATGGCCCATCGGACAGCGACCATGATGATTATAGCTCTCGCTCACTATCCGGCACGGGCACCGCGGACAGTAATAATCAAGGTTCCGCTGCCAAACGTATGGCTATTCCACGGCTCATTCAGCCTTGGCTGACCGGAACTTCAGCGCTGCTTCAGTGCGGGAGCGAACGTGCAACTTGTCATAAACATGCCGGAGATGCCACCGGACAGTCCCATCGTTCACTCCCATCCGGCGGGCAATTTCCTTGTTGGGTAAACCTTGGGCCAGCAATTCGAGGATTTCGCGTTCGCGGGGCGAAAGTTCTTCCATTTCCGCGGTTGTTTTCAATGGCTCCTGGAAGGAAGCGATGACCTTGCGCGCAATATCCCGTGACATGGGCGCACCCCCCTGCCGGACTTCGCGAATGGCGGAAATGAGTTCTTCGGGCGTGCAACGCTTCAGCAGGTAGCCGCACGCACCAGCGCGCAGCGCCCTGAAAATTCTTTCCGTGTCCTCATACACGGTCACCATGATGATGTGGAGCGAGGGAATCATCCGTTTGAGCTGGGCGGTGCATTCGATGCCCGAGAGGTTTGGCAATTGAATGTCCATCAGCACGATCTCGGGCTGGTGCCGCGGGATGGCTGTCAACGCCTCCTCTGCCGTCGCACAGGCACATACACAACGGCATTCCGGATCCGTCTGGACAAACTCGATGAGGCTTTCCCGGATTATTTTATTGTCTTCAATGATCGCAATGCGGGTCATAAACGTTCATTTCATTGGCACCTGAAACCGTACCATGGTGCCTTTTCCATCTTCGCTGGTAATGGCAAACCACCCCCCTAGTTTTTCAATGCGTGATCGCATGTTGTCCACGCCGTCCATTTCCATGGAGCGGGCATTCGCCGGCAGGCCGCGCCCGTTGTCGGCGATGACCAGATGCAAGCTGTCCGGTTCGATCTGGATTTCCAAGCGGACTTCCGTGGCCCCGGAGTGGCGCACAACATTGGTGAGCGCCTCCTTGAAGGCGAGAAATAATTGGTGGCGGTGGCGCGAATCCATCGCCAGTTCCGCCGAGGCGGGCGGGCCTTCGAGCCGCCAGGTGATGTTGGCCAGCCCCAGGAAACGGTCCGCGTAAAGGCAGAAATAACTGACAAGCGAGGCCAGCGAGTCATGGGCGGGGTTCGTGGCCCAGACGATTTCGTCCAGGGCCGTGACCAGCTCACGCGCCTTTTCACCCACCTGCCCGAGATACTGGCTGCGCTTTTCGTCAGGCGCGGATGCGGATTTCGCCCGGGCGGCCAGCATGCCGATTTCCGTGATGCCCGAGCCGAGATCGTCGTGCAGGTCATGGGCGATGCGGGCGCGTTCCTGTTCCCTCGTCCGCTGGTGTTCAACGCGCTGGCGGTTTTGAATCTGGGTTTCCAGTTCGGCGGTGCGTTTATCGACCTGTCGATGAAGCTGGGTAATCCACAACGCCATGACGGTCAGCGCACAGGTCAGCACCCCCACGGCCACCAACAACCGTTGCAGCGTCCACCACGACGGCTGCGAGAGCATTTCTATATCCGCCGGTGAATGAACCAGCAAATCAAAGGGAGCCGCGTCGTTGTCGAGTGCCCGGTTCCCGCCTTGGGCCACATACACACCGACCAGGGCAAGCCGGCTGCCAATGCGGGGCGGCGGCAGCGAAACTTTCCTCACATTCGCGCGCGCCAAAAACCTCCATGACCCGGCCTGGATTTCCAGCACCTCATTAGTGGGCGTCGCCCGGGAGCTCACCAGCCATCCTTCAATCCGCACCCGGGTCGAATCATAAATCGCGCCGGGCAAATCATCGGGTGACAAATTTTTGGGCTTCGGCAGCGGGGCATGTCCGGTTTTTCGCGCGATCGCCTGGCGCAAAAGCGGCGCGGCTCCGCTCAATTCCGGGTAGCCCACCACTTCCACCAGGTCGCCGGTATGCAGTCCGACCGGCCGCCTCAAGGTAAACCGCACGCCATTGGTGCCATCCACCATGTAATAATCCCGCCCTTTCATGTGCAGGATCTGTCCCGATACTTTCACCCGCTGAAACGCGCTGGCTTGGGGATCGAAAAGCGTCAGTTCCGCCGCGCGCTTTTTCGGCGCGGAAAATTTATCCGCCAACGCGGGCCGGTCCACCATGATGGAGTCAACCCGCATGTGAATGTGCCCCAGCTCCAGTTGATTGGCGACAATGTCCCGTGCCACAAAGAGGCATCCCCGCAGCCGGACGACGGCGTCCTCGTAATTTTCCAAATTCTCGGAATTCGTGCCGACCAGCCATAAATCCACCCGAAGCACGCCGCCCGGTGTGCGCAGGAACACTCTTGACCAGCCGTTGGGAAAGCCGTCCGGATGTGGGATGGCTTGTTCGACAATGCCCCTGATTTCAATCAATTGATCGTCCAGACTGCCATTCATCAATTGGTCCCAAGTCGGTTGGATGGGATCAGGCATGCTCCCCAAACCCAGGAGGTTGATTTGGCTTGCCCGCACAATTGGGGCAAATGAGCCCTTGTCTGTTTTACCTTCCACTTCCAAATAGGCACCGACTTGCGGCAGTTCGGAAATGATTGCCGAATCCACAACCACATAAACCGCGCGGGTGGCATCCTGCACAATGAAGGCATGCCGGTTCGACACGACGCAGATGACCACGCCCTGGATTTTGACCGGGGCCCCATGCTCTGCTTCCTCCCGTTTCATCTGGTTGACGGCGGCGGCGGTCGTCAGCACAGGAAACGTTCCGCTGTTCGCATTCGTATCTCCATTGGCGTTGCGATTGGGCGGGGTTTCAATGAACTCAATCTCCTTGCGGCCCGGCACCAGGAGCAGGCCGGGAACCTTTTGCCCCGTGATGGTGAAGGCGCTTTGGCAATATCCCACGGCGCGAATCCGGCTGTTCAAAAGCGGCATTGAAAGCAATGAAGAACCGTCCGCAATCTCCACCTGCATTCGGTCAGCCCCGGCACTCAGTTCCAACTTCACCCCAGCCGGCACCTCTTTCACAAACGTCACCTTCCCCTCCACTTCCGCCCATTGGCCGTCTTCCCCGTCGCGCAATGTCTGGCCAATGACGATTTGCCGCGGTTCGGGAAATTCCGCCCGTCCGATTACTTCCAACCGCAAATTATCCACCACCGGGCCCTTGGTGTCGAGCCTGATGAAGCCGGCCCCTCTTCGGACGATCTTGCCGTTGCCCGCCACACGCACCCGCTGTCCCGGCTGGACCAGCTGGCTGGCCAGGTCCATTTCCAATTCCACCACCCCGGATTCATCCTTCAAAACAAACCGTCCCTGTGCCGCATTTGCCCACCAGACGGTCCCTTCCAGACGGATAGAATGGCTGACGTTGGGATTTTCCGAACTCAGACGGACAATTTGCAGTACGTTGGTCACGTCGTATGCCGGCTGGCTGGCCATCCCCGGTTCTGCCGCCGCCGTTTGTTCCAACAATCCTGCACCCAAAATCAAACTGCAACCGGCCAGGGCAAGCCGGGGCCAGGGCGGGAAGATTGCGCTCATGGCGTCAGCATATTCGCTTGCCTCCGATTCCGCACCACGAAATGGAACGCTCCTTTTGTGTTATCCCGTCCCCGGGACGCCGGTCTCCGACCCGGCGCACTGGCTGGAGCCGTGGTTTTGGCGAGGCGAGACACCTGACCAGCCTGAGGACGCGAATTTGCCGGTGATTGGTCACTACATGCTGCGAACTTACGTTGGGTAATCAGGGAGACATCGCGCCGGGATCCACCGCCTGGGCGGCAATCGTGTTGTTGTCTGGTAACAGCGTCACCGCCGCCGTCCAGTTCATCCAGTTGTTGGCGGTCACCACGTTTCTCCAACCCCGCTATTCAAGGATAAACCAGCCGAAGAAAGACGCTGCCGTTGGTGCGATTGATCGGGATGAAAATCTGGTTTGTGGCTCTGGATCCCGTGACCACCGTCCAGTTTGTGCCGAGCCCCGCGCTAAAATCATTGGTTTGGATTTGCAATCGCCAGCCGAGATGGTCTTGCGGCCAGGACAATTGCAATTGGCCACTGCTGACCTGCACCAGAATATTGGTTGGTGCTGATGAAGGCAGGGGCACGGCGCTGGCTTGCAGGGAATTGGTGCTCTCGCCACCGGACACCGCCGTGACGACGTAATAATAGGTCACGGCGTTGGTCACCGCCGCGTCCGAATAATTGGTCGCCGTCAATCCGCTGAAAAGTGCCGGATACGGCCCGCCGTTGGCCGTCCCGCGTTTGAGATTGTAACTGGCCGCGCCCGATACGGCATTCCACTTCAAATTAATCAACAAGTTCGTTCCGATCGCCGTGAAATTTGTCGGAGCGGGAGGCGCGGGCAAAGCCACGATGAGATTCACTACCCCGGCGATGTTGGTGGCAAAGGAATAGGCGTAGGCGGCCCCTGGAGTCGAGCCGAGCGTCGGAAGATTGCCGCTCAAATTGCCGGTGTAGGTCAGCAGCGTGTTCGTCCCCGCCCCAAATCCAGGGCCGTTCGTCAAGTTAATGGTCCCGCCCAAGGCCAGGTTGCCCACGACCACCACCCGGTTGGTCTTGGGATCCAAGGTGTAGTTTAGCACGGTGGTGGGGAACAGTGTGAAATTGTTACTGATGGTGAGGACGCTGTCAGCGAGCGTGAGCGGGCCGTCATCAAAGACGTTGGTATTCTTAAGTGACGCCTGGGCGTTGTAAAAAGCCAGGCTGTTGCCGTAGCCATTCGTCGTCAGGCCGTCGAACGTGAATGGCGTGTTGGTCGGCGTGCTGTTAGTAACAATCAACTGGGCGTTGAACAGTGCAATACTGGCATTGCCGGCAGGCGTGATTATTTTGGAATCTAAAAATTGAACGCCACTGGCATTGCAAACGGCAAACGCCGTGGCATTGGTAATGGTGACATGATTGAAGACGATGTTGGTGGCCGGCAGTTCGGTGCGCGACCAAATAAAGCAATTGGTACCTCCCGTTACCGTCAGATTACTGATGGTGATATTGCGCCAGATGGGGGTGTTGGCATTGACGGCGACTACGGTCTGGGTGGCGGCCTGATAAGGAGTGATGCCGCTGGGGGATGAATCAAAATTGTAATAACTGTAAATAGCTATGGGGGCGCCAACGTTGGTCATGCCGATGTTGAAATAGGAAAGGTTCTGGGCGATGCCGCCCTGGCCGTTGCCGCCGTTGGAAGCGTTGTCGGATTTCATACGGATGCCGTTATCCGTGCCGCTGAAAGTGCAGTCAATCACGGTCAGATTCGACACGCCTCCCTGGGTGTTGCTGCCGATGGACACGCCATGCCCGTTGCCGAAGGTGCAATTGGTGACCGTGGTGTCGGCAGTGGGCGTCCCACTGCTGCTGGTGCCCAAGGCAATGTTGTCATCACCCACACTGATCTTGCAGTCCTGCACCAGGCAGTTTGTCCCCACCAGGTCAATGCCGTCGGTGTTATGGGATTGCTGCAAAGTGGGCACACCCGTCGATGGTGGGGCGGTCTCCGTGATGCCGAGGATGGTAATGTTGCCGCCTTTGCCTTTGAACACGATGTTTTGCTTCGGCGCATTGGAGAGAGTAATGTTTTGAACCAACACTTGGTGGCATCCGCTATTGAAGTAAATCATGTAGGGCCGTCCGGAAAAAACAGAGCCGCCCGAATTCCACCAGTTCGAGCCCTGGCCGTCAATGATGCCCGAACCGCTGATTTCCAGGTTCGTCAGTCCACTGGCGTAAAAAAGATTTCCATAGGTTTGGCCGCCGTAAGATGGCAGGCCGGTCCAAACACTCAGGGGCTGCATCCGCAAGATTGCGTTGGCATCCACCCGGATGTTCACATTGTTTGTTAGCAACAACGGTCCGGTCAAAAAAACCCCCGGGGCCGGAATCCGCACCGTGCCACCCAGCAACCCATTTGTGTTCCCGCCCGCCGCCGCGGCGACGATGGCATTTGAAATGGCAATGGTGTTGTCAGCAATGCCATTGTTCGTTGCGTTGTAGGGGGCGTTGGTGACGGTGATGACGTTGTTGGTATTGATGTTCGGCAGCGTCGGCGCAGCCGATGTTGCCACGACAAACGAAAAAAGTCCGACCGCTGACAGACAGAGCAGGCCGTGAGACGGAAGATAATTGCGTAACTTCATGATTTTACAAGTGCTTTGACCGGAAGAAGCATACCACGATTTACATCACTTTGCCGATTCCAACGAACAGTTCACCATCTGCTGATCGCCGTCGTGCAATCAATCTGGCCCCCGGCCACCGCGCCGAAATTGACGGTCACAAAATCGCGCGCGGGAAATTTTGGCGGAACAATGCGCTTTAGAATTTTCGGCACTTGTGCCCATTCAGCATGCGTGCCGGCACGGCAATTAATCCGGCTATGACCATGAAGGCGGCGCCAGCGAGTTCAACTGCGATTGACAAGACACGAACTTGGCAAAGTTGAGATTGAAGAATCATCGGACTAGCCAAAAAACGGGTGCTGGAAGGCTCCAGCACCCGTTGAAACCTCCCAACTCAATCTACCCACGGACGCGGCGAAAACGCGCCACCAAACCGAGCAAGCCCAAACCTGCCAGTGCAAGAGTGGAAGGTTCAGGCACCGCTTGTGGTGTTACATCCGCCCAATCTGGGGCGATGAGAAGGTTACCAATATCAAAATTGCCCACAGTGGTCGCCGACTGGATTTTGAAAGCGACATCATCCACCGAGTTTATGGCAGTCGCTGTGGACTGCGTCGCGGTAGGCGTTCCTGGCTGGCTGCCCCCGGGCGTGGGATTCACATAAAGGTTCACCACCGGCGCGGAGCCAAGGGTCAATTCTTCGACGATGAAATAAGTTGTGTTCAATGACAAAGCGCTGCTGTAGACGGCGCCACTGCCACCGCCGGTGGTTCTTACGCCTATTTTCCAGCCGGCGCCCGAAGCCCCCACATAAGTTGACAGGGCATCACTACTGCCGCCTGGGGTGGTCGTTCCGGGATTCAATGCGCTGATATAGTTGTTGGCGGTGGGAAGCGTAGTGCAATCAATGAGAAAGGAATAATAGATGCTGCCGCTGGTCACGGCACTGTAGGTGTTATAACTGGTGCTGCCACTGCCGCTCGAAGTATAAACCAAGTCGTTGCCAGGCAACAACTGCAATCCGGCATAGGCCAACGGACTGCTGCCAATCTGTAACTCGCTGGTGTTTCCCCCGGTCCACGCGACACTATTGCCAGGGTTGACCTTGCTGGCAAGCCCGGTTCCCGGCGTGTAGTTGAAACCTTCTGAAAATAAAAGCTGGGCGTGAACACTTTGAAAGGCCAAGCAGGTGGCGGCAATCGCAACCAGCTTGCCAAACATTAAACGGGAATCATACCGGGTATTCTGGGTTTTCATATGTTTTCAATTTCTGATGGTTTTGTAAAAAAAGCATAGCACATTGCCCGCATTTGTCAGTTTCGTTTCTGTGCAAACCTGTTTGAAAATTGAGCACTGCGCCCGCAAGGCCGCAATCGGCATCTGGCGACCCGGATTTTATATCCCGTTTTTCAAACCCTCGATCTGTGCATTTTCTATTGCAAACGGAGGTCTCTCTTTCACCGACACGGTCACTTTCTTTAGTTGGACGCCTTTGGCGTTGCGAATCTCGAAGCTTTTTGCGGCAGAGATTTGGACGTTTTCAAAAACCACATTGGAAATACAACTCTCCGGCAACCCCAAAATGACGCCCGCCGATTTCTGGCAGGTGGCCTTGAGGTTGCTGACCCGGATGTCCCGATAAACCGGAATTTTTTCACCGGCGGATGGCGTGCCGGCGTCTTTCGGGGGAGTTGACTGCACGGCGTCTTTGGCGGAATTGTTCAGGTAGTAACAGGTGAACGTGATGGCCGGATCCACATTCGTCATGGCGATGTCACTGTAGCTGACGTTTTCCACCAACCCGCCCTTTCCGCGCTGCGACTTGATCCGCAGACCGTTCTCGGTGTCCTGAAAAGTGCAGTTTTTTACGACCACATTGCGCACGCCGCCGTCGGTTTCGCTGCCGATGGACATGCCGTGGCCGTGCAAAAACGTGCAGCCGGTCACGGTGATGTCTTCGCAGGCGAACGCGCGCCCCGCAATTTTCTTCCCGGTCTTGATCGCCACGTTGTCGTCCCCCACATCCAAGGTGCAATTGGTGATGAGCACATTCCGGCATGAACTGGGATCAATCGCATCCGTGTTCGCCGCGTGTTCCGGCGCGAGGATGGCCACGCCCGCAATCAACACATCCTGGCAATTGTCCGGCACGAGATGAAATTTGGGGGAATTTTTCAGGGTGACGCCCGCGACCTCCAAATGCTTGACGCGCGTTAAAACGATCAGATTCGGGCGCGGCAGCGTATAGCCGGGTTCTTTGCGGCGCGCGGCCTCGGCGGGAATCCACCATTTGGCGCCCGAACCGTCAATCGTTCCCAGGCCGTGGATTACGATGTCCGTTAAATCCTTGCCGTTGATGAAGGGAGTGAGCGGACCTTTTTTCGAGCCATTGAGAATGTCGCCCCAAGCCACATCTTCCGGCAAATAATCTTTTGGCTCATCCGTCGCCTTGAGCGTTGCGCCCGCGTCAAGTTGCAGCGTGGATTTGGTCCGCAACGTGAGCGGCTGGCTTAAATAAGTTCCCGCCGGAAATTTCACCATGCCGCCGGTGCCGCCACAGGCGTCCAGCGCCTTCTGAATCGCAGCGGTGTCCAGATGGATACCGTCACCCCTCGCGCCGAATTTGCTCACGTCGAAAATTTTTGGTTCCGGCCCGGAAACCCTGTCTGGCGGCGCGGCAGCAAGACCCAGCGTGATGCCAAATGACAACAGGAACAATGAGGCTGGAGCTTTCATGCGTGTGATTGAATATCATCAGCCTTTGAACAACCGCCCCCTTTGAAAAATGGGAAAATCCCAACCATAAAAGGGCGTGAGCGGCACCGGCCTAATAATCCGCCGGGGTCGTCACTTTCAGCGTGCCGACGTGAAAATCAAAATAGACAAAATTCCTAACGCTGCCGTGAACCGGGTTTTGAGCAAAGCCGTTTTGATTGCCCAATGAAGATACGGAAGCGGGGTCGACGGCCGTAGTATCGAAATCCGCCAATGCCCAAACATCGCTTAAGGATGCAGCGCGAGCCACATCGTTAATTTTCGAGGCTTGATACGCATTTTGTTTTCCGAACGGTAATTGGGGCAGCGTGTAAAACGAATTTTTCAAGTTGCGCGTGACGGAGTAGGAAAAAGCACTCACATAATTATCAGAGTCCGGCATGTAGCCCATTTTCTTACCGTTACTGGGATTAATGCTGTTACCCGGCAGGCTATTGATGTAGCCGGGGCATACAAATCCTTTGAGGACGTTGGTATTGTTTCCAACTTCACTCGGGCCCGGTTGGGACATATAGGTTGCCAAATAATATGGCAGCCATTTTTTGAAGTTTGAACTGCTTGTAGTTCCGCTATAGACCGGCGGTTCCGATTGAGCCAAATAATAAATATTGAGGGCCGTTAGAACATTACCGGTATCCGCCGGTCCGGGTGGCAGCCATTCTGCAAAGTCATCGTTATACATATGCAAGGCCATTCCTATCTGTTTAAAATTGGAAATACAGTTTATGGTCATCGCCCGCCTTTTAGCCTGTGCCAGCGCCGGCAACAGAATCGCCGCCAGAATCGCAATGATGGCAATCACCACCAGCAACTCAATCAACGTGAACCCTTTTTTATTTTTCACAAGAATCATGTCATGGATAATGTCAGGGTGGAGAAATCAGCCGGAAAAACACAGTGCCGGTGGACGTATCAACCGGCAAGACCACTTTGTTGGTTGTGCTTGAACCGGCCACATTTACCCAGTTGGCCGAGAGTCCGATGTTCAAAGCGTTCGTCTGTGATTGCAAACTCCAGCCGATGTAATTGGACGACCAAGACAGGGTCAGGTTTCCATCGGACAGTGAATTTGTAATGGTGGGAGGTCCAGACGGTGCGGTAATCGTCACGACTTCAAACGAAGTGAAGGTGAAACCCAGCGCCGTCGTGTTGCCGTCGTTTGGACGCATCACAAAGGTATCAAAATTCGTGTAACAATAATTCGTGTCCGTCACAGTCTGGGTGATGTTGCTGCCATTGGCAAACGTGGAACCCCCCAAAGTGGTGGTGATGCTGATGTTGGTGGGGTTGTTCTCCTTCACTGAAAGCACCAAGGTGTAATTCGTGCCGTCTTTGAATGCCGGATCGTTCGTGGTGCCGCCTGAGTTTGCACCCAAACTTGTATCCATTTCCGAAGTCGAAGACAAAATGGCGCCGGAATCGGCCGGATTGTTGGTATCGGCAAAGGTCTGCAAGGGAGCAATGCCAAACGTGGTGCCGAAGTTCATGTTTTGACCGTAGCCGCTGACACTGGTGTTTTTAGCATTGCCGCTTCCGGTGGCGTTGGCGTTGGTGCCGCTATACAACAGACCGAAGCGAAGATGCCGGCTGGAGTTCTGCGCTCCCGAACCCAAGACGGTAAAATTCACGGAAACCTGAATCGTTTGCCCGGGACTGAGTTGTACGGGCATGCTGGTGGTATTGGTCTTCGAGAAGGCTGAGGCATTGTTTGAAACGCCCACTGGCGCAAAATAGGTCCACCAAGTCAAAGAACTTCCGGCCGTGACCGTGGCCACCAGGTTCGTTGTGGCGCCGTTACTCACACCCACCACCAATGCCTTGGTTCCGGTGTACCAGGGCGATGACACCGGCAGATTGAGTTGGTTGGTAAAAATGTTGTTGGTGCCGCCCGCCGGCCAATTCGTCTGCCATTCGATAATATTTGTTTGACCAAGGCCCGAAAATATAATCCCAAACGTGAATATACTGATGAAAGTAAATTTTTTCATAAACATTTTTAGTTTTTCTCTTTCCCAAGCATTTAGACCCTATTTGAAACACGACTTTTTGTCAACCATCTAAGTTTGCAAAGTAATTTGAAAATATTGCAAAAATCGGTGATGCCGAAGCAACGCTTCAACCCCGGACAAGTCCAGTGATAGAGCGGATTGCGGAGCGTGTGCGGTACGGTGGCCGCCCAAGCCTTGAATTTGTCGAAGGGAGACCGGCATTGATCAAGGTGACGAACGCAGTCAATCAGCACTGGCACAGAGGGGTGGGCGAGCAGTAGTTTTGCTCACCTTTTTACTGAAAATTCCGCTAACAGTGGCCTGTCCGACTTTTCTAACTCATTACTGCTCAAGCAACAAAATTAGGAGGCAGAGTACGGAATCGAACGGAGTCTTCACCGACCACCAGCCCCAATATCCTGATTTGCAAGGGGGATTTTACGCTGGCTCTGCAGGGCTTCAAGAGGTTTCTGACACTTATGTGCCAACTACCGGAATTAACCAGCCACGTACCCGCGGCATGCACGGTTAATTTTGGCCGCTTTTTTTGTGAGAGCCCTTGTCTGCCGGTCACACCAGCGGGATCCCTTCACAAAGAACCATACATTTGTGCAGCTAGGCAATTTTTGGAATTTGCACAAAAATCATGGCATTGAATCCTGTTGTGACTTTCTGCTCGTAACTGTGATTTATTACACAACCCTTGCGCACGGGGCAAAGCTGTGCGTTTGAAACATTATCGAAAACTTGTTTTAGTTTATAATTTGGTGAAATCCATGCCCAATAAACAAAAGCGCGTGCTATTGGCATTGGGGTGGTATGATTACCGCCTGCATCAGGGCATTGAAAAATATGCCCAGGAACATGGCTGGCATTTGTATGCTGACTTGGCGAGGGAAAAAGTCATTCCTTGGGGATGGGAAGGAGATGGGGTTCTTGCTTGGCTTGGAGCCGGAGATGATCTCGCCGAATTTGTAAAGTCCACCCGGAAGCCCACGGTGGATTTCAGTCTGCGCCGCCCTCAGTTAAAATTCCCCCGGGTGCTGGAAGACCACGTCCATGCGGCGCAACTCGTGGCCGACCATTTTATTTCCCGCGGGTTTGGCAATTTCATATTTTACAGCGATGCCGACAACTGGTCGTATGAGGAACGCGGCAAGGGATTCGTCAGCACGCTGGAAGCGGCTGGCCGCAAATGCCTTTGGTTGCGCTGGCATCGGTCGGCGGATTTTGCCTCCGGTCGTGAAGAATGGAAACGCAAACGCAAATGGCTGGGGGCGGAAATGAAACGCGCGCCCAAGCCGCTGGCGGTTTTTGCCGCCAATGACCAACTGGCCTTGGACGTGCTGGAATCGTGCGAAAACTTGGGCGTCACCATTCCCGATCAGGTGGCGATTGTTGGCGCGGAGGATTACCTCTTGGCGCCGGATGCGATGCACATTCCCATTTCGAGCGTGGACACCAACTTGGAGTCCTTGGGTTATCGCGGGGCCGAATTGCTGGACGGGCTGATGAGCGGACAGCTTGCGCCCAAGGCGCCTATCCGAATCCCCGCCAAGGGTGTGGTAGTTCGCCGGAGCAGTGATTTTCTTGCCATCAAACACCAGGGCGTGGCCAAAAGCCTGCGCTTTATCTGGGAACACTGTCACGAGCCTATTTGTGTCAAGGATCTAGTTGTCGTTGCCGCCATGTCCCGACGCGGAATGCACAAGGCATTTCTGGAACACATCGGGCGCACGCCCGGGCAGGAACTGCAATGCGTTCGCATCGAACGCGCCAAAAAACTACTCGCAGAATCCGGCAACAAAATTGGAGCCCTGGCTCGGATGTGCGGCTACCAAAGCGTCAACAGTTTTTGCATCGCCTTCAAGCGCAGCACCGGGATGTCCGCCAAATGCTACCAAGAATCCATCCTGCATTGATGCCGGCGGCAAATCCGCTTCTGAAATAATCCCGCGCGTGTCAGGACCATTTCGACCTGGCGACCCCAACGATTTGAATCCGCCCTGCGCCGCTTCGATGGGGAACACCTGCGCGACTCCAGCGCCGGAAACGTCAACTGCGTTTCCCAGCTGCTATTATGGCAACCGCCATTGAATACAAGGCCGTGCTCGAACCGCTGGAACATTTGGCGACGCAGGGCTTCACCGTCACGCTGGTCAAGCCCGAGGCCGACGGAGCGGTATCGGCGGCAGCCGTTCAGCAAGGCAGAGTTTCAACTCCAGCCGACGTTTCCGCAGGTGTTGACCGATGGTTTTGGGCCTGTTCAGCAGCTTTTCTGGCTGTGTAAATGTCAAAATGGGAGCGGGTGGGAGTTTTAGGAACTTTCGGAGCGAATCCCATTCTGGCTGTGGGGGCAAGCACCGGTTGAATTCAAGACGCCGAATCCAATGGAGCCGGATACTGGTTTTTACGACGAGCTTGTTTGAGCGTAAATCCGGCCTGTTTCCGCCACACCATGAGCAAATCGCCAATGGTCTTGATTTCGAGCAGGAACGCCTTGTGATGGAAGAACACCCTTGTTTTCTTGTAGTTTTCGACGTGAATAGTACGTTGTGCAAATGTCAAATGCGCGCATGGGTCCGAAGGAACTCAAGGACTTCTGCGCGTTGGACGATGGAACGAAGGAACTGCTGAAAAACGCAATGGCCGATTTGAATTTGAGCGCCCGGGCCTACGATCGGATTTTGAAGGTGGCGCGGACAATCGCGGATCTGGCCGGGGCGGAGAAAATTTCGGGCGACCACATTTCCGAGGCGATTCAATACCGTTCCCTCGACCGCCAGTTGTGGAGTTAACAAAACACCACAGAAGTAAAACTTCGTTCAAAATACGGACTGCTGCCTAATGTTGTCATGGCCGGTGCATTCATCGCCAATTCACAAGGGGCAATCGATTTACTTTGGAGCCACCATGATCAATTTGCAGAACTTGACCCACTCAACTGTCATTCATGCGCACAAAGAACTGGCGGCGAGAGAACAAACGGCGCGTTGGAACTGGATTTTGAGGTTTTTGTTCCGGTGAATATCCTTGATTGAAATTCGCAAGTCTGCCCTCATAAGCCTTATGCTAACAAAGGCCAAAGCGATAATCAAAAATCACCATGCCGCTATGAATGGAATCACACCGACTGTCAAACACGCTGTCCCTTGGATTATTTGCGCAATGATATCTTATCGCGTTTACGGTGCCGCATTTCCTGCTCAACTTGTGAGTTGGGGATCTATTGTAATGCCCTATGTGCCACCGGGAACAGTGTTCACTAAAATCTCTGCTAGAACCGATCATGCGATCAGTCTGACCCGGGATCGCACTGTTAGCAGCCCGTTAAAGAATGGCCATTTTTCCGAGCACTGCGAATAAATCGAGTGCAGAGATCGGCTGCCACCGATACCAGCAACAACC
>Ga0265323_10000906_pt1 | contig 15674 bp, 16 predicted proteins | sample 41225metaG_FD_193580 | JGI IMG/M metagenome (GOLD analysis project Ga0265323, IMG submission 193580) | Rhizosphere microbial communities from Carex aquatilis grown in University of Washington, Seatle, WA, United States - 4-12-25 metaG | ecosystem: Host-associated > Plants > Roots > Rhizosphere...
TCCATGCTGATGATCAATCCCCAGCATCCCGAACTTTCCCTTCAGGCTCATCTTGCGTGAGAATCCGGTCGCCATTTCAGGCTCATCTTGCATGAGACAAGAGTCCCCCGGCCTGCCGGTGTCTGATACGATGAAGCTTCCCGCCCATTATGCCGTTGCGCTTCTACAATACGCTTACCCAGCAGGTGGAGAGCTTCTCTACCGCCAGTGACGGCGTGGTCCGCATGTACACCTGCGGTCCAACCGTGTACGATTTTGCCCATATCGGCAATTTCCGCACCTTCACCTTCGTGGACCTGCTGCGGAAGTGGCTGCGATCGAGCGGATTCCGCCTGGACCACGTCATGAACGTGACCGACGTGGACGACAAGATCATCCGCAACGCCGTGGCTCAACGCAAGACCCTGGCCGAGTATACCCAGGTTTATACCGAGGCCTTTCTGGAAGATTGCGCCACGCTGCGGCTGGAGCGTCCGGAGCGCCTGGTGCTGGCCACCGGGCACATCGCCGACATGGCGGGCGCCATCCAGCGTCTGGGAGAGAGCGGCCACACCTATGAAAGCGAGGGCTCGGTATATTTCCGCATCTCCACGTTCCCCGGCTACGGCAAACTGTCGCACAACGATTTCAGCGGCAACCTCTCCGGCGCGCGTGTCGATGTGGACGAGTACGACAAGGCCGACGTCCGCGATTTCGCCCTGTGGAAGGCGCCCAAGGAGGGCGAACCCGCCTGGGACACCGCCATCGGCACGGGCCGTCCCGGCTGGCATATTGAGTGCTCCGTAATGGCCATCAAGTACCTGGGCGATACGCTGGACATCCATGCGGGCGGGGTGGACCTGGTTTTCCCGCACCACGAAAACGAGATCGCCCAATCGGAATCGCTCACCGGCAAACCGTTCTCGCGTTTCTGGCTGCACGCCGAGTTCCTGATGGTCGAGGGGCAGAAGATGTCCAAGTCCCTGGGCAACTACTTCACCCTGCGCGACGTGGTGGCGCGCGGCTACCAGCCGGAAGCCATCCGCTACCTCCTGGCCTCGGTGCCCTACCGCAAACAACTCAACTTCACTTTTGACGGGCTCAAATCAGCGGCCACCGCCATTGTCCGGCTGCGCAATTTCAAATTGCGGCTGGATACCGGCGAGTTCCCCGAAGGCTCCAGCGGGGAGTTGGCCACGCGCGCGGCGGTTGCCGCCCAGGCCTTCAGCGACGGCATGGACGACGACCTGAACACCGCCGAGGCGCTGGCCGCCGTGTTTGAGTACGTGCGCGACGCCAACAGCGCCATGGACGCCGGAGAGTTCCGCCGCGACAACGTGCCGGCTGCGCGGGCATTCCTGGAGTATTTCGACAGCGTGTTCGACGTCTTGAAACCCGGCGCGCGCGCCGGTGCGCTTACCGACGCCCAGGTGGAGGAGCGGATCGCCGCGCGGGCCGCCGCCAAGAAGGCTCGCGATTTCGCGGGCGCCGACGGGATACGGAAGGAACTCCTGGACCAGGGGATCGTTCTGGAAGATACCAAGAGCGGGGTTCGCTGGAAGCGGACATAGGACAACGGGGTCGCACCGCCAGGGAGCGGGCTTGCAGCGGGAGGGGAAATTGCAGATTCACAGCAAGGCGGTTCACGCCGGAGACCGCAAGAAGCCCGGGGAGCACGTCCCCATCTCCACGCCCATCTGCACGGCGTCGAGCTACTTTTACGATTCCATGCGGCAGCTCGACCGCGTGCTGGGGCGCGACGAGCCGGGGTACGCCTACGCCCGCTACGATAATCCCACCACGGGGGCGCTGGAGGAGCTGTTGTGCGCGCTCGAAAACGGCCACGGCGCATTGGCCTGCGCTTCCGGCATGGCGGCTCTGCACGCGGCCATGGTTACGGCGCTGGCCGACCGGCGGAAGTCCGTGGTGGCGGCCGACGCTCTCTACGGCGCCACCGTCAGCCTGCTGCTGAACGTGCTGGAGCCCACCGGGGTGAAGATCCGCTTCGTGGACGCCTGCGATCTGGACGCATTGCGCGCGGCGGTTAACGAGGCGCAGCCGGGTTGCATCCTGATTGAGAGCATCTCCAATCCGCTGCTGCGCGTGGCGCCGATGGACCGCATCGCGGAAATCGCCCGCCAGGCGGGCGCGGCGCTGGTGGTGGACAATACGTTCTCGACGCCGCTGATCACCCGGCCGCTCGAGCTGGGGGCGCACTTCAGCGTGCACAGCCTGACCAAGTACCTGGCGGGCCACGGCGACGTGCTGGGCGGGGCGGTGGTGACGGACCAGGAACACTACGACGGGCTGCGGGCGCTGGCGCGAATTGTCGGGCCGGTGCTGGGCCCGTTCGAAGCCTATCTAACGCTGCGCGGCATCAAGACGTTCCCCTTGCGAATGGAACGGCAATGCGCCAACGCCAGCCTGGTGGCGTCCTGGCTCGGACGGCATCCCCTGGTGGAGCACGTCTATTTCCCCGGCAGCGCCGCCCACCCCGACGCCAATACCGTCCGCCGGCTGTTTCCGGCGGGGTTGCGCGGCGCCATGGTGAGTTTCGAAATCCACGGGGCGGGCAGGGAAGAGGTGTTCCGCTTCATGGACGGCTTGAAGATGATCGTGCGCGCCACTTCGATGGGCGACGTGCATAGCATGATGCTCTATCCGGCGATGAGCTCGCACCGGGACATTTCGCCGCGCCACCGGGAGCGCATGGGGATCGGCGCCAATCTGGTGCGCCTGTCGGTGGGCATCGAGGCCGCCGAGGACATCATTGCCGACCTGGAACAGGCGCTGGGATAGCATGCCGCCCGAGGCGCCCTCCGTGGTCGTCGGCACGCCCTGCTTCGGCGGCCAGGTGAGCTGGCTGTACGCTCTGTCCCTCCTCAAACTGCAACAGGCCTTCGCGGCGCGCCTCTGGCCACTGGCCTTTCTGGTGCAGGCCGGCGACGCGCTGGTGACGCGGGCGCGGCAGACCATCGTCGGCCATTTCCTGGACCTGCCCGGCGCCACCCACCTGCTGTTCATCGATGCCGACATCGGCTTCGATCCGGAGCAGGTTTTCCGGTTGCTGGATTTCGACGCCGACTTCACGGCGGCCGCCTATCCGGTGAAGCAGATCGGCTGGGAGTTGATGCCCGCGGCGGTGGCGGCCGGAAGGACGCCGCTGGAATCGGCCACGCTCTCCTACGTGCTGGAAAGCGATCCGGCCGAGGGACTGACGATGCGCGAGGGGTTCGTGAAGTCGCGCTATGCGGGCACGGGTTTTCTGATGATCCGGCGATCCGCGCTGGTCTCGATGATCGAACGCTATCCGGAACTGCGCTACACGCACGAGCACAAGGAGGGCGACCGGCTGGAAGGCAGCCCGTGGCGCTCGGCGCTGTTCAACTGCATGGTGGACCCGGCTACCGGCTACTTCCTCAGCGAGGATTTCAGCTTCTGCCGCCGATGGACGGATATGGGCGGCGAAATCTGGGTGGACTGCCGGAGCCGGCTGGACCACGTCGGCGTGATGGTCTACAAGGGCAACCTGGCCGCCAGGGCCGATCTGCCGCCGGAAACGCGGTGACCGCGGAGGGACGAAAGTGGTTCCGCGCCCCAGCCAGGCACTATAATCGGTGCTGATGCCCGTTCATTCTGCTTTGGTAACCGGTTCCTGCGGCCTGATTGGCTCGGAAGTGACGGTCTTTCTGGCGGGACAGGGTTTCCAGGTTACCGGGATCGACAGCAACCATCGCGCGCTCTTCTTCGGGCCGGAGGGCGACACGAGCTGGGTGCTGAGCCGCCTGCGCCGCGAAGTTCCCGGCTATCGTCATGAAGCCCTGGACATCTGCGCCAGGGGCCGGGTGCTGGAGCTGGTGGAGGAACTGCGTCCGCGCCTGATCGTTCACACCGCCGCGCAGCCCTCGCACGACCGGGCGGCGGACATTCCGTTTCTCGATTTCGAGGTCAATGGGGTGGGAACGCTGAACCTGCTGGAAGCCGCGCGGAGGTCCTGTCCCGAATCGCCGTTCATCCACATGTCGACCAACAAGGTTTACGGCGACCGGCCCAACTCGATTCCGCTCGCCGAACTGGAGACGCGCTGGGATTACGCGGATCCGGCTTACCGGGAGGGCATACCCGAGAGTTTCTCCGTGGACCAGTCCATGCACTCGCTGTTCGGCGCCTCGAAACTGGCGGGCGACGTGATGGTGCAGGAGTACGGCCGGTATTTCCACATGCCCACCTGCTGCCTGCGCGGGGGATGCCTGACCGGGCCGAACCACTCCGGCGTCGAGCTGCACGGATTCCTCAGCTACCTGGTGAAGTGCAACCTGGAGGGGCGCGAGTACAAGGTTTTCGGCTATAAGGGCAAGCAGGTCCGCGACAACATTCACTCCGAGGATGTGGCGCGCTTCATGCTGGAGTTCTGGAAAGCCCCACGGGTGGCCGAAGTCTACAACCTGGGTGGCGGCAAAGGGAATTCCTGCTCCATCCTGGAAGCGTTCGGCAAGATCGAAAGCATCACCGGGCGCCCCATGCAGTGGCGATACGTGGAGGAGAACCGCACCGGCGACCACATCTGCTACTACAGCGACCTGCGCAAGATGAAGCGGCACTATCCGGGCTGGGACATCGGCAAACCCCTGGATGCCATTTTCGAGGAGATTGCCGGAAGCTGGACTGCCCGGCTGGCGGGCCAGGCGGCCTCATGAAGAAGATGACCGGGCCGCCCCGGCAGGAGCCCATCAAGCTCCTCTCGGTGGTGATTCCCTGCCGCAATGAAGAGGGCGCCATCGCCTCCACCGTGGAGCATCTGCAGGTGGAGTTGCGCCTGCACGGCGTGGAGCACGAAATCGTTACTGTGGACGACGGCAGCACGGATGCCACCTGGGCCGTTCTCCAGGAGCTCGAGGGCCGCGTCCCCACGCTGCGGCCGGTGCAGAACCCAGGCGAGCACGGCTTCGGGCGCGCGATCGTCTACGGTATCGACCACAGCCAGGGCGACGGCGTGGTCATCATGATGGCCGACGAGAGCGACGACTGCCGCGACGTGGTGCGCTACTGGGAACTGCTCAACCAGGGTTGGGACGCGGTGATGGGATCGAGATTCGTCAAAGGCGGCGGGGTCATCGATTACCCGGCGCACAAGCTGCTGATCAACCGGCTGGCCAACCTGTTTCTGCGGGTGATGTTCCGCGCCCCGCTCAACGATTTCACCAACGCCTTCAAGGCCTACCGGCGCCGGGCGCTGGAGGGCTGCCGTCCGTTTCTTTCGCCGCATTTCAACCTGACCGTGGAGCTACCCCTGAAGACCATTGTCCGCGGCTACTCCTGGACGGTGGTTCCCATCACTTGGCGCAACCGCCGCTCGGGAATCTCCAAGCTGAAGATCCGGGAGATGGGCAGCCGGTACCTGTTCATCGCGCTGTATTGCTGGCTGGAGAAGTACTTCAGCCGCGGGGATTACAAGCAGCCGAGCCGCCCGGGCTGAGGCGGGGCGCGCCGGGGAAGTTGCAAACCGCCGCGCCGTCGCTTAGCCTGAAATTCAAATGAAGCTGGCCTACATCCGATGGAAAGATGCCGTTGCCGAGGAGGCGGCTGACGCTGCGCCGCGGCCCTCCCACGCCGAACTCGTCGAACTGCAGGAAGTCGGATTCCTCCTGGACGAGAACGACGAAGCCGTCGAGATCGGCATGGAGTTGACCAGCGCTCACGATGTGCGGCCCGGACGGTGGCGCCTCCATATCCCGCGGGTCAGCATCGAGGAGATGCGCATCATCGAGGTCGACAAGTTGTTTCCCAGGAAGCGCAAGCGGGGCGCGCCGCCCAAGGGGTAGCCGCGGCGCCGGCGCTGCGGCGGAGGGGTGGTTTTGGCGCCGGGGCAAATTTGCCCCACCCGGCCATCGCGTTCGTCGCTATAATCGTCTGTTGCACAATGCCCGAACTGCGTAAGGATCCCATCACGGGCCGATGGGTGATCATCTCGACGGATCGCGCGAAACGCCCGAGCGATTTCATCCACCAGCCGGTGCCTCCGGCCAAGCAGTGTATCTGCCCCTTCGACACGGGCAACGAGAAGAAGACCCCGCCGGAGGTGCTGGCCTACCGCAACTCGGGCGGCCGTGACGAGCCCGGCTGGCGGGTGCGCGTGGTGCCCAACAAGTTCCCGGTGCTGGGCATAGAAGGCGATCTCAACCGCGCCGGCGAAGGCATCTACGACAAGATGAACGGCATCGGGGCGCACGAAGTGATCGTCGAGACGCCCGATCACGGCGCCACCCTGGCCGACATGCCGGAGCGGCAGATCGAGGAAGTGCTATGGGCGTTCAAGGAGCGCGTGAACGACCTGAAGAAGGACCGGCGCTTCCGCTACATCCTGTTGTTCAAGAACCACGGCGAAGCCGCCGGAGCGACGCTGGAGCATCCGCACTGCCAGTTGATCGCGCTGCCGGTGATTCCGGTGCACGTGCAGGAAGAAGTGGACGGTGCGCTGCTGTTCTACCAGTTGAAGGAACGCTGCATCTACTGCGACATCCTCCGCCAGGAAGCCGCCGCGGGCGTGCGCATGGTGATGGAGACCGACCGCTTCGCGGTGCTGAACCCCTATGCGCCGCGCTTCCCGTTCGAAACCTGGATCCTGCCGAAACAGCACGAATCGCATTTCGAGGAGTCCGACGCCGCGACGCTGCAGAACCTGGCGTGGGTTTTGCGGAGCGCCATGCGCAAGATCGACAAAGTGCTGGACCGGCCGGCGTACAACTTCATCATTCACAGCGGCCCGCCGCAGGAGCCGCGTCTGGCGCACTACCACTGGCACCTGGAGATCATACCCAAGCTGACCAAGGTAGCGGGATTCGAGTGGGGAACCGGGTTCTACGTCAACCCCACGCCGCCGGAGGAATCGGCGAAATTCCTGCGGGATGCCGGGCTGGGGTAGAGCGCCCGGGAGGTTCCATGAAGAAGAGCGGCGTTTGTCCAAAATGCAGTTCGCGAGCAATTATTGGATCTGCATACCTGGAGTTGGTTTCCCAGCACGGCGGCACGGCCGGAATCGCAGTCGATGGCGACCCGCGGGCGGTCATGCTGAAGGAAACCGCGCGATCCAGCCTGAAGCCACTGGTGTGCCCGCAGTGCGGCTACGTGGAGCTTTATGCCGACGATGTGGCGCCTCTCATCGCTGCCAATGAGAAGGCCAAGCGCTGGTCGTAATGCAGGCTTGCCCATGAGGCTGCCGGCCTCACGTGAGGTCCGGCTGGGAGTGGGGCTCTGGCGCAATGCGAGGCAGGGGTAGAGCGGGAGGGCTCATGGGCCGGGCGTTGACGGGCGGCATGCCAATCCTCTTCGCGGCGGCTGCGGCGTTCGCTCAGACCGGCGAGTTGCCGCTGAGATTCGAGGTGGCGTCGGTCAAGCCAGCGGCCCCCACAGCCCCGGGCGACCTCTCGTCCCGGATGAGCGGCGGTCCGGGAACCCGCGATCCGTTGCGCTTCACGGCGCGGCACCGGTCGGTACTGTTTCTGCTGATGGAGGCCTACGGAGTCGGGGCCTTCTATATTTCCGGACCCCGCCAGATCCACGACGACTATTTCGACATCGTCGCTACGGTGCCGGCCGGCGCCACGCGGGAGCAGTTCCACGCGATGCTCCGGAACCTGCTGGAGGAGCGGTTCGGGCTCAAGGCGCACTTCGAATCCAGAGAGACGCCGGGGTACGCGCTGGTGGTGGCGAAGGGCGGGCTGAAGCTTCCGAAGACCCGGTACGACACCTCAGGCACCGGAGCCAACGCCCCGCCACCGGGGATGTCGAGCTTCGGTAGACTCGTCCTTCCCGCATCGCCGGTTTCGAACCTCATCGGGCTGCTGACCAAAGAAACGGATCGCCCGGTGGTGGATGGAACCGGGCTGACCGGCCGGTTCGATATCACGCTCGAATACACGCCCACCGGCTAGAAGCCATCCGGGCCCGATGACCCGGCCGACCTGGGGCCGGACATCTTCGAAGCCGTCGAGGCGCTCGGTTTGAAGCTCGAACCGAGGAAGATGGCTCTGGATTTCCTGGTGGTGGACCACTGCGAACGGGTGCCCACGGGGAATTAGCGCAGGTTGCTGGTGGAGCGCCGCGAGTGACCTTGTGCGATGATTGAAGGAAGTTTCGGGAGGCTCGAAAAGCCGAATGCCACCACCCGTTGACTACAAGTTCGACGTGTTCTTCAGTTACAAGCGGCACAGCTTGACTCTCGATTGGACGAGGATGGTCCATCAACGCCTCAAGTTCTGGTTGAACGAGGAAATGGACCGCGAAGCGCTTTTGTTTATGGACGAGGAGTGCATCGAGACGGGGGACCGCTGGCCGCAGAAGTTGCGGGACGCATTGAGGGCGTCGCGTTGCATGGTTTCCGTGTGGTCTCCTTCCTATTTCCGGTCGAGTTGGTGCGTGTCGGAATGGGCCAGCTTTCGTGAGCGGGAGGCTCGGCTCGGTCTGGAGTCGCATGCATTGATCGCGCCGTTGAGATTCCACGACGGCGAGCACTTCCCACAGGACGCGCGAGATACGGAGTGGACGGACGTGACGCCCTGGGCCTCGACCGTGCCCGCGTTTTGGGCCAGTTCGAGGGCGCTCGAGCTGGAGGACGCGCTGAAGGGGTTCGCCGGAAGCGTGGCTGCCATAGTTCGCCGCGCGCCACATTTCGAGGCGGACTGGCCGATTGTGGAACGGGATGCCGCGCCGGCGGCTAAAATTGAATTGGCAAGGCTATGAGTCCTTCGTCAGATACCGAAAAGCGCGGGATCGTATACACCTTCTATTCGTTCAAAGGAGGTGTGGGCCGGTCGATGGCGCTTGCAAACGCCGCCGCTTTGCTTGCCAAGTGGGGCCACCGGGTGCTGGTCGTGGATTGGGATCTGGAAGCGCCGGGGCTGGAGCGGTTCTTTGCGAAGGTGAGGCCCGACATCCGGGAAGTCCGCAAAGCGACGCCGGGCATTGTGGACCTGGTCCAAGCGAAACGTGATGGCGCGGATCTCAGTTGGCGCGACTGCGTGATCCCGGTGGATTTGCCGGGAAGCGCGTCGCAGTTGTCGCTGCTGAGCGCAGGACGAAATGGCGAGGATTACACAGCCCGCCTGCACTCATTGGATTTCCAGAACCTGTTTGATGAGCACTGTCTCGGCGCATACCTCGAAGAGGTCCGGAACGAGTGGCTCGCCGAGTTCGATTTCGTGCTCGTCGACAGCCGGACCGGAGTCACCGACATTGGCGGAATTTGCACGGTGCATCTGGCGGATATCCTGGTTCTGGTCTTCACCGCGACCGGGTCGAGCACGGACGGTGCCAGGCAGATCGTGGATCGGGCGCGCAGGGCGCAGGAGCAGTTACCACTGGATCGCGGTCGGCTGCTCGCTCTGCCACTTCCCGCCAGGGACGAGAGCCGAACGGAGTATCAGCGGGCCGCAGAGTGGAAAGGCAAGTTCGCGGAATTGTTCGGGGACCTCTATCGGGACTGGCTGCCCGCGGGGAGGAGCGCGCACGACGCGATTGAGCAACTGCGAATCCCGTATGTGCCGTTCTGGAGTTTCGGGGAGGAACTGCCAGTTGTCGAGGAAGGAACGACCGACCCGTTGGGCCTTGGACGGGCGTATGAAGTTCTCGCCCGCTTTCTTGCCGCGCGTCTGGATTGGTCGTCCGCGCTGGAGGGTCAAACGCTGGCCCCGCCGCCGCGGCCAACTCGCCGGAAAATCGACCCCGCTTGGCTGGAACGACACAGGAAGGCAGCTCTGAGGGGTCTGGCGGCTTTCGGCAGGGTTTCGTCCGATTCCGACGCGTTCGGGAAAGTGGGCTACACCGAGGTGCACCATTTCCCGACAGAGTCTCTGGTTGACGTGAGCCAATCAGGGCTGCGGGCCGCGGCGATGCAGGCCCAAATCCACGTTACTGGGTGGCCCGTGGGCGTCGTACTGGAGAACAGGGAGGAATTCCGGCCAAGACCAACCAACGAGGGCGTTCTTGCGATCGTCGAAACCGACGGACGCCTCTTCCCAAGGACGTTCGACTACTGGACCCTGACGAGAAGCGGTGACTTCTACTCGATGATGTCGTTCCTGGAGGACGTACGCCACGTCGAACAAGGGTCGAGACAGCTATATTTCGACGCACGAATTGTCCGAGCGACGGAGATCCTGCTTCACTGCGCCAAGCTCTATACGCTTCTTGGTGTCGAGCCGAATACCCAGATCGAGCTGTCAATTCGATACGGCGGATTGCGAAACCGAACCCTGGCGTCTCTGTCGCCGACGCGGGTCCCCAGCTTTACGCCGGACACAAATCTGGAGGAGGACGAAGTTACGGTTCAGCCAATCTCCTTCCGGTTAGGGGCGCTGGAGTCGGACATCGTTCGTTTGGTAAAGAGCGTGTGCGAGCCGCTGTTCGTGGTTTTCAACTTTGCAGCCTATGACGACCTGGTCTACCGCCAGATAGTGGGCGACTTCGTAATGGGGAAGGTTTCTTGACGGTCCGGTCTTGCCAGCGCTTCCCCACCCGCGTCGTACGGGAACGCTTCGCCGGATGACGATGGATATTGGGGCAACCCGATGCCGGGAGAATACGCTAGGCTCGTCGAAGGCCAATATCTGGTAGAAGGCACTCGCGTCTCGCTGGATTCCCTCGTGTATTCGCTTCACGACGGGATGTCGGTAGAGAGCATGGTGGATTCCTATTCGGCGTTGACGCTCGATCAGGCGCATGGCGCCCTGGCGTTTTACCTTGGGAACCGGAACCGGATCGACGCCTGTCTTTCGGAGGGCCAATGCGGCGCTGAATCGCAGCACGGGCGGTCTCGGCAGTAGGCGACAAGCTGAGCTGTCCCGTGCCCGCTCATTCCAGCCCCGTTTCCGGGATGCACCTGGACCGTGAGACAAACCAGCGCCGGGGAAACAGTTGGGGCCGTCTCGCGGTTTCTCCCTACGCTGCGGGGTCGATGAGCTTCGGAGCGATCTCTTCGAGTTTGACCACGCGCGTCACCAGATCGGCATCGCCGTCTCGCAGTCTCGACTGCTCGCGTTGGAGTTGCGCGGCAAGCGATCCGAAATCGAGGATCGCTTTGGTGAGGGCGGGCTGCCTGGAGTCAAGGCTGGCCAGAGTGGACGCGAGGACGTCCAGGCGATTCTCAATCGTCTGAAGGCGCGTGGCGGTTTCCTGGCGCAAATCCAGGACGTATTGGGTCACCCTCTCGATCGATCCATCCAGGCGGTCGAAGCGTTCGTCGGGAGACATTCTGTCTATAATCCTACACCCGCTTGCACTCCGTCTGCCAAATCTGCTATCTTGTAGAAGTTTCGCGAGAACAGCTTTCAGCTCCTGGCTACCGCCCTCATGTGAGGATCCGGCTGGGGGCTAGGCCTCGATGTTCCTCCGGTGACTCCGGTAGGTAATATGGGCCTGTCCGAAGCGTTTATCCTCGCTTTTGCGACCGTAGTCGTAGTGGGTTGCGTCACTTTTTGATTAACATCGCGATGAGGAAGATTCGTGCCAACGTTTAACCAACTTGTGCGTATCGGCCGCAAGCCGCCACGCTGGAAGACTTCGAGCCCGGCGTTGAATAGCTGCCCGCAAAAGCGCGGTGTTTGCACGCGCGTATATACCTCCACTCCCAAAAAGCCCAACTCGGCCCTTCGGAAAGTGGCCCGCGTGCGGCTCACCAACGGGATCGAAGTGACCACGTACATTCCCGGCGTCGGCCACAACCTGCAGGAGCACTCGATCGTGCTCATCCGCGGGGGCCGCGTGAAGGATCTCCCCGGCGTCCGCTATCACGTGATCCGCGGCGCGCTCGATACGGCGGGAGTGGCCAACCGCAAGCAGGGACGGTCGAAGTACGGAGCCAAGAGGCCGAAATCGTAGTGTCGAGACGGTAGAAACGTATGCCACGAAGAAGAAGAGCCGTTGTTCGTGAGGTCCAGCCCGATCCGGTGTTCAATTCCACGCTCGTCGAGCGGTTTGTGAACTCCATGATGTGGCAGGGGAAGAAGACCGTCGCCCAGGGCATCTTTTACGATGCCATGGAAAAACTGCGGGAGCGCACCAGCGACGATCCGCTGAAGGCCTTCAAGAAGGCCGTCGAAAACGCCAAGCCGCTGCTGGAAGTGAAGACGCGGCGCGTGGGCGGCGCCAACTACCAGGTGCCCATCGAAGTGCCGCAGAACCGGCGCACCTCGCTGGCGATTCGCTGGATCATCCTGAACGCCCGCGGGCGCGCGGAAAAAGGCATGCCCGAGAAGTTGGCCAACGAGTTGAACGACGCCGCCAATCTGCGCGGCGGAGCGATCAAGAAGAGAGACGACGTACATCGCATGGCCGAGGCCAACAAGGCCTTCGCCCATTACCGCTGGTAGGCGATGACGACCCGAAAGGAATTCAGGTACTAACGGATTTATGGCAAGAACGGTCCCACTCGAGCGCATGAGGAATATCGGCATCGCCGCTCATATCGATGCCGGTAAGACCACCACGACCGAGCGGATTCTCTACTACACGGGACGCACCCACAAGCTGGGCGAGGTTCATGAGGGCACTGCCATCATGGACTGGATGGAGCAGGAGCAGGAGCGCGGCATCACGATTACGAGCGCCGCCACCACCTGCGAATGGCGCGACATCCAGATCAACATCATCGACACGCCTGGTCACGTGGACTTCACCGCCGAGGTGGAGCGCAGTCTTCGTGTGCTGGATGGCGCGGTGGCGGTGTTCGACGCCGTTGCCGGCGTCCAGCCGCAATCCGAGACCGTCTGGCGCCAGGCCGACAAGTACAACGTTCCGCGCATCTGCTTCATTAACAAGATGGACCGCGTGGGCGCGGACTTCTACCACTCGGTGGAGACCATCGTAGAGCGGTTGAAGTGCCTGCCGGTGCCCATCCAGCTGCCCATCGGCGCCGAGGATCAGTTCAAGGGCATTGTGGATCTGGTGGAGATGCGCGCGGTGGTATGGCGCGACGAGACCCTGGGCGCGGAGTTCGACATCGTCGAGATTCCTGAAGACCTGGTCGAGAAGGCCAGGGAATACCGCGCGCGTATGATCGAGGCCATCAGCGAGTTCGACGACAAGCTGATGGAGAAGTTCATCGAAGGGCAGGCGGTTTCCAACGACGAGATCCGCGCCGGCCTGCGCAAGGCCACCATCGCCTTGAAGATCTTCCCGGTGATCTGCGGCACGGCGTTCAAGAACAAGGGCGTGCAGACCATGCTGGATGCGGTGGTGGATTACCTGCCGTCGCCGCTGGAAGTGCCGCCGATCGAAGGCACGGACATCGACAATTCCGAGAAGGTGCTGGTCCGGCACGCCTCCGACAAAGAGCCGTTCGCGGCCCTGGTGTTCAAGATCATGACCGATCCCTACGTCGGCCAACTGGCGTTCTTCCGGGTGTATTCGGGGACGCTGAAGTCCGGGGATTCGGTTTTCAACGTGGCCAAGTCGCGCAAGGAGCGCATCGGCCGCCTGCTGCGCATGCACGCCAACAAGCGCGAGGACATTCAGGAAATCCTGGCGGGCGATATATGCGCCGCGGTGGGCTTGAGGACGGTGTCCACCGGCGACACCATCTGCGATGACGACCGCCCCATCGTGCTGGAGTCCATCGATTTCCCGACGCCCGTGATTCAGCTCGCCGTCGAGCCGAAGACCAAGGCCGACCAGGAGAAGATGGGCCTGGCGATTCAGAAGCTGGCCCAGGAAGACCCGACTTTCCGGGTGAATACCGACCCCGAAACCGGCCAGACCATCCTTTCGGGGATGGGCGAGTTGCACCTGGAGATCATCGTCGACCGCATGATGCGGGAGTTCGGCGTGGGCGCCAACGTGGGCAAACCGCAGGTGGCGTATCGTGAGACTATCCGGAAGAGCGCCGAGGCCGAAGGGCGCCACGTAAAGCAGACGGGCGGGCACGGGCAGTACGGCCACGTGAAGATCCGAGTCGAGCCGCTGCCCTCGGGCGCGGGGTTCGAGTTCGAAAACGACATCACCGGCGGCCGCGTACCGAAGGAATATATCAACCCGACCGAGGTCGGAATCAAGGAAGCTCTCGAAGGCGGTATTCTGGCCGGCTTCCCCATGTCGGACCTCAAGGTCACGCTGTACGACGGCAGTTATCACGACGTGGATTCGTCGGAAATGGCATTTAAGGTGGCCGGATCGCTGGCTATCAAGGAAGCCGCGCGCAAGGCTAAGCCGGTGCTACTGGAGCCGATCATGTCGGTGGAAGTGGTGGTGCCGGAGCAGTACATGGGCGACGTGATCGGGGACTTGAACTCCCGCCGCGGGCGCATCGATGGGATGCAACTCCGGGGCACCACGCAGATTATCAAATCCATGGTGCCGCTGGAGAGAATGTTCGGGTACGCCACGGAGTTGCGTTCGCGGACCCAGGGACGCGGCAGTTTCACCATGCATTTTGGCAGGTACGAAGAGGTTCCGGCCTCTCTCGCCGAGGAAATCGTCAGCAAGGTCCAGGGCAGGTAACGAGATAAGGAGATTATTTCTCTCATGGCAAAGGAAAAATTCGACCGCAGCAAGCCGCACGTGAATATCGGAACGATCGGGCACATCGATCACGGGAAGACCACGTTGACGGCGGCCATCACGCGGGTGTTGGGCAAGAACAACCCCAAGGTCAAGTTCCGGAGCTTCGACTCCATCGACAACGCACCGGAAGAGAAGGCGCGCGGGATCACGATCGCGGTGGCGCACATCGAGTATGAGACGCCCAACCGTCACTATGCCCACGTGGACTGCCCGGGACACGCCGACTACATCAAGAACATGATCACCGGGGCGGCGCAGATGGACGGCGCGATTCTGGTGGTGGCGGCGACCGACGGGCCGATGCCGCAGACGCGGGAACACGTGCTGCTGGCGCGGCAGGTGGGCGTACCGTGCATCGTGGTGTGCATGAACAAGGTCGACATGGTGGACGACCCGGAGCTGCTGGACCTGGTGGAGCTGGAAGTGCGGGAGTTGCTGAAGAGCTACCAGTTCCCGGGCGACGAGCTGCCGGTGGTGCGAGTATCGGCCCTGGGCGCGCTGAACGGCGAGCCGCAGTGGGAGAAGACGGTGCTGGAGCTGATGGCGGCGGTGGACGCGTACGTGCCGATGCCGCAGCGCGTGACGGACAAGCCGTTCCTGATGCCGATCGAGGACATATTCTCGATTCAAGGGCGCGGGACGGTGGTGACGGGGCGCATCGAGCGGGGCATCTGCAAGGTGGGCGAGGAAATGGAAATCGTCGGATTCCGGCCGACGCGGAAGACGGTTGTGACGGGCGTGGAAATGTTCAAGAAGTTATTGGACCAGGGCATGGCCGGGGACAACGTGGGGTTGCTGCTGCGCGGGGTGGAGAAGGACGAAGTGGAGCGCGGGCAGGTGATTGCCAAGCCGGGATCGATCACGCCGCACACGAATTTCAAGGGCGAAGTATACGTATTGAGCAAGGAAGAGGGCGGGCGCCACACGCCGTTCTTCAAGGGATACCGGCCGCAGTTCTACTTCCGGACGACGGACGTAACGGGCGTGGCGCAGTTGCCGGAAGGCACGGAAATGGTGATGCCTGGGGACAACGTCAACTTGAACGTGGAGTTGATCACGCCGATCGCCATGGACAAGGGGTTGCGCTTTGCGATTCGCGAAGGCGGCCGCACGGTGGGCGCCGGCACGGTCACGGAGATCAT
>Ga0265323_10000908_pt1 | contig 15661 bp, 12 predicted proteins | sample 41225metaG_FD_193580 | JGI IMG/M metagenome (GOLD analysis project Ga0265323, IMG submission 193580) | Rhizosphere microbial communities from Carex aquatilis grown in University of Washington, Seatle, WA, United States - 4-12-25 metaG | ecosystem: Host-associated > Plants > Roots > Rhizosphere...
GACCGCCGCGCATAAGAAGGGCATCTCCGTCGAGGCCGAGCTCGGCATGCTCGGCGGCGTCGAGGAGGACATCAAGGTCGAGGAGGGCAACGCCTGCCTGACCAAGCCCGAGGAGGCTCAGAAATTCATCAAGCTCACGGGTTGCGACTCACTGGCCGCCGCCATCGGCACGAGCCACGGCGCCTACAAGTTCAAGGGCCGGCAGTCGCTCCACTTCGAGGTGCTGGAGGGCATCAAAAAACTCGTGCCCGGCTACCCGATCGTCATGCACGGCAGCTCCAGCGTGCCGAAGGAGGAGGTTGATCGCATCAACGCCGCGGGCGGCAAGCTCGGCACGGCGGTCGGCGTGGACATCAACGAATACCTGCCCGCCGCCAAGCTGGGCGTCACCAAGATCAACATCGACACGGACGGCCGCCTCGTCTGGACACGCGTGCACCGCGAGTTTTTCCGCGACAAGCCCGCCGAGTTCGACTTCCGCCCGCCCGGGAAGATTTTCATGGACGAGTACGCCAAGTTCATCGCGAGCCGCAACGACAAGCTCGGCTCCTCCGGCCAGATCCCTGATCTGCGCAAAAGTCTCGGTAAATAATCCGTTTCACCTTTGGTGCCACCTAAGCCCGGTCTCGCGACCGGGCTTTTTTTGCCGCTGCGGCGCGTCCCCGCGCCTGGTGTCACGGATTCGGCGCGGTGAAGATCCGGTCGTAGTCGCGCCAGTGCGCGTTCATGGTGTCGATCTTGCGCTGGAGCTGCGCCGGCAAATCCGGACCCAGCCGCATGATCGTCTCCTCCGCCGGCGTCGGCGCGGTGTCCAGCAGCGGCTCCGGGGTGCTTTCCATGAGCTCCTTCAGGCGGACGGCCGTGTCGATCTCCTTGCGCGCCGTCTCCATCAGATCCGTGCGCGCCCAGTCGGACTGGACGCCCAGCGGCGGATTCTTCTCCGGCTTCAGTCCCAAGGCGCGCACCCGGTCCAGCTGCGCCTGGTAGGCCACCATGTGGTCGGCAGACTGCAGCAGGCAGATCAACGTCTCCAGCCGTTTGCCTTGCAGTTCCCATCCCTTTCTTGCCGGCTCGTCCTTGGCGGCCGCCTGAATGCGCTCAAGCCGCCGGAGTGCGTCGCGCACGTCGGGCACGGTTGTCTCAATCACGCGCTGGAAGAGAAGCCGGGCCCCCCAACCTTCGTACATGCGCATCGCCTGGATGTCGGCGAGGTCGCCGGCCTCCTCCTCGCCCTTGGCTTGAAAAAGAAAGCGCCGGTAGTTCCGTTTTTCCTCCGCGGTCAGCTCATCGGGGAATGGCACCATCGGGCGCACCACCCACCGGTTGAGCACGTGGCCGAACCGCAGCATGCCGCCGAAGTCCAGCGCCTCCAGCCGTTGCTGCGCTTCGTTGAGCGAATTCCACGCCTCCAGCAGGTTGTCAGCCTGGTCCTCGCCCGCCAGGGTGGCGGCGAACGCGTGCAGGGTGGTCAGCCGCTCCAGCAGTGTCCGCCGGGGTTGTCCGCGCGTCGCCTTCAGCAGCCGCACGTTGAGTTCCTCCATCGTGTCATCGCCCAGGTTGACCAGCACCGGATGGATCGCGGTGTCGCGTCCGGCGCCTTCCGCCTGGGTCGGCGGAAGGTCGTCCTGTTCCCCGCGGCCGCCGCGGCCGCCGCCCAAGTCGGGAGCGGAAATGCCGATCACGGGATAAAACGCTCCCGCCACCCCGCCACCACCTCCGCCGAGGGTGAACCGGCGGCCATCAGGCCCCTCATGACCCTGCAAGGCCAGGCCCCGGGGCAGCGCCTGGATGATGGCGGCCTGGATTTCGGGCGTGAAGGACGGCAGCATCCACTGCCGTGGGGAGATGGGGGTCAAGTTGACGACGATGTCGTGACCCGCCTCCTTCGCCGCCTGCTGCAGGTTGATGAGAAAACCAGCGACCCGCTGCTCCATTGGGCGGCTCTGGCAGTCGCTGGGGCCGTTGATCCCGGGATAAAGTGCCGGCACCCAGCAGAAGCCCGAGCCCGAGTCCTGCGTGAGGAAATTGAAGCTTTCCACCTCCGGGCAGCGCGCGAGCAGGTTCGCCATCGCCTCGCGATAGAGACGCAGCGTTTCCGGCTGGTCAACGCAGGGTGCAAACCAGGCGACCCGCGAGCGGTTGGGCTGGTCAACCCGCGGCCCGCGCAGCCGGGGATGGGCTTGGAAGAATGCCTCAGGCAGTACCTGCGGCTCGTTGGAATTCCAATGTGCTTTCAGTCCCAGCCGGCGCAGCACCACGCAGCGCTCTTCCAGGATCCGGGCGATCCGCTCGGCGTACGCCATGTCCACATAGGGCTGCACCGCTTTCGGCGCGAAGATCTTCAGCAGGCTGGCCCGGTAGACGAACCAGGCCGGATACGGATCGTCGGGCGGATTGAACTGCCACAGGGCCGGCGGCAGGTCCTCGGAGATCGACACGTGCGTCGCTCCCAGTTCCTTGGCGAGCGCAGCGCGACGTTCAAACCTCACCGGGTCGGCCGTCGCTTTGGTGCTGCTGTCGGCTGCCGCCGCATTCAAGGCCTGAGCGCATGCCAAACCCGGCAGGAGAAGGATCAGGGCCGTGGCGAAAAGGTGGTGCGTTTTCATGAATTCGCTGGAGAATGAGTGTGCGACATCTTGAGCCGGATTGCCGGGTGACTTCAATCTCCCACGCGATATGATTTGAGCATTTGCCTCCCCGGACCTTTGCCCCTAACGGATTCGCATCATGCCATTGAAACCCGAGTGTCATGGATTCCGCAATTTGCTGCTCATCGCGCTGGCCGGGCTCGCTGCCGGCAGCCTTGCAGCGGCTGAGGATGGAAGACTCGCCATGGAGGAGGCTTCATCGCACGGTGTTGTCATGCGCATCGATTACCATGGCTGGCATGATTCCATCGTGCTCAGCAATGGAATCGCGGAGGCGGTCATCGTGCCGGCGATCGGCCGCGTCATGCAGTTCCGCTTTGCCGGCGCGCCGGAGGGGCCGTTCTGGGAGAACGACCAGCTTCGCGGCATGAAGCCTGACCCCAATTCCACGGACTGGGCCAACCTCGGCGGCGACAAAGCGTGGCCCGCATCGCAGGCCAGCTGGCCGAAGATCATCTCGCGCGGCTGGCCCCCGCCCCGCGGGTTTGATGGTCTGCCGCACGAGGCAGTGATCGAAGGTTCCGCCGTCATCCTGGTTTCGCCGGTGGACCCGGATTTTGGCATCCGCGTGCGCCGGCGGATCGAACTCCAGCCGGACCGCCCGGTGATGACCATCACCACCCGTTACGAAAAAATCAGCGGACCCCCGGTGGAGACCGGCGTCTGGGTGATCACCCAGGTCAAAGATCCGGTTGCCGTTTATGCCATCCTGCCGGCGGCCACGCATTCCGCAGCAGGTTATGTCCGTCAATCGGATGAACTGCCCGCCAATTTCAAACTGGCGAACGGCCTCATCACGCTGACCCGGGATCCGAAGAAAAACCACAAGATCGGGACCCTGGCCGGCTCCTTGGTTTGGGTCGGCCATACCGAGTTGCTGCGCATCGACTCCGCCCTGATTCCCGGAGGGAAATACCCCGACGACGGAAGCAGCGCGGAAATCTACACCAACCTCGATCCCCTGGCCTACGTGGAGTTGGAGATACTCGGTCCACTCGCCCGAATGGCGGTTGGAGACAAAATCGAGCGGCTTTCCACCTACACTTTGGAGCAGCGTACCCAGAATGATCCGGCGGCAGAGGTCAGAAAGCTCCTCGAGCGCTAAAGTGGCACCCTAGCATATCCGCGCCCTTGCGCGGTGGTCCCATGCAGTTTCATTAACCAATCCCATGCCTAACCGGATCCGCTCACGACTAGTTCCCTCCCTCCTGCCCGTCGTCTGCCTCGCCATGGCGCTCCGCGCACACGGCAGCGAGATCACCGGCCAGGACATCATCCCCGAATGTCCGGCCTGGGTTCATCACGCGGTCGTCTACCAGATCTACCCGCAGACGTTCTACGATTCCAACGGCGACGGGATCGGCGACCTGCCCGGCATCATTCAGAAACTGGACTACGTCAAAAGCCTCGGCGTCGATGCCATCTGGCTCAATCCGTTCTTCGATTCGCCGTTCAACGACGCCGGGTACGACATCCGCGACTACTACAAGGTGGCGCCGCGCTATGGCACCAACGACGACGCCCGGCGGCTGTTCGCCGAGGCGCACAAGCGCGGCCTGAAGGTCCTGTTCGATTACGTCATCAGCTACACCGCCATCGACCACCCGTGGTTTGTCGCCTCAACGCGCCAGGCGCCCAGCCCGTACTCCAACTGGTACATCTGGACCGACAACGCCTGGAAGTCCGAGCCGGGCAACCTCTGGGTCCACGGTTACGGCCAGCGCAACGGTAATTTCCTGAGCAATTTCTACTGGTCCGAGCCGGCGTTGAATTACGGCTATGGCCGGCCGGACCCCGCCAAACCGTGGCAGCTGCCGACCGACCACCCCGACGTGCTCGCGCTGCGGGCGGAAATGAAAAAGGTCATGCGTTTCTGGATGGACCTCGGCGCCGACGGCTTCCGCGCCGACATGGCCAGCGCCCTCGTGAAGGGGCAGGATCCCCGTCAGGACACCAAGCACTACTGGCAGGAAGTGCGGCAAATTCTGCGGACGGATTACCCGGAGGCCTTCACGGTCGCCGAATGGTCCGCACCCCGGAATGCGCTGGATGGCGCGTTCCATGCCTGCTTCCTCCACTGGATCGAGAGTTTCAACAATCTCTACCAGAAGGAAAGCTGGCGCATCGGCAACGGCATGTCCGACGGGCACAGTTTCTTCGATCGCGAGGGCAAGGGAGACGTCGCCGGTTTCCTCGCAGAGTATCTGGCCGACCTGCAGGCCACCCGCGCCAAGGGCTATATCTGCCTGCCCCTGGGCAATCACGACATTGCCCGGCTCAATGCCAACCGCACAACCGATGATCTCGAAATGATCATGGCCTTCGGCCTGACGATGCCGGGCGTGCCGTTCATCTATTATGGAAACGAGATTGGCATGCGCCAGTTGCAGGACCTGCCGCAGATCGAGGGCGCCTACAAGCCGCGCGCCGGCGCCCGCACGCCAATGCAGTGGACCGGAGGCAAAAACCTCGGCTTCTCGACCGCCGAGCCTTCACAGCTGTATCTGCCGGTCGATTCCGCCCCCGATGCGCCCAACGTCGCCGCCGAGGAGCGCGACCCCGCCTCGCTGCTCAACCGCGTGCGCCGGCTCATCGCGTTGAAACACACCGAGCCGGCCCTGGCCGCCTATGCTGAATTTGTCCCGCTCTACGCGAAAGAGAACACCTACCCGTTCGTCTATGCGCGCGCCAGCGGCGGGAACAAGCTCCTGATCGTGATCAATCCCGCCGCCCGCCCCTCCGTCGCACAATTCCCGCTCGCGGTCACTGACAGCGACTGGCAGCTGCTCGCCGGGACGGCAGTCCGATTCACCAGACAGGAGTCGGAGCTGCGCCTTGAGGTTCCGGCGCAGAGCTACGCGATCTACCGCCTTGGTAAATGAATCCGCCTGTCGCTTATCACGCAAATCCACCTGTGCCCATGAAGCCCGTCGTCTTTTTCGGAATGGTCCTTCTCCTCGCCAGTCTCGCTCTGGGCCAGGAAGCCTACAAAAACCCGGCGCTGCCGGTCGAACAGCGGCTCGACGATCTTCTTGCCCGCATGAGCCTGGAGGAGAAGGCGGCCCAGTTGCAGCAATACCATTCTGACGATCCGCAGGCGTGGGATGACCAGGGGAACTTTGTCGGAGGACGCGACGCCGAGCTCTTGTATCACGGTGCCGGCGCATTTTTCAGCACGGGGGGAATGCCGTATGAAAAGTTATTTCAACTGCCGCCGCGGCAGTGGGTGCAGCGGACCAACGCCATTCAGAAATACCTGCGGGAGAAATCGCGCCTGGGCGTGCCGGTCTTTATCTTCGGAGAGGCGGTGCACGGCTTCATGGCAACCGGCGCCACCAGTTTCCCCGCGGCCATCGCGCTCGGTGGCACCTGGGATCCCGGCCTGCTCGAACAGATTTTCACCGTCGCCGCCCTCGAAGCCAGTGCGCGCGGCACCCGTCAGGTGCTCTCCCCCGTGCTCGACCTGGCCCGCGATCCCCGCTGGGGCCGGTTCGACGAGTGCTATGGCGAAGATCCCTACCTGGTCGCCCGTCTCGGCGTGGCGGCAATCAACGGCCTGCAGGGCCGCGGCGAGGTCATCGACCGCCACCACGTGGCCGTCACGCTCAAGCACTTCGCCGGGCACGGCCAGCCCGAGGGGGGCCGGAACATCGCGCCGGTGAACTACTCGGAGCGCGAATTCCGAGAAACTCACCTGGTCCCGTTTGCCGCCGCGGTTCGCGAGGCGCACGCCCTGTCCGTCATGGCCTCCTACAACGAGTGGGACGGCGTCCCGAACCACGTCAACCACAAGCTCCTGACCGACATCCTGCGCGGCGAGTGGGGTTTTCGCGGCTTCGTCATGAGCGACGGCGGCGGCCTGAACGTTGTGGTCGAGAACCACCACGCCGCGGTCGATGTGACCGGGGCGGGTGCCCTGGCGATCGCAGCCGGCCTCGATTACGACCTCAGCAGCAAAGGAGCTTTCAGATCCCTGGCCGACCAAGTCAGGTCGGGCCGTGTGGCCATCACGGATCTCGACCGGGCGGCGCGCGCCGTGCTGCGGGTCAAGTTACTCTGCGGCCTGTTCGAGGATCCCTTCGCCGATGCCGACCAGGTGGAGGCCATCAACCGCGACCCGGCGCATCAGGCGCTCGCGCGGCGCGCCGCCGGGGAAGCCGTGATCCTGCTCAAGAACGACGGCGCCGTCCTGCCGTTCGATGCCGCGAAAATCAAGACCCTCGCGGTGATTGGACCGAACGCCGCCGGCATCCACCTCGGGGGCTACTCGGCGGTCCCCATGCGTGGCGTCAGCGTGCTCGCGGGATTGCAGGAATTCGCCGGCAGCGCCTTCGCCGTGCGCTACGCCGAAGGTTGCCAGCTCACGCTGAACAAGGACTGTGACTGGCGCGTGAATGAGAATCCGATCCTGAGCGATCCGGTGCAGGACCGGAAGCTCATCGCCGAGGCGGTGACGGTGGCGGCGCAGAGCGACGCCGTTGTGCTCGTGCTCGGCAACAACGAGCTTCTCGGGCGTGAAGCGTGGAGCGTTGATCACCTCGGTGATGCCGACACCCTCGAACTTCCCGGTCTTCAGAACGAGCTGGCCCAGGCGGTGCTCGCGACCGGCAAACCCGTCGCCGTGCTCCTGCTCAACGGCCGGCCGCTCTCCATCAACTGGCTGCAGCAGCACGCGCCGGCCATTGTCGAAGGCTGGTATCTGGGGCAGGAAACCGGCCGCGCCGTGGCGGATGTGCTTTTCGGCAAGGTCAATCCCAGCGGCAAACTCACCGTTACCATTCCGCGCAACGTCGGGCAGCTGCCCTGCTATTACGACCACAAGCCCTCCCGCTTCCGCGACTACGTGGCAACGGATTCCACGCCGCTCTTCCCCTTCGGTTTCGGCCTGAGCTACACGACTTACGAATATCAGAACCTTCGCCTGGCGCCGGCGACGATCGCCCCGGATGGCACAACCCAGGTCTCCGTCGAGGTGCGCAACACTGGGACGAGACCAGGCGAGGAGATCGTCCAACTCTACATTCACGCCGTGGTCAGCCTGCCGACCCGGCCGGTAATGGAGCTGAAGGATTTCGCCCGGGTGGCGCTGCAACCGGGCGAGACGAAGACGGTGACCTTCACGCTCACCCCGGAAAAACTGGCGGCACTGGGCTTGGACATGAAGCCGGTTGTGCAGCCGGGGGATTTCGAAGTGATGGTTGGCCGGTCCTCTGTTGATTATCTCAAATCGATCCTGACCGTCCGGTGAACCTTACTCACGACGTCATGCCCGCCCTCCGCACGCGGACCGCCGCCGCGTGGCGGGCCGTGTTGGTTTTTTCGGGAGTTGCGTTGTTGCCGGCGCCAGCGCGCCTCGCTTGCGCGGAGGCACCCTCTCCGGCCTCCGGGACAGTCGAGTCCGCCTCGCCGCATTCCGGCGCCAGCTTTGAGACGCTGCAAGTTGGCGCGGTGACTTATCATCAGGTGCAGGTGCGGTCCGTCAACGCACGCACCCTCGTGATCGCCCATGCCGGCGGAGTGGCCTCCATCCGGCTGCGCGACCTGTCGCCGGAGTTGCAGGCGCGCTTTGGTTACAGCCCCGCCGCCGAGGCCGCGGCCGATGCGGCGCTCCAGCGGGCGGCGCAGCAGCGCCAGCAGGAGCTTCACGCCCAGGCGTCCCGACGGCAGGCGTCCGGCGACCCGCGGTTCGAGAACCTGCTGCACCGGTTCGGCCAGCCACCGAATATCCAGGGTGAAGTCGACCTGCGCCCGCGCTTTTTCCAGCTCGAGCTCGGCGTCAAGGAACAGGGCCGTCGGCCGAGTTGCGCGGTGTTCGCCGTGGTCAGTGCGCTGGAATACCAGAATGCCGAGGTCACCGGCCAGCCCGAGAAATTGTCCGAGGAGTATCTCATCTGGGCCGCGCGCAAGATTCTGCATGGTGCCGCCCGGCCCGCGGCTCCCGCCGACGGCCGGGATGAAGGCGGCGACGAGGACGAGGGTTTCTCCATTTCCGACGTCGTCACGGCGCTGCGCACCTACGGCATTCCCCCGCAGTCCTCCATGCCGGACACCCTTGGCCGTAAAATGGCCGAGATTGCCGAGCCGTCACCCGAAGTCGTCAGCGAGGCGCGCTCTCATCGGCTGGTCTATGTGCATCAGGTGCCCGGCCGCGACGATGCGGCGCGGATCGGCAACATCATCACGGCGCTTAACGCCGGCGTGCCGGTGGCCATCGGCCTGCGTTGGCCGAACTTCCGTACCCTTCGGACCGGCCTGCTCAGCGAGCAGACGCCCGTCGAGGGCGCCGCGCATGCCGTCACTCTGGTGGGCTACAAGAATCCCGGCGGGCCGGTCGAGGACACCGCGTTTGTCTTCAAGAATTCCTACGGTCCGGCCTGGGGCGAGGGCGGCTACGGCTGGGTGACGTGGCATTACCTCCAGAATAATCTCCTCTCCGCCGCGCTGCTGGAAGTGCAGCGCCCCGACGCGGTGAAACAATAGAGACGCGCGGCTTTGCCAGAAAACCACCGGTAGATCTGCCGCACCCTCTCACTCCTCGGGCAAACCCCAAAGTCCAGCCGCGACGAGCTGCTGCTTTTCCGCCGCGGTTACAGGACGTCCGCCGTGCGCCCGGATGATCTGGCGTGCCTTTTTCACCGTCAGCGCATCGCGCGCGCCCAGTCGCAGCGGACGGGGCAAAGGCGGAATGCCCTGCCGGTTAGTTTTCTTCGTAGATGCGGAGATAACCTTCATGGTTCACCTTGAAGTCTGCAATGGCCAGATCGAGTACCCGACCGTACGGGACACTGGGAAACCAGTGCTTGCTAAGCAACCCTTTCCTCCGGCCGAGAACATCCCGATGCGGCATGCCATGAGCTGTGTCGTACCGGGCGACATTCACCAATCCGCCGGGGGTCTCAGCCACCAACACGACGGCAAAGGCGATGGCTTTACCGCCACTTTGAACAAAGCCAACGTACAGAAACAATCCGTCGCGAAGCCAGATCCGGTAGGATTCCAGCGGCATAAGGGATGCCGCGTTGGTTAAACGGGCTTACGAAAACAGGCAAGCACACTAGTGGCTATGCGAAAACGCCACCTGCGGGAGTGTCATGGCAGCCAGGGAAACTTCTTTGCCTTGGGCTTCCGCTTCTCGCGCTGGGCGCGATGGAATTCCTTCGCCTCCTCCGTCATGTAGTAGAGCAGCGTGGTGTTGCCGGCCAGTTCCTGCAGGCCGGCCTGCCCGTCGACCTCGGCGTTGAAGGCGCTCTTGAGGCAGCGGATGGCCAGCGGGCTGTGCGAGAGAATCTCGCGCGCCCACTTCACGCCCTCCGCCTCCAGCTGCTTCACGGGCACGACGGCGTTGACGAGACCCATCCCGAGCGCCTGCCAGGCATCGTACTGCCGGCAGAGGTACCAGATCTCGCGCGCCTTTTTCTGACCGACGACGCGGGCGAGATAACTCGAGCCGAAGCCTCCGTCGAAACTTCCCATCTTCGGGCCGACCTGCCCGAAGACCGCGTTGTCCGCCGCGATGGTGAGGTCGCAAACCACATGCAGGACATGGCCCCCGCCGATCGCGTAGCCGGCGACCAGCGCGATGACGACCTTGGGCATCGAGCGGATGAGCTTTTGCAGGTCGAGCACGTTGAGGCGCGGCACGCCGTCCTCGTCCACATAGCCGGCGTGGCCGCGCACGCTTTGGTCACCGCCGGAGCAGAAGGCGTACTTGCCGTCGGTGTGCGGGCCGGCGCCGGTGAGCAACACCACGCCGATGGTCTGGTCCTCACGCGCGTTGGCAAAGGCGTCGTACATCTCGGACACCGTGCGCGGGCGGAAGGCGTTGCGCTTCTCGGGACGGTTGATGGTGATCTTCGCGATCCCGTCGGCCTTGTGATAAAGGATGTCCTGGTAGGTTTTGGCGGTCCGCCACTTGATGCTCATGGGGACAGCGTGGGATTTTTGCGGACGGTTGTCCACTGGTTCGCAACCGGGAATGGGCGCACCCCCGGAAGTCGGGGCCCGGGGTTTTGCTCGACTCATCCCGGCGCCGTTGCTGGCATGTGGCCGGACCGGCAAATTTCATGGAACTGAAGGCGCACCGCTTTTTCGGTTACTTTCCGCCTGAACATGCGGAACGACTGGCGAAGACTGCGCGCCGGGTGACCTTCCCCGCCCGCACCATCATCTTCGAGGAGGACGATCCCTCGGACGCCATCTACCTCGTGCTGTCGGGCCGCGTGGAGATTCTCAAGCACTCGAGCGGCGACCACTACCACACGCTCGCTTACGGCAGTGAGAACGACTACTTCGGCGAACTGGGCGTGCTCGACGGCAGCGGCCGCAGCGCCCGCGTGCAGACGCTGACCGAAGTCACGGCGGCCCTCCTGCCCCGCCGGATCTTCCTCGACGTGCTGAGCCGCTGCCCGTGGAAGACCACCATGGGGCTGTTCATGCACGTGGTGGAGAATCTGCGCAACACCAACGCGCGCTACGTGCAGGAGCTGATCCGCAAGGAGAAGATCACGCTGATCGGCGAGATGGCCAACAGCATCCTGCACGACTTCCGCAGCCCGGTGACCTCCATCCGGCTGGCGCTTGACTCGATCAACAGGCACGACGCGCCCGAATCGGCCCGGCAGGCCTGCGAGGTCATCACCCGGCAGCTGCGGCGCATGGGTTCGATGGTCGAGGAAGTGCTGGAATTCGCCCGGGGCGAGACCCGGCTGGACCGGCGCCCCGTGGCGCTGCAGGAACTTTTTGCGGACCTGACTTCCATCAATGCGGACACGATCCGCCAGGCCGGCATCACCGTGCGGGTGCGCGCCGCCAAGCTGAGCGTGGTGCTGGATCACGACCGGATGATCCGCGTGCTGCAAAACCTCCTGAGCAACGCGATCGAGGCCATCGGCCCCGGCAAGGACGGCACCATCACGCTCACCGCCCGGCGTCGCGACGGTGCGTGCGAGATTACCCTGCGCGACAACGGCCCCGGCATCCCCAAGATCATTTGGGGCACGCTCTTTCAGCCCTTCACCACCCATGGCAAGAAAGGCGGCACCGGCCTCGGGCTGGCGATCTCCAAGGGCATCGTGGAGGCGCATGGCGGCGAGATCACCTTCGAGTCGAAGAAGGGCGCCGGCACCACGTTCCGCATCCGCCTGCCGCTGCCGTCGTGAGCGCCCCGACCGACTGGCAGCTGCGCGTGATGACCCTCGACGATCATGACGAGGTGCTCGCCCTCTGGCGCGTGACCGAGGGCATCGGGCTCACGGTGTCGGACGATCGCGAGGCAATCGGCGCCTACCTGGCGCGCAACCCCGGCATGAGTTTCGTGGCGGTCGCCGGCGGACGCATCGTCGGCGCCGTGCTGGGCGGACACGACGGACGCCGCGGCTATCTGCACCATCTGGCGGTCACACTGGCCTGGCGCCATCACGGCATCGGCCGCGCGCTGGTTGAGGCCGTGCTCGCCGCGCTCAAGGCTGCCGGTATGCTCAAGTGCAACCTCTTCCTCTACGCGCATAACGAGTCCGGCCGCGCATTCTGGCTGAAGCACGGCTGGGCCGCGCGCGAGGATATCGTGCTCGTGCAGAAACCGCTGGCGTGACTCCGTAGCGCGGTTCTTCCCTGTCCGGCGAAGTCGGAAGACCACGCCGCTGGTCTCCGTAGCGCGGTTCTTTAGACCGCGCTTATCATGCATCGCAGGCTGAAGCACTGCGCTACGCGATCCAACAAGCCAAAGATCATCGGCGCGCCCCACCCGCGCGGTTTCCCTTCATCCGCTTCGGCGGTGACTGGATTCCACGAGCGCTCATTTCCGTTGCTCCATAATTTCCTTTGGCTTTAGTCGGGTTAACTCACGCCCCTCTTAAACTGACCCTTTGTCCCAATAACACTGTTAGCATAAGGAAGACCATGCACCGTAAATATCTACTCCTTCCCTTTGTGGCCTTGGGCATCATTGCTGCGTCCTGCTCACAACAGCTACCGTACTCGTTGAAAACCCTACCATCTGGGCATGCCATTAAAATCACAGGCGTCAGCCGGATGGCATTCTCTGGCGGCGATCAGGCTCTAATGCTCAAATATTATTCGGACATTGATTTCACTAAGCGCGCCGAACTCAAAGCCGAAGTGGAAGAGATATGGCAACAGTTCCGGAATGATGTTGAGCAGGCGAATCTGAATTCAGCGATTATTAGCGCGAACCAGATGCCGCATGGCATGTTCTCGAGCACCCAAGGCTGGAATTTTGTATACGAGAAGAAGCCCGACGGAAACTGGATCCTGAAAGAGTGAAAAGAAGGATGCTAACCAACCGCCGTAGCCAACGTCCTTTGCTGTAGCGGAGCTTCAGTGAGATGAAGGCGGTCTCCTACGGAGCAAACGCCTGCTCCGCCGCTTGAGACGCGGCGGCGAACAGTTCTCTCCGGAAAGCCGCGTCGTGCTTCCGATCCGTCCGCAGTTCCAGCACGCGCAAACCCGCCGCCGGTAGCGCCGAAATGAGTTCCGTGAAATGGGCCCAATCCCGCACGAGCACGTGGTCGGCGCCATAGGCGGAGCAAAGCTTAGCAAAATCGACCTCCTGCGGCGTGGCGAAGAACTCCTCGAAGGGCGGATCGAACTTCGCCACCGGCAGCATTTCAAAAATGCCGCCGCCATGATTATTGATCAACACCACGGTCAGGCTGCCGCGCAGCTTGGGCCGCAGCAGAAAGCCGTTGGTGTCGTGCAGCAGCGCAAGGTCGCCGGTGAGCAGAACCGCCGGCCGGTTGCCGTGCGCCACGCCGAGCGCCGTGGACAGCGTGCCGTCGATGCCGTTTGCGCCCCGGTTGAAAAACGGCCGGCCGTGGCGGTCGTTCGGCTCCCAGAAAAACTCGACGTCGCGCACCGGCATGCTGCTGGCGATCATGAATGGCGTCTCCGGCGGGAGCTGCTGCGAGAGCAGCCGGCTGGCCTTGCCCTCGAAAAGAACGTCTAGGGTCGAGAGTCGAAGGTCGAAAGCCTGACGGGCGGCGTGGTCGGCGCGCAGCCACTCCCGCGCGTAGGCCGATGGTTGGGCGTTTTTGGGCGGAAGCGCCGCGGCCAATGCTTCGACGGAGCACCGCAGGTGGCGGGTGCGTCCGTGCAGCGCGTCGTGATTCTTCGCGTCGTCGGCCACGAGCCACGTGTCGGCCCCACCCGTCTGCAGCCACTGCAGGAGCTGCCTGCTCGTGGGCCATTCGCCAAGGCAGAGGACGGCGGCGGGCTGGAGGCGCTCCGCCAGCACGGGCGAACGGAGCACGGCGTTGTAGTTGACGACGAGCAGCGGATTGAGCGCGGCGTGATTGCGCAGCGGGGAAAGCCCGTCCACCAGCACCAGCCAGCCCAGGGCTGAGGACAGCCGGGCCACCGCCGCGCAGTACGCCACCGGGTCCGCCGACTGGGCCGGGCCGGCGATGATCACACCACGGACACTCTTGGACGGATCAAAGACGACCCCAGCCTTCGCCGCGGGGTGCGGTTCCTGCAAATGGGAGAAAAATGTTTCCGTATCGATTTCGAGACGCAGCTTTTCCGCCCGGCCGTCCTCCACCGGCGGCAGCGGGTCGCGGAACGGCGCGTTGAGGTGCACCGGTCCGGCGAAGGGAAACAGCGTGCGCTCGTAGGCATGCACGACGGTCTGGCGCGCGTAGTCCAGCAGCTCGAGCTTCGCCTCCGCCACGGCCAGCTCGTGGTAAAAATTCACATGGGCGCCGTAAAGTTTCTGCTGGTCGATGGCCTGCCCGGCGGCGCACTCGCGCAGCTCCGGCGGACGGTCGGCCGTGAAGACGAGCAGCGGCACGCCGCTTTCCTGCGCCTCGATGACGGCGGGCAGGAAGTTGGCCGCAGCCGTGCCGGAGGTGCAGACGAGCGCGGTCGGGCGGCGATGCTGACGGGCGAGTCCGAGCGCGAAGAACGCCGCCGAGCGTTCGTCGAGCACCGGAATGGCCTCGATCGACGGATGCGCCGCAAAAGCGAAGGTCAGCGGCGTCGAGCGCGACCCGGGCGAGACGACCGCGTGCCGCAACCCCAGCCGGGCCAGCGTCTCCACGATGACGCTGCACCAGAGGCTGTTCGTATTGCGGAAATCGAGCGCGGAGGCGGGCATTTTTTGAAGACCACTAATGAACACGAAAAGACACGAATGAAGCAACCATTAGCTCAGCCGTTAGATTCACCGGCATCCTTTCGTGTGTTTCGGGCATTTCGTGGTGACTCAAGCCAGCAGCGCGTCGAGCAGGGCGTGAAACTTGAGCTCGGTCTCGGCGTATTCTTTTTCCGGTTCCGAGCCAGCTACGATACCGGCGCCGGCGTACACCCGGGCCCGCACGCCGTCGACCAGCGCCGAGCGAATACCGACCAAAAACTCACCGCCACCTCGATGATCGATCCAACCCAGTGCGCCACCGTAAAGCCCCCGCGGGAATGCCTCGAGCGCGCGGATCTGTGCTCGCGCTGCTTCACGAGGCGAACCACCGACCGCGGGCGTCGGATGCAGCTGAGCCAAGGCGTCGAGCAACCGCACGCCGGCTGGCAGGGCCGCATTTACTGGCGTGTGCAGGTGCTGGACATTGGCCAGGGCGCGCAATACCGGTTTCTCAGGATGCGTCGGCTGCAATCCTAGCGCAGCAAGACGCCGGGTGATGGATTCCAGCACGAGCCGGTGTTCGCGGAGTTCCTTTCCATCGTGCAGCAGCCGGCCGCCGAGCGCCGCGTCCTCGCTCGCGGTGCGCCCGCGCGGCGCCGAGCCGGCGAGTGCCTCGGTAAACAACCGGCCCGCCTCCACCCGCAGCAGCCGCTCGGGACTTGCCCCGATGAAGCTCTGGCCGCGCCCGTTCGCGAACGAGAAGGCGTAGCAGTCGGGAAAACGCTGCCGCAGGCCATTGAGAATCCTCAAGGGATGCAGACTGTTCGCGGCGGTCAGCTCCTTGCAGCGGGCCAGGACAATCTTGTTGAACCGGCCATCCGCGATCAGCTCCACTGCGCGGGCGACCGACCGGCGAAAGAAA
>Ga0265323_10000909_pt1 | contig 15633 bp, 14 predicted proteins | sample 41225metaG_FD_193580 | JGI IMG/M metagenome (GOLD analysis project Ga0265323, IMG submission 193580) | Rhizosphere microbial communities from Carex aquatilis grown in University of Washington, Seatle, WA, United States - 4-12-25 metaG | ecosystem: Host-associated > Plants > Roots > Rhizosphere...
TGTTAAGAAAAAAAATCCAAATATAACCTCGGTTTTTGGGGGACATCATGCAACTGCTTCTCCAGAAATTTCTGAATTAGAAAATGTTGATGTTGTGGTTAGAGGGCCTGTTAATGGTTCAATTGAAAAAATTCTTGCTGGAGAAAGAGGAATTATTAAAACAGTTCCGGGAGACCCAAATGACTTACCCATACCTGCAAGGGAAAAATGTTATGAAGATATTCCAAGAATGGGAAATCGTTATAGAAAAGTTATGATTTCAATGTTGGGATGTCCTTATAGTTGCACATATTGCAGTTCTTCAAGTTTGCATAGGATTGAATTATTCGGAAGCAAAGCGCAATCAAATTATTTCTTAGGCAGAAGAGATATTGAAAAGATTATTGAAGAAGGAAAAATTGTAAAAAAATATCCCACTGATGAAATAGAATGGGTTGATGATGATTTATTTGCGGGAAGACATTCAGAAAAATGGCTTTCAAGATTCATCGATGTATGGGAGAAAGAAATGAATCTACCGATGTATGTATCAACAACTTCTATAAGCACCCTAAGAGCTTCTGATGAATTATTAAAAAAATTAAAAAATATAGTTAACTGTGTTGGATTAGGTGTTCAAGCAATCAGGCCAGAATCGTTGAGAATGTTTAATAGACAATGGGACACTGAAGAATTAGAAAAAAAAGCTTATGATAGACTTGTTTCATTTGGTTATCATGTTAATTTACAAGCAATCGTCGGATTGCCAATAGCTGATCCAGTAGAAGATGCATTAGATACATTAGAGGGGATGAAAAGAATTGGAAAGGGAAGTATAATTTCACTTTATCCTTTGCAAATTTATCCTCATACTCATATTGGAAAAATAGCTGAAGAAAGGGGATTCAAATTAAATGAAAATTGTCAAGGGGATACTAATACTGGAATAGGAGGAATTAGTTTTTCTCCAGAAGTAGAAAAAAAATTAAGAAATCTTTGCAAGTTTGGAACATTATATGTGAAAGGAGAAATTGATGGACTATGGGAATCTGCTTTGAGGAATGGAAAATTGAATTCGTTATTAGATAAACCCATTGATAAAAATTGGATGAGAGAAGCACTTGAATTAGATTTTGATTCAGAGACAAGCAAAGAATTATCTACTGCAAGATATCATGATTGTGTTATTGACAGATTAGGAAAAGAAAAAGGAGAAGAAGTTTTTCAAAGGATAACACAAACCACAAATATTAGATATTAATTTCAAGGAATCTAAATGTTAAAGAAAAAAAATCCTAAAATAAGTATTGTTATTGCAGTTTTTAAACCGGATGAAAAAATTTTCCAAAAATTAAAAGAGAAACTAAAAGAACAAACAATAAAAGCAGAACTTATAGAAAATTGGAATATGCCTGAAGCAAAATCTATGAATATAGGAATAAAAAAAGCGAAAGGAGAAATTATTATTACTTTAGCACAGGACTGTATTCCTGAAGATAAATTCTGGCTTGAGAAATTGGTATCTCCACTAGTTCAAGATAAAAATATTGCAATAACTGTTTCAGATTTGTATCTTCCAGAATTTTACTGGAAAAAATACCCCTTCTTAACAAAGATGATGACAATAAATGAATTAGAAATACGACTTCCGAATATGGACTCAAGAGCCTGTGCATATCGAAAAAAAGATTTAGAGAAAGTAGGATTATTTAATGAAGATCCTAATGTTATTGGAATAGACAATGATCTTTATAGAAAAATGAAAAGTTTGGGGGAGATAATTCATCCAGGTGTTAATGTTTTGCATATGCATCCATTAAATAATGAAAAAAAAATCAAATTAGACTATAAATATTCTTTAGCGAGCGGAAAAATTGTTAGGAAGTTTGGGGTGAAGGACCATGCTTTTTTTAAGAGACTAATTCGGGCAACGCCTATCTTGGGACTTGTGCCCATATTGCTAGCATTTCCCCTAAAAAAATACCCTTTATTATTTCCTACTTTTTTATTAATCTCACCAATTTCACATTTTGTCTATGTTTTTGGGTTTTGGAAGGGACTTATCATAAAAGATTAAGAAAATTTATAAACTGGAAAAAATAAAATTAAAAATGGGAATAAATTCATTAAAAAGTGTTTCTGAGAAAAGATGGGAAATTGCCCAAAATTCAGAAAAAGATTTTTGGGAAGGATTTACAACTGATTCTTTAAAAAAAGATTGTAATAATTTCTATTCTGTTAGAGCATATAAATTTCAAGGATTATGGAAAAGATATATCGTTCTTAATGATAAAACAAAAATACTCCAGATAGGGTGTGGGCCATTGGATGTAATTAATTATGTTGGGGGAGGAAAAAAATTCGCGGTTGATCCATTAGCAGATTATTACAAAAAAAAATTTGGTATGGATTATTCAAAAGTTAAATTTGTTAAAGGAGTTGGAGAAAATTTACCTTTCAAAGATGAAGAGTTTGATATTATCCTTCTTTTGAATGTATTGGACCATGTTCAATCAGCAGAAAAAGTTCTAGTGGAATGCAAAAGAGTCCTAAAGAAAGACGGGATATTCCATTTTGAAAACAATGTTTATACAAAAAGATTTTTTTTGTTGGCAAATATCTGGGATTTTATACAAAAAGATTTTTTTAATAAAGTTTTCAATGTGAACCACCCTTACATGTTCAAAAAAAATGATATGAGGAATTTTATCTCCCAATATTTCAAAATTTATTTTGAATATACTGGCGAAAGGATAGGAGAGGAAACGCTTAAAGAACAGAGGAAAAAAATTCCTGCTAAAAGAAGATTTAGAAGAGCGATTCTCTCTTGGTTAGTTGGAGGATTAGAAAAGAATTATATGTGTGTTGCTAAAAAGAATTAATTTTTATTTCTGATATTTTTGCGGATTTATATTTTGATAGAAACTCTGCAATTTTTTCAAACAATACAAAATTATCTAAAACTGCCATTGTCGTTGGATGAATAAGAATTATACTATCCATTTTCTTTTTTTCATTATCAATAACTCGTTTTTTTATTATTTCAAACCATTCTTCTGCAGAAATTCTTCCTTTCACACAACTTGCGAATGGATCTCTATTTTCCGGTTTTAATTTTCCATAAACAATGGTGTTTTGGTCTACGGGGATATTTATAGGAACATGGGAAATTTCCTTGTTAAATGGTTTTATATCCCCTATTAAATCTGAAACAAAATTCACTCCTTCTTGTTTTAAAATCTTGAAAGTTTTTTCATTAGAACCAAAGGCATGAGTTCTCCAAGAAATCATTTTTAAATTTAATTTTTCAAAAGCCTTTTTTGTTTTTTGAATATCCCTTCTCTGAAATTTTTCACTTCCATATACACATCTAAAAATTTTTCTATAAAAAAAACTTTTAATGCTTCCGAGTTTTCCGAAATTATTATAAGTATGCCCCCCAAATTCTACATTAAAATTTAACAATTCATTAAAGAGTTCTCTCTCGTTATCTAGACATTCTCCATTTATGAATAAAGTAGAAGAAATTTTATATTTTTTTAATATCTCAAGGTATCTTCTAGCAGATTTAATATCTGTTCCAGCTATTCTCTGTTCCCAGTTATTCAAACTTCTTGAGTGCACGTCTCCAGTTAAGTATATCATATTTTTTTTATTAAGAAATTGTATATAAATTTATCTTACAGGTGTGGAAGTATATATCTTTGCTTAAGAATACTTATAAATTGTTATTTTATCTTAAAACCATGACCAAAGAAGTGGGAATAAACGAAAAACTGCTTAAGGAACATCCTTATAATAAAGAATTTTTAAAAGAACCCTTTCATGAAAAAACAAATCTTTTAATTCTTGGTGCAGGAATGGGGGGGAGATTAGTTTTAAGAGAGATTAAGAAAAAGGATGATCATAATGTGGTGGGATTTGTTGATGATAACCCTCGATTTATTGGTGAAAAAATACACGGAATAAAAGTTTATGGTCCAATTTCCACTCTTCCAGAGATATTAAAAAAATTAAAGACTCAAAAAAAGGAAATAAAAGAGGTTATTATTGCTATGCCATCTGCGGATGGAATAGTAATTAAAAAAATAATAAGATTAATCTCTCAGAAAATACCAAAAATTTCAATTCTTCCAACTGCTTATGAAGACCCGTTTTCAATAAAAACTGGATTGGTAGTTCCCGAAAAAATAAGAAAAGTAAAGGTAGAGGATTTTTTCAGAAGAAAACCCATGCTCTTACCTTTTGATGAAATACTTTCTCATTACCAAGGAAAAAGAATACTTATCACTGGAGCGGGAGGAAGTATTGGCTCAGAGTTAGTAAGACAGCTAACAATTTTCTCTCCAGAGCATCTTATTCTGCTGGATAATTCAGAGTTTTCTCTTTATACAATACAAATGGAATTATCTGAAAAAGATGAAATTAAAAAAACATTTTTGCTTGCAGATTTAAGAGATAAAGAAAAAATTAAAAAAATAATCTCTAAATTTAATCCTGAAATAATTTTTCATGCTGCTGCATATAAGCATGTTCCATTACTGGAGGAAAATCCTGAAGAGTCTATAAATAATAATATTGCAGGTTTTTGCAATCTGATGCATTCATTAAATGATAATGTAAAAGAATTTATTTTAATCTCAACAGATAAAGCGGTTGATCCTTCTAGTATTATGGGGATGAGTAAAAGAATATGTGAATTAATTCTTCAATCTAAATCTAGAAAAATTAACTCAAAATTGTTAGCAGTGAGATTTGGAAATGTGGCGTGTTCTTCTGGGAGTGTAATCCCATTATTTGAAAAACAAATTGAAAAAGGCGGTCCTGTAACAATTACAGACATTCAGATGAAGAGATTTTTTATGACTATTCCCGAGGCTGCTCAACTTGTCTTGCAGACTCCTATCTTGGGTGATACTGGAGACATATTGATTTTGGAAATGGGAAACCAATGTTTTCTTTTTGAATTAGCAGAAGATATGATTCGTCTTAAAGGATTTATCCCCAATAAAGACATTCCCATAAAGATTACTTGTACAAGAAAAGGAGAAAAGATGGAAGAAAGATTATTTGGAGATAAAGAAAAAATAGAACCTACTCGTAATAAAAGAATTTCGATTATAAAAACTAATTATGTTGATGATAAAAAATTGTCATTATTGCTTTCAAAACTTTTCAATGCCTCAAAGCAAAATGATATCGAGAGTATAAAAGAAATTTTTAAAAAAGAAATGAGCCAGGTTAATACCTCTTAAAAAATTCATTAAATGAGTCCACAACATATTGAGCCATCTCTTCATTTATTCCTTGATAACACCCTAAGAAAAAAGAATGGTCTTTTGTGTATCTTGTTATGGGTAAATTTCCTTTAACCTCTAAATGAACATTTTCATAAGCAGGTTGTTTTGGAATCAATCCCGCAAAAAAAGGACGGGTTTCTATTCTTTTTGATTCAAGCCATTCACATAATTCTTTTCTTGAAAAAGGAGCATTTTCTGTTATTGTCAATGGAGCAGCAAACCAAACAGGTTTAGATTTTTCATAAACCTCGGGAAATTTAATCCATCCCGATTTTTCAAGTTCTTTTTTATAAAAATTAAAATTTCTCTCTCTTATTTTAATAAATTCTCCAACTCGATCTAATTGTCCCAATCCAAATGCAGCTTGCATCTCGGTAGTTCTAAGGTTATATCCTACATTTGTAAAGATATATCTCTTATCAAAATTTTCAAGTTCTCCTTTCCCTACACTGTCAAATCTAGAAGGACAAACATAAGTTGGGTCTTCATGCATCTTACAAATTGCACATGGGCAGGCTCTTCCCCAATCCCTTAATGATTTAACAATTGTCCCATATTGAGGATTATCATAAAAAACAGCGCCCCCTTCTGCAAGAGTAAGTAGATGTGCAACATAAAATGAAGCTGTTCCCATGTCTCCAAATGTTCCGACTTTTTTTCCTTCAAATTCTGCAGTATAACCATCACAAGAATCTTCGACGACAAATAGATTATGTTTTTTTGCAATTTCCATTATTTTGTCCATTTTACAGGGGTTTCCTAAGAAATGCATCGGCAAAATTCCCCTTGTTCTTTCTGTAATTGCTTCTTCAATTAAATTGGGATCAATATTGTAAGTCCAATCTGAATCAACTAAAACAGGTTTCAAATTTGTATGCAAAAGACAATTTACTGTAGCAACATGAGTTAACGCAGAGGTTATAATTTCATCTCCATCATTTAAATGGTAAGGAACATTTTTATTTTTTAAGGTATCCCATGCAAGGGTCAAAGCAGATGAACCTGAATTTACTAATGTAGCCTCACGACTTCCTACCAATTTTGCAAGTCCTCTTTCAAATTTTTCGGTTATTTTTCCTCTTGCAAGCCAACCATCGAATAAAGAAGAAACTACTCCCTTAACTTCTTCTGCTCCAAAAACACTCCCTCCAAACTGAATTCTAGTTAATCCTGGAATAAATTTATTTTCTTTTTCTGAATAATATTTTTCAATTCCTTCCATTATTTGTTGGATTATTTCTTCTTCCATGTTAATATTTTTTTTAATCCTTCTTCAAGATTATATTTGGGGTTCCAGCCAAGTTTTTTTATCTTATTTATATTGAGGCATATGCTTTTTAAATTTTTATCTTCTATTTCTTTAATATTTACTTTTTTTTCTAATCCTTTTGCAATTATCTCTGCTACATTCTTTATTCTTGTTTGTTGCCCTGTTCCTAAGTTATAAATCCCTTCCCCTTTCTCCGCAACAGTTAACGCTCCTTCAATAGCATCATCGAGATAAATAAAATCTCGATAAGATTCTGTAACTTCTAGGTTATTATTTTTCCGAATATTTTGAATGAGCAATGGAACTGCTGCATCATGTTGCCCTATTCCATAAATATTTGAAATTCTTATTATTGCAGTAGGAATTTTATAAATAATTCCCGCGTTGATAATTTTTCTCTCTCCTTCTAATTTTGTTAGAGCATATAAATTTTGAGGATTTGTCCTACTCTTCTCACTAATTTGAGAATCACAATTCCCATAAACTTGAGCCGTACTGAAATAAATAAATTTTATCAAATTTTTTTCGTTCATAGTCAAATAAGAAATTTTTTCGGCTCCATAGATGTTTATATCTCTTGCTAAAGAAGGGTTATCTTCGCATTTTTTCACTCCTACTAATGCAGCTAAATGAAAAATATAATCAAATTCAGGTAAAGAAAAATTTTCTTTTGTGATATTCCCTCTTATTATTTTAACATCTTCTTTTTGTATTTCGTCTTTCATCAAAAGAGCGGTTATATCCGCACCTTCTACTTTTAGTTTTCTAACTAAAGAGGAACCGAGAAAACCTCCTGCACCAGTAATAAAAACTTTCTTATTTTTCCAGAACATTTTATAGAACTAGGATTGCTAAAAAAGATATTTAAAGCTATCCTTTTTTCCTAAAATATGAAAAGAATTTGTTTTTTTACAACCCATTACGATCCTGCTAGACAAGTCATAATGGAATATTACGAAAGAATTTTTCCCAAAGATGTTGAAATATTTGTTGTTTCTTTAAATAAAATAGAAAAAAAATATCAGCTTAAAAGAACAAAACTTATAGAACTTCTTGGAAACAAATTTATTGCCCCAATAAAACTAAGAAAATTCTGTAAAGAAAATAAAATAGATTTACTGGTTAATCTGTCAGGAAGTTCAGAAGTAGCGATAGCTATGTTTTTTTCTACCGTTTTCACAAAAACTAAACAGGTTTTTTATTTTATGGGAAATCCAAAAGCAAGTAAAAATTGGTTCTTTTTATTTTACCAATTCTTTGTAGATAGAATCTTTGCTTGTAGTCTGGAAGTAGCCGAAAAATTTCAAAAAGTTTTATTTTTGAACAAAAAAAGAATTCTTTATCTTCCAAATCCAATAAATGTTAATTTATTTAGCCCAAAGAATAAAATTTCAACAAGAAAGAAACTTGGATTAAAAAAAGAAGATAAAATATTAGTTTACGTAGGAAGAGTAGAATATCCTCAAGGTTCAGATTATTTGCTTGAATTAGTTAAAAGGAATCCAGATAAAAAGTTTATTTTTATTGGACAAGTAAAAGATAAGAATTTTAAGGAGGGAAATTTTAACAATCTACAATTGATTCCTTTTGTTCTTTACAAAAATATTCCTGATTATTATAATGCCGCAGATTTATCTCTTTTCTTTACTCGAAGAAATAGTTATCCGTTCCCCCCAAGAGAATCTATTGCATGCAATACTCCGGTGATACTATTCAAAGGAATAGGTTCCTTTAAAGTAATGAGAACCCCTGCAGTAATGAAAGTTTCATTTGATATTGAAGAGATACAGAAGAAAATTGATGATTTTTTTGTGTTATCAGAAAAAGAAAAAAGTAAAATAGCAAAAGATGGAAGAGAATTTATTGTTAATGATTCTTCTGAAGAAAAAGTAAAAGAGATGACTTTATCTTATTTCCTTGATTTACTGAAATGAATAAATCTTTTTAAATTGTGGATTTAAGAGATAATTATGAAGAATGAAGTTTTATTGATTAATGCAATTCCTGCTCCAATGGAAGGAAAAACCCAAGAATCCAATTTATCTCCTGGACTTCTCGCAATTGGAACTTATCTTACTAAGGATAGCAAATTTAAAGTTAGGATGATTGATTGCATTATTGAGAAAGACTATTTAAAATTAATTAAAAATGAAATATTAAATAAAGAAGTTTTTTTGGTTGGGCTTTCGGTTATGAGTTCTTGTATTCCGAATGCATTGACTATCACTCGAATGATAAAAAAGATTGATCCCTCAATAAAAATTATATGGGGAGGAGTTCACTGCAAGCTTTATCCTGAACAGACAATAAAATATTCTTTGATTGATTTTGTGGCTTATGGGGAAGGAGAAAAAACTATGCTTGATTTGGCAGAATGTTTAATTAAAAAAGACTCTTTAAAAAAAGTTAAAGGAATAATTTACAAAGATAAAGAAAAAATCATCAAAAATCCACCTTATGATTCTATTAAACTTAGTGAAATTGGGATGATGGATTATAATTTATTAAATCCTAAAATTTTTAATTGTGGTATTGGAGATATTTATACCAGTCGAGGTTGCCCCCATAGATGTACATTCTGCATTAATGTAGTAACCCAAAATAGAAACTGGAGAGCTCTTTCTGCTGATGAAGTTATTAAAGAAGTTGATTATCTTGTAAAAAAATATCATGTGAGAGTTATAAATTTTAGGGATGATTGTTTTTTTGTTAACAAAGAAAGAAGCAATAAAATTTTAGATATGCTCCTTGAAAAGAATTACAAATTAAGATTTACAACTTCTACACGTATAGATTATTTTAGAAATGGGCTTATTGATGAAACTATCTTAGACAAAATGAGAAGGGTTGGATTTTATAATTTAAATCTTGGAGCAGAATTTGGTTCACAAAAAATGCTTAACTTCATAAAAAAAGATATTAAAGTAGAAGATATAATTCATTGTGTTAAACTTTTGAAGAAAGCTAAAATTGGTGCAACATTCGCTTTTATGACTGGGTTCCCCACAGAAACAAGAGAAGATATTATGAAGACGGTTAATTTGATAAAAAAAATGTGTAAGATTAATCCGGGTGTAAATGTAGTAAGGGGCGATGGGAGGATATATGAATGGAGAGATAATGTAAGAATCTCTGGACCAGATGTTTACAGACCATATCCGGGAGGAGAACTTTACGATTTTATTGTTAAGAGTTATGGTTGGAAAACTCCTTCAACATTAGAAGAATGGGAACCTTATTTCAGAAATAATATCAGATATAAGATTGAAGAGTATCCTTGGATAAAGGGAGACCCTTATTATTTCGTAGCACTTCAATTTTATATAAAAATAGGAAAATTAGATTTTAGAACATTATTAAAAAGACTTAGCCTGCCTTATAATTTTAAATTAAAAATATTTACATTACTTTTTTATCCTTTTGCACGAACAAGAGTTTTACTTAACTTTTTCGACTTCCCTATAGAATACCAACTTGGAAGAATATTAGGAATCCTTAAGGGATTTGAGAATTAAAAATTCTTCATCAGAAATTCCTTCTTCTCCAATTTCTGTTCCTCTTTCTTTATTATGAAAATCACTTCCTCCACTGAAAAATAATCTCCTATGGAAGAGGCAATTATTTAGGGGAAAGAAATTGCTAAAATGTTATAAAAGAAAAAATTTAGAATAATTAACTATAACCCAAAGCTCTTAATTTTTCCATAATCGTCTCCCTTGCAACTCCTCTTCCTGCTCTTTCATGTGCAGTAGGATCTGTATTTAGAGATGTGCATTCCATACATCCAAGAGAAGTATATCCTTGAGCATATAATGGATTAGGGGCAATATTATTCATTTTAAGATATTCTACAATTTCTGTTGGCTTCCAAAATAATATTGGATGAACTCTCATATGTTTGGGAGAATTTCTAGGAGAGAATAAAGTTTCTTTAGCTCTTTCTTCATGTTCTACTCCTCTTATCCCAGTTATAAAAGCATCTAATTGTAGTGAACCAACTCCTCTTCTCATAGGTTCTATTTTATGATATTCACAACAGACTTCTGTAAATTCTGGACTTTTCATTCCAAATTTATCTGCAAATTCTTTAACTCTATCTTTCTCGGCGGTAAAAGTATGAAAATTAACTAACTTCCATTCTTTTTTCATTTTCTCTATGAACTCATATGTCTCTTTATGATCATGTTTAGTATCAGAAAAAAGGACAGGAGTTGTATTTGGGAATACCTGTAATGCTAAATGCAATAGAACTAAACTATCTGAACCCCCACTAAATCCAATTCCGGCATTAGGATATTTTTCTTTAGCTTCTTTTAGAATTTCAAGAGACTTTTCAATTTTTTTATCTAATGGAAGATCAAGTAATTGTCTTATCTCTGGCCTCATAAGGTCTTCACATTTTCTTGTTCTAAACTCTTTTTGGAATCTTTCTTCTACCATTATGTATAATTATATATAATTAGGCTTTTAAACTTTTCTATAATCAAAAGTATATTTTTTAATATCCTAAACTTTTCAATCTTTTTCTTATCTCTTCTTCACTTTCTCTACTCAATAATTTTCCTTTCTCTTCGGAAAAAGAAAGCAATTGTCTTAGGACATAAGCGACATAAGCAGAAACAGAATTCATTCCTGTTCCTTTTATCCTATCTTTTATTTTTTCTATTAAAGGCAATGGTAAAGAAATAGTTCCATACTCTACTTTATTTTCTCCCTTTTTTTTTGCAAATTTCATATTAATAATATAAGGAAAAAGATTATAAAATCTTCTATTCCAAAAATTTTCTTAGTTCAGAATCTTCTTTGTAAATATTTTCTAATTCTTCTTCATCTTTAACTAAATCATATTCTTCTGCATTTTTATGATGAATGGATTTGCATAAATGACATGTTGGGTCTTTTGCAATAATCAGTTTTTTATTTTTTGTTCTTACTGATTTAATATCATGAGATAGTCCATCCCAAGAAAAAACTTTATCCCTTACTTTTTCGTCATTATTTATTAAAGGCCATAAAGAAACTCCATCAAGTCTTTCATTGGATTTTTCTTCTAAAAATTCTAAAATTGTTGGTATAACATCAACATTTTCTGCGAGTTCATTTATTTCTTTTGGCTGAATTTTTGGAAAATGAAGAATTAGTGGAACATGAGTGCTAACATCATATAATCCAGAATGTTCAAAGAAGATATTATGTTCATTTATGCTATCCCCATGGTCCCCTTGAATAACAATTATAGTATTATCCAACATTTTTTCTTTTTTTAGAAATTTGTAAATTTTTCCTACTGCATAATCAATGTTGGCTATTGCATCTTCATATTTGTTTACCATATCTTTAGTTGATTTAAGATTAATATCTGCTACTCTTTTTTTGAAATATTCTTTTTGAGATTCTCCAATTATTTTTTTTAATACTTCATCAATGTCGTTGTCTTTTTCTTTTGCTTGATATTTTGTTGTTGGAAATGGGAAATGAGTATCCCAAAAATGCATAAACAAGAAGAAAGGTTGTTTTGCTTCTTTCATTTTTGATATCCCAAGAGTTGCAGTGTCTATAGCAGGGGAAAATTGTTCTGATGATTTTGCTTTTACAATTTTTTTTCCAAATTTATAAGCCCATGCAGGCAAATTTAAAAGAATTTTTTTAATAAATGGGGTATTCAAAAATTTTTTACTTTTTTTTGTTTCTTTTTCTTCATAATAATCAAATCCCTTTTTGAACCATAAACCAATCCAATCAATAGCTATAGTTTCATATCCTTTTTCTTTAAGATAAGAAGGTAACCAAAATTTTACTTGTTGATCCATTTTATCCATTTCTTCTTCACTTGTATAGGGAAATTGATGTAATATTCCATGATTTGGAGGATATAATCCAGTAAAAATAGAATTTAAAGCTGGGGCAGTGGAATTAGATGAAGAAAAATATTTTTTAAAAAAAAGGTTTTCCTTTGCTATTTTTTTTAAATTCTTATCTGTCTCCTTTTCATAACCATACATACTAAGATTTTTAGTTCTTAATGCATCTATTACAATAAAGATTATGTTGGGTTTCATTTAAAATTAATAGAGATATCCTAAACTTTTTAATTTCTCTTTTAATTTTTTCTGGTTTCCTTCATTAAAAAAATCTTCTTCTTGTTTTTCTTTTTTGTTTTCCATTTTATCTTTCTATTGAACTCTCTTTTTCATATTCTGAAGGTTTATATTTATTTATATTTCTATTCTTCCACTGCAAAAATACCCATTTAATCTCTTCTTTTTTAATTCCGTTAGTTAAGACTAATGAAATGAAATAAATTCCTGCCCCAAAAATGATTAAAATAATTCCTTTAAAGATATCCATTTTTCCGAAGATTTTCAATAATAACCAAATACAAATCGACATCAGCCCACAAGATAGTAAGGGTTTTAAAATCCACGAGGAAATTGCTTTAACTTTTAATTCTTTTTTTAAAAGCCAGATTGAAGTTAAGAAACAAAAAGTCCAAACTATAAGATTAGCTATTGAAACCCCAGTCAAAACTGATGCATTTGAAGAAGTGATAAAAATTTTAATAAAAAGATAGTTTAACAGAAGAAAAATGGGGATAGAAACGGCCATAAGGATAGAGAATTTTTTCTGTTTCCCCCTTGCAGAAAAAGAGGCTAAAGACAAATCAATTCCAACCATACAGGGAATTAAGAACGCTAAAATGCTCAAGGATGTTGCAGCAGGAAGATAATTTTCTCCATAGATTGTAAGAATAAAAAATTTTGACAAGATAGATAATCCAAAAGAAATAGGCAACAGAATTGTAAAGAATAATCGGAATGTTTTTTCAATAAAGCTCTTAAATTTCTTTTCTTTCATTGGAGTTAATATGGGAAGGAAAACAGATGAGAAAAAGAAAAGATTAGCCAGACTTAAAACAATAACTAAAGAAGAGTTATAAAATCCTACAAACTCAGTTGGCAAAAAAATTCCTAAAAGTATAATTGTTGCCTGAAAAAGAACCATCAATGCGATGTTTTGAAGATTTAAGGATAAAATAAATTTTTTTACTCCTTTTTTATCCACAGAGGATTTTGTTTTTTTGAATAATTTTCTATAAGAATGTTTTGATACATAAAAAACAAAAAATAAAGTTAAGATAGAAAAAATTACGAATAGAGAAAAAATCCAAGATAGTTTATATCCTTGACTTGCAAAATTCCCTACCCAAAGGATTGCTCCAATTTTAAGGAACAATAAAATTAATTCTTTGACTGAGATATATTTTACATTTTTTTTGATAAAGAAAAGAGATTCAAAAAATCCACTTAATGAAATAATAAAAACATAGAAACTTAGGATAATCAAAAGAATGAATAGATTTTGATCTTTGAATACGAAGATAGAGAGCGGATAAGCAATTATAAATAAGATTCCCGAAAGCAAAAGAGTTACGAATAATTTTATTTTGAAAAGATATCTAAAATAGGATGCAGAATCATTATTTTTTTTATCAATTCCAAGAGAGACATAACGAATAAGAGTTTGATTAATCCCCAAATCTGAAAAAGTGATAAAGAAAAGAGAGATTGTCATAGCGAGGGAATACTCTCCAAATCCTTCGGGCATTAAAATTCTTGATAATAGAACGATTAGGATAAGACTTCCAAAACGATTTATTGCGCTGTTTATAACATTCCAGAAACTATTTCCAGTTACTTGTTCTTTTACTTCTTGAGAATTGTTTTTAAGATTCATTAATAAATTAAATAAAACAAATTTTTAAAACTAATGTAGGAATTATCTGAAAATTTAAAAGAAATTTTCCGTTCCTTTCTGATAAATATAATCCTCAGCAAATTTTCGGCTAGAATGAGTTCCTGCATCGGACCAAAATCCATTTACAGGCCCAGCAAAACATTTTCCTTTTTTTACATATCCCTCAATTGCATCGGTAATTTCATATTCATTTCTTCTTGAGGGCTTTAATGTTCTGATAATATCAAAAATTTCTGAATCAAACATATACAATCCGGTCATAGCTAAATTGGACTTGGGATTTTCTGGTTTTTCTTCAACATATTTTACTTTATTTCCTTCAAGGATTGCAATCCCGAATCTTGTTGCTTCTTCCATTCCCACCTTTTTTAAAAATAACCTTGCTCCAAATTTTTCTCTTTCAAATTCTTCTGCTTCTCTTGAAAAATTTTCTTCAAAAATATTATCCCCCAAGATTACTGCAATTTTTTCTCCCTTACAAACATTTTCTGTTAATGCTAATGCCTGTGCAATTCCTCCTGCTTCTTTTTGAATTTTGTAAGTAAAATCAATTTCAGGATGCTCTTTTGTTAAATATTGAACAACTGTTCCAGCATGTTCTGCTCCAGTTACCAAAGCAATTTCTTTTATCCCCATTTTAATTAAAGTATTCAATGGATATTCTATCATGGGAACTTCTCCCACCGCTACAAGATGTTTATTTAACACACTAGTTAATCTTTCAAGACGAGAACCTGTTCCTCCTGCAAGAATAACTCCTTTCATTTCAATTTCCCCACCAAGATTTATTTTCCAGAAGTTTTTTTACAAAATGGATTCCAATAAACTCCGAACCACAAGTAAATAATATTTTCATTTTAATAATTTTAATTAAATGTTTTTAAATATATTCGCAACAGGAGATACATATTTGGGATATCTCTTTAGATTGAATTAATTTTTAAATATAAACTTCTAAGATAAATTATGAAATTTTCTTTAGTAATCCCATTAGCTCCAGGAAGAAATGCAGAGATTATAGATTCAATAAAAGAACTTAATTATCCAAAAAAAGAATATGAAGTTATAGTTAGAGAAGGATTAAATCCAAGTGAAAACAGGAATAATGGTGCAAAATATGCAAAAGGTGAAATTATTGCATTTCTCGACGATGATGCAGTTGTCGATGCTAATTTTTTAAAAGAAGCTGAAGAATTTTTTAAGAAATATAAAGAAATAGACATTGTTGGGGGCGCACAATTAACACCAAAATGGCAAAGGGGGTTTCCTAAAATTGCGGGATATGCTTTATCTTCAAAATTTGGAGCTTGGAAAATGGGAACTAGGTAC
>Ga0265323_10000910_pt1 | contig 15621 bp, 10 predicted proteins | sample 41225metaG_FD_193580 | JGI IMG/M metagenome (GOLD analysis project Ga0265323, IMG submission 193580) | Rhizosphere microbial communities from Carex aquatilis grown in University of Washington, Seatle, WA, United States - 4-12-25 metaG | ecosystem: Host-associated > Plants > Roots > Rhizosphere...
TAAGTCCGATTCCCAACTGCAATGCAGTAGAAAACCAACCCGCTTTCACCAGCCAATCCTCATGAAAATCTATTTCCTACTGCATGGATTCGGCTTAAGGGCGCGTTGCCCGAATGGAATGGAGCGCGGGTGTCCCACCCGCTGCAGCGAGGTTTGCCAAATGAGCGCCCGAAATTCCACGGTTTCTGGGGTTGTCGAACGTGCTGCGGCTGAGACAGCCGCGCTCCGCCGGCTCCAAAAATGATTTGGGCAACACGCCCTCCGGTTGCACCCGGTTGAACGCCTCCATGCAGATTCAACTGGACAAAATGCTTTCCTGGTCAAGATTGTTCCTGCCAACAATGACGCGCCCAACTTCAAATCAAGAACCCGGAAACTGATATGAAAAACTCCTTATTTCCCCGTACCTTGACCACGCTCACTGGCATCGCCCTGGCGGTCGCCGCATTGACGGCGGAGGCAAAGTTGACGGTCGGTGACCCGGCCCCGAAACTTCAGGTTGCCAAATGGGTGCAGGGCGACCCGGTGCAGTCATTCGACACCAACCACGTTTACATTGTGGAATTCTGGGCCACCTGGTGCGGCCCCTGCCGCGCCTCCATCCCGCATCTCAACGAACTGTGGCAAAAATTCAAGGACCGGGGACTCATTGCCATCGGACAGGATGTCTGGGAACAAAATGAAGACGGGGTCGCGCCGTTCGTGAAGAAAATGGGCGACCAGATGACCTACCGCGTCGCCCTCGACGACAAGAGCAGCGAAACCAACGGCTTCATGGCCGTCACGTGGATGAAAGCGGCGGAACAGAACGGCATTCCCACCGCTTTTGTCATCAACCGGCAGGGACGCATTGCCTGGATCGGACATCCGATGGGGTTGGATGAAAAAATATTGGAAGCGGTGCTCGCGGACAAGTTCGACCTGGCCAAGGCCGCGGCGGACTACGAGCAGCAGCAACAAGAGAATCAAAAATGGATGGCGGTCAATAAAAAGCTGCGCGAGGCCATGAAACAGAAAAAGTGGGATGACGCCGCAACCACGCTCGATGAAATATTGAAAATGGCCCCCAAATTTGAAGATGGCTACTCTTCGACCCGGTTGCAGATTCTGCTCGGCCAAAAGAAATATGCCGTGGCCTGGCAATTTGCCGAATCCTTCAGTGACGCGCATCCAAAGAATACCGGCCAGCAAAACGCCCTTGCCTGGGTCATCGCCACACAGGAAGGAGTGGACCCGCGCAATCTGGCTCTGGCCGAAAAAATGGCCGTGCGGGCAAACGAAGCCGCCCAAGGCAGGGATTCGGCCGTGTTGGACACACTCGCCCGTATCCAGTTTATGAACGGCGAGAAAACGGAAGCCATTGCCACCGAACAAAAAGCGGTGGATATTGCCCCGGACGAACAAAAAGCTTTTTTAAAGAAATTCCTGACCAGCTACCAGGAAGGCAAGTTGCCAAAAGCCGATTACTAGAATCATTCCTTCTCAACACCGGAACTGGCGGACTCATTACCGGCAACCGCTCAAACGATTTTTGGAAAAGTAAAGGCGGCAACGGAATTCCGTCCGGCGTATTGCCGCAACAAATCCATGTCGGTCGCGTCGTGCATCCATTTATCAATCTCCGCCTCCGGAAAATAGTGCCAGCCAATTTTTGAATCAATCCCCAGTCACACTTTCAACCACGGATGAACACGGATTCACACGGATGGGAAAGCGGGGAGCACGACACTTGACACGAATTGCGCGAATCGTCGCCAACTGAATTCGCGTCTATTCGCGAAATTCGCGTTTCACCGTTATCCGCAATACAATCCTGCAACTTCGCGCACGGACGACCAAGATTTGGACTGCGGTGGCAGAGCGCAGCGGCGACACCGCTTTCCGTACGGCCGGTTGCATCCAAAAGCGGCGTGGCGCTTCGCTTCCCGCCGCAGTCCAAAATCCGTGGTGGCGGCGCAAGCCGCGTTGGGTCCATCCGTGCCCATCCGTGGTTAAAGAAAAGCTCTGCGGCTCTCTGCGTTCTCGGCGTCTCGGCGTTGAAGGTGTTTACGTTTGGTTGCGGCTCACCCCCGCTGCCGGGTCGCCTCATAAAGAAATATCCCCGTGGCGACGGCCACGTTCAGCGAATTCATGTGCGACGGCATCGGGATTTCCACCATGTCGTCGCATGCCGCCAGCACGGCCGCCGAAAGTCCCGGTCCTTCCGCGCCAAACACCAGGCAGCAATCGCCCCGCAAATCCACGTCGGTCAGCTTCTTTGCCCCGGGCCGGGGATGCGCCGCCAGGCACCGCACGCCCCGCGCGCGCAGCGACATCAGTTTATCCACCAAATTGTCCACGTGTATCAATGGTTGCTCGAAGGTGGTGCCCATGGAACCGGACACCGCGCGGCGCTGGAACGGACTGCCACACGTCTCGCCCACAATCAGAAAATGCACGCCGAAAGCCGCGCAGTTCCGGACCACCGCGCCCAGATTTTCCGCGCTGGCAATGCCTTCCACGGCGGCGAGCAGCAACGGACGCGGCGAATTATTCAGGAGCGTTTCAAAATCCGGCTGCGGGGGGATTTTGGCCACGGCCAGCGCGCCTTGATGCAACTGGTAGCCGGTGATGGTTTCCAGCAGCTTCCGTTCGCCGACATAGACGCAAATTTCTGCTTCCGGCCGGGCGCGCAGCAGCGGTTCGAGCTGTTCCAGCCACGCGGGCGTGAGCAGCGCGGAAACGACGGTGTACCGGCTTGCCAGCAGCCGCTTGACCACCTTGATATTGGTGGCCACCAGCACGCCGGCCCGCTCGTGTTCCTCGACCCGGCGGAGGGTCTGGTACAACGCCAGCTCCGGCGCGTCGAGAGATTGAATGGTTTGGATGCGCAAGTTCGCCACGCCGGAATTAAAGCGCGTGCCGCCGTCAATGAAAAGCGCGGAGAAAGATTTCTTCCACCACCAGCATCTCAATGGGTTCGTGACTGGACAATTTTCTGAAAGGAAACAATGCAGTCACCCGGGGGTTTACGGGGTTTCCACTGCATGGAACGTCAGCGGCCATACTTCTCCACCGCCAGTGACTGTTCCTATAATTTCTTTGCCGTTGTCTGCCAGGTTCCCCTCAAAGACGGTGTCGGCAAATTCCCCGAACTCGATGATTATGGTTGGGCGGCTGAAACTGAAAGACGTGGCCTGAATGTTTGTTTGTTGCATCCCGGGAATGTTGGCCTCCGCGCGAAAAGTATTACCCGCCCGCTCGGCGATTCTCAAACTCACACGCAACGGAGTCTGCCCCCTCTGTACGGTGCCTTCCCAACGCCCTTGCAAAGCTGAATCTTTTCGGGGCACGTAATCGCTTTCGACCAGTGGCTCCAGGAATGTATTCCCGCCGCCCTGTGCGGGCGCCTTTTCCACGACGAGCATTTCGAGAGTGGTGGTGGCCGGAACTAATTCCAATCCGAGTTTTTCAAGCCCATCGCGGATGAATTCACGCGTCTGTTCGCGTGCTTCACTTTTGGAACTGGCTTTAGATACCTCCAGTTGAAAGTCATAGTTGCCGGCACATCCGCCTTCAAGGACCAAGGGCAATTGAAAAAGCGTTTCAAACCTCCGGGCGATCTGAGAGATCGGAAAGTTTGAGTACGTTATGAACCCCGCGTCGTACTTGTAATGCTCTCTGTTTCCCGGTTTACTGCGATGAGCCGCAAGGAGGCTGGCATCTTTGACCGTCAGCAAGAGCACATTAGTTTCAATGTTTTCATGCCAGGCGATAAAACCAAATTGTTTCTGAATTTCTTTTCGGAGCGCTCTTTTCTGATCGTTGGGCAATGTGAGCATCAGGTCAAATCGGCCTTGCGGGATATTTGCCGGCAAAATCATCCTCATCGGGCTGGATGAATACGCTTCTTCCAGGAGGCCAGCAAAGTCACGGTTGTGGGCAATAATTTTACCGTCGTTATTTTCCATCGATGAATAGTCGGAATATCGAGTGGGCCGGATGATTACGACCGGAGGTGCTTTCTTTAAGTTGACCAAATTCATTTTCCAAAACGACTCGGCTACACCGTGCGAGCTGACCTTTTCAACGACAACAACGGTGGTGCTGGTTGCGAATAATATTGCGGCACTCACCACGATAGTTGTCTTCGCTTTGGTCCATGCCATAATTTTCAATGCTCCTTGGATGAGGATTAAGGTTGAACCGCTGGCCGTCGCACCTTTGGCCAGCGCCACAGCCGTCACGGATTTTGCCAGCGCCACCGGCGCGGCTTGAACGGAATTGGCGGAAATCGCGCTGGCGATGATGGCCGTGGTTGAGGAAACGCCGCGCATGGCGAAAAATGACCGCAATTTTTCCAGCGCGCGGCTCACGCGCTTCTTGGCCGCTTCCTCATTTGCACCCAAAGCCGCGCCCACTTCCCTCAGGCTTTTGCCGTCGAAAAATCGCAGCACGACGGCGTGGCGGTCGGTTTCATTCAACCCCGCCATCGCCGCGTCCAGCAACGGTGCGATTTGCATCCAGGCATCCGATTCGTTTTCATTCAAAGCGGTTTGCATGCAGGCCTCCTGTTCGCGGCGGGCGCGGCGGATTCCGCCGCGGATAAACGTCACCGCCGTCAGCCGTGCGGTTTGATACAGCCAGCCGGAAAGGATGACCCGTTTGCCCAAATGCTGAGATTTCCTCGCCAGGATGACGAAGACCGCCTGGGTGATTTCCTCGGCGGAATGCGGATTGCCGGTAAGGCGCAACGCGACCGAATAGACCTTGTTGACGTGCCGCGTGATGAGCGCGGCAAAGGCCTCCTCGGAATCGTGCTCGACGTATTCACGCAACAGGACGTTGTCATCCAATTCCTGCATCTACCTGTAAATGCCGCCGATTGGGCAAAGGGGACAATCTTTTTTTGCGGCAGGTGTTCCCTTTTCGTTCGTCCGCGTTCTCGTCCTCGTCCTCGAAAATAACATCTCGATTACGATTACGAGGACGACGACGAGGACTAGGACGATTGTTCATCGTTCAGCCCCGGTGCCGGCGGGATGTTCGGACGATTTTCTGTCACCCAAACGTCCTTTTCAGGAACGTGTATGGTGATATGATGACACTCAAGACCATGCCCGTACTGGAACAAGATGATGCCGAACTGGTGGCCGAAAGCCTGGATGGAAGCCGGGACGCCTTCCGCCGCATTGTTGAACGGTATCAAACCCTGATCTGCTCCCTGGCCTACAGCGCCACCGGCAATGTGAGCCGGAGCGAGGACATGGCCCAGGAAACTTTCATCGCCGCGTGGAAACAGCTCGGCGTCTTGCGTGAACCGGCCAAACTCCGGGCCTGGCTGTGCGGCATCGCCCGCCACCGGATTCAAAAATGCCTGCTGCGCGACGGACGCGAGCCGGCGCTCAACGCCGCGCCATTGGAAGACGCGCACGATTCGCCCGCCGTCGAAGCCCTACCGTCCGAGCAAGCCATCAGCCGCGAGGAGGAGGCGATATTGTGGCGGTCGCTGGAAAAAATCCCGGACCTTTATCGCGAACCGCTCATCCTGTATTACCGCGAACATCAATCCATCGAACACGTGGCGGTGGCATTGGATTTGACCGAAGACGCCGTGAAACAACGACTGTCGCGCGGACGCAAACTGTTGCAGGACGAGGTGCAGATGTTTGTGGAAGGCGCCTTGCGCCGGACGGCGCCCGGCCAGACATTTTCCGGCATGGTGCTCGCGATGCTGCCGCTGGCGGCCAGCTCGGCGGCAACGGCCGGCATGGGCGCAGGAGCCAAAGGCACCGCGGCGGCCAAATCAGGTTTTCTGGCCGCATGGCTGTTGCCGTTGGCGCCACTTCTCGGTGTCGCCACCGGCATCGGGGCGCAATGGTTGATCATTCGCTCCTCCACAACCAACCGCAGGGACCGGCTCAAACAAATCGTCATCGTGACCGCCTTTTGGCTCGTTAATCTGGCAATGGCCGTGGGCGGGGAATGGGCCGTGTATGCACTGGGCCGCCACTTCAATTGGAGCGACCGGATCCGGTTTGTATCGGAAATCGGCTTTTGGTGGTTCTTTCTCCTAGTCACCATCACGTTCCTCAACGTGACGATTCACCGGGCCATGGCCAGCCGCCGGGCGCGCCAGGCTGCCGGAGAACTTCCGCCGCCCGTTACAACACCCATGAAACCGGGCACGCTGGCATTGATCGTGGCCGGTACCTACCTGATGTTCTCGTGGGTAATCCGTCTGACGTGGATATTCCATGATCCGCTGGCAACCGGCATCGCCGCCGGAACGATGCTGGTCCTGGCACTTCGATCTTTCTTTCAGTTGCGCGGCAGCGCTATAGCCGCAGTCGGACCGGTGCTTGGCCGGCACCTGACTCTTTTTGGATTGATGATTCTGGCCATCCTGAACCTGCGGGCGGACGTGTGGGTGGCCCGGGCGTATGGCGTCACGGTGGCCGAAGCGCACAACCTCCAGCCTATCTGGATAATTCCCGTCCTCACACTGGCCCTGATCGCCTGGACGGCCGTGGTCATCGCTCTCACCAAACCAAAACACGAAGTTTCAACCGCTGATAAACGCTGATTTACGCTGACGCCTGCCTGCCTGGAAATTTTAGTTGCCGCGGCTTTGGAACGCTGGTAATTCAACGGCATGAAAAGGAGTTTGCCGGTTTTCCTCATTGTAGGGATGCTCATCTCGCCGTCACCGGCAGCCGACATATCAAGCGGCGCGACCGCGCCAGCATCGGAGGGCGCGTTCACCAACGGCGTGGTCCCAGCTTTGACCGCAGCGCAACGGGCCGGCATCCGCGCGGAGGAGATTTACCGTTCGCAAGTGCAGCAGGAGCTGGACGCGAAGGCCGATCAGGCCAAGAGCAGCTCGGACCGGCTGTGGACGGCGCTGAATTCCTCCTTCGTCCTGTGGCTGTTGTCGTCCGTGGTCCTCTCGGGTCTGGCCGCCTGTTACACCGGCTGGCAGAATCACCATGCGAAAACCAAGGCGAACCGGGAGTTGATCGAAAAGCTGGACACGGAGATCAGCAACCGCATTTACGAGGCCCTGGGCGCCACCCGCAGTTATGAAGGTTCCATCAGGAACAACAAGCTCTGGAAACCCAAGGCGTATTACAGCCTGATGCTTAACTATCTGAACAATAACTTTTCACCGGACTACGGCCCCGATTTCTCGATTTATCCGGAATTCAAAGGGTGCGGTTTCCGTTCCCTCGTGACGTTGCTGCACGACTCCCTGCTGGTCAACCCGGCGAATGGACCGATAGCGGCGGAATTCAAGGAGGTGCTGGTGATCTACGAGCAGTACGCCAACCTCGGCTCCATCGAGGATGAAAAACCGGACATGTCAAAGGAAAATCTGCTGCGCCTGATATTGGAAATCCGGGAAACCATCAGCACGCGCATCCTGAAAGACCGCTGGCGCAAGGACGATTTGTACTAGGCCGGCGGCGTTCTGAACGGGCACCAGTTTCCGCCTTCACCAAAGCTGCGGCTGACAAGCCGGGCTTGATGCAGGCGCAGGAAAGGCGGATTCGCCACCAGTGATTACTGCCGTTCCGCCGCAGCCTTGATTGCCTCCAACTCCTCCCAGCGCGCGTACAGCCGGGCGAGAGATTCCTTCGCGGCGGCGAGGCGGGCCACCAACTGGTTCGTTTGCGTGGCGTGGGTGCGATGAAAATCCGGTGAAGCAAAAAGACCTTCGATGCGGGCAATTTCCGCGTCCACCGCGTGAATTTGCGCCTCCATCCCTTCCAGTTCGCGTGCTTCCTTGAACGAGAGTTTGCGGGGCTTTGCGGGTTTCACTGGCTTCGTCGCCTTCGTAGCCGCAGCTCGTGAGAGTGCGGAAGATTTGTTCAAGGAGACAATGGCCGCGCTCTGACGAGACGCGGCTACGAGCGTACGTTGTTTCTTCTCCAGGTAATAATCGTAGTCGCCGGCGCTGTGCTGGATTTTTTCGCCGCCCTCAAAGGCGAGGATGTCCGTGCAAACGCGGTTGAGAAAATAGCGGTCGTGGCTCACGACGCACACCACGCCGGGGAACGCAATCAGCGCCTCCTCCAGCACACGCAACGTCGGCAGATCCAAATCGTTCGTCGGCTCGTCGAGGATGAGGAAATTACCGCCGTTTTTCAGGATGCGCGCGAGCAACAGCCGGCTGCGTTCGCCGCCGGAAATTTTTTTGACCTGCGTCATGATGCGGTCGTCGGCGAACAGAAAGCGCCGCAGATACGAGCGCACGGAAATTTTCGACTCGCCCCAGATCACAAACTCCGTGCCGTCCGACGCCTCTTCCAGCACCGTGTGTTCGTCATTCAATTGCAGGCGGCTTTGGTCCACGTAATTGAATTTCGTGAGCTGGCCGGTTTTCACGGTGCCCTCCGTCGGCGCGAGCTGGCCGAGGATGATTTTCAACAGCGTGGTTTTGCCCAGGCCGTTTCGGCCGCAGACACCCACGCGTTTGCCGTTCTCGAAGGCAAAATTGAATCCGCGAAACAAGGTGTGTCCGCCGAGTTCCATGCCCAGATTGCCCAACTCCACCGTGCGATTGCCCAGTTGCGATGGCGGCGGGATGACCAGTTCCATGTCTTCCTCGACCATCGGCCCGTCCTGTGCGGCGGTCTCGTAGTAACGCTCGAAACGGTCCTTCTGCTTGCTGCGTTGGGCGCGCGGGCCTTGTCGCACCCACGCCAGTTCCTTTTTCAGAAACATCTGCCGCTTGTGCTCAATCACCGCGTCGGCGGCCTGGCGCTCGGCCTTGTCGAGCAGGTAATCGGTGTAATTGCCGTCGTGCCGCCAGAACCTGCCGTCGGACAACTCGACCATGCGGCCCACCACGCGGTCGAGGAAATAGCGGTCGTGCGTCACCACGATGAACGTGCCGCTGAAGTTTTCGAGAAACTCCGCGACCCATTCGATGGATTCCGGATCGAGATGGTTCGTCGGCTCGTCGAGAATCAGGCAATCCGGGCGCGAAACAATGGCCCGCGCCAGCGCCACGCGCCGCTTCTCGCCGCCGGAAAGCGATTCGATGCGCCGCGCGCCATCGGGACAATTCAGGTGCGAGATGGCCGTCTCGATGCGTTGATCGAGCGTCCAGCCTTCGAGCGATTGGATGCGATGCTCCAGTTCCTCGTGCCGTTTCGAACTGGCGGGCAGCGCTTCAAACTCGGCGATGAGATCGAGCACGTGTTTCGCGCCCGCGCGCACAGTGCCCCGCACGTCGAGCGCCGGAGCCAGCGTGAAATCCTGCGAAAGATAACTCACCACCAGGTCCCGCCGCCGCGTGACTTCGCCCGCGTCCGGCGATTGCAGTCCGGCGAGGATCTTCAAAAACGTCGTCTTGCCGCTGCCGTTGCGACCGACCAGCCCGATGCGCTGCCCCTCGTCAATCGCCAGCGTCGCGTGGTCGAGCACCGTGCGGTCGCCGTAGCGCACGGTCAATTCAGTGGCGTTGAGGATGGTGGACATGTTTTTTAACCACGAAATACATCAAACACACGAAAGAAAAAGTTCGCGCTTTTTGGACTGCGCTGGCAGAGCGAAGCGGCGACAGCGCTTTTGGGGAGGGCCGGCCTTGTGATAGCGGCGTCGCGCTGCGCTTGCCGCCGCAGTCCAAAACATCCGCTGGTACGGGCGTCATGATGTGCCATCGGGAAACGACTTTTCGTGTGCTCAAATTCCATTACTCCCTAGCCGTCTGCACGGGCAGCGCGGAGAGCGGCACACGCTCGTTGGTTTTGGTGAAATAATCCGCCGCCCATTCATTGGGGAACAGCACCACGGCGTTTTTGCCCACATCGTAAGCGACCCGCGAACCGGTCGGCAGCGACAGGGCGTCGAGGTCGTCTTCCTTCATGTCCACCGGCAGCCAGCGGACGACCGTCCACGGAGCGGATTCGAGGCGCGACACCGCGCCATATTCGCTTTCGAGCCGGAATTGCACCACCTCGAATTGCAACGGGCCGACGGCCGCGAGCAACGGCGTTTTCACCGATGAGTTGCGCAGGTAAAGCGCCTGGATGACGCCTTCCTGCATCAATTGCTCCAGGCCCTGGCGGAATTGTTTGAACCTGGCCGTGTTCGGATTGTGCAGGTAGCTGAAGGCTTCGGGCGTGAAGCGCGGGATTTCCTTGTAAACGATTTTGGGATCGGTGGTGAGGGTGTCGCCGATGCCAAAGCTGTCGTGACCGACGAGACCAATGACGTCGCCCGGCCAGGCTTCGTCCACGATTTCGCGTTCATTGCCGAACAGTTTGTGCGAGCTGGAGAGGCGCACCTTCTTTTCCGACCGCGAATGATGCACGGTCATGTCGCGCTCGAATTTGCCGGAGCAGACGCGGACGAACGCAATGCGGTCGCGATGTTTCGGGTCCATGTTCGCCTGAATCTTGAAAATAAAACCAGAGAACTCGGGATTTTCGGGCGTGATAAAGTTTGGAGTTCCGCCTTCAGCCGGATTTGCATTTGCATGTTTTCCCTCCGCCGATCCGCCTGAAGGCGGAACTCCAAACCGGCCGCGAGGACCCGGCGCGTGTTTCAGGAAACCGTCGAGCAAAAGCTGGACGCCGAAATTGTTGAGGGCGCTGCCGAAGAAGACGGGTGTGGTTTTTTCCGCAAGCACGGCGGCGTCATCCCACTCATGCCCGGCGTGTTCCAGCATTTCGAGTTCCTCGACCGTCCGGCGAAAGGTTTCGTCGTCAAGCTGGCCGCGAACGGCGGGATCGTCCAGTCCGCCGACCTGCACCGGCGCGCGATATTGGCCGCCGACGGTGCGCTCGAACAGGTGCATCAGTTTCGTCTGCCGGTCATAGACGCCCTGGAACTCGAAGCCGTTGCCGATGGGCCAGTTCACCGGGAACGCGCCGATGCCGAGCACGCGCTCCAGTTCATCGAGCAGGGCGAGCGGATCTTTCATGGGCCGGTCGCATTTGTTCATGAACGTGAAGATGGGCACGCCGCGCTGGCGGCAGACCTCGAACAGCTTGCGCGTTTGTGGCTCGATGCCCTTGGCCGAGTCAATCACCATCACCACCGAATCCACGGCCGTGAGCACGCGGTAGGTGTCCTCGGAAAAATCCTTGTGCCCCGGAGTGTCGAGCAGGTTGAGGCGGTAACTGTTGTAATCGAACTGCAACACGGTGGAACTGATTGAGATGCCGCGCTTCTTTTCCAGTTCCATCCAGTCGGACGAGGTGGCCGCCTGGTTCCTGCGCGCGGTGACCGAGCCGGCGAGCTGCACGGCGCCGCCATACAGCAACAGCTTTTCCGTGAGCGTGGTCTTGCCCGCGTCCGGATGCGAGATGATGGCGAACGTGCGCCGCTTCTGGATTTCTTCCGAAATGTTCACAAAGGTCGTGAACGATAACAGAGAATCAGGCGGGAACAAGTTTTGGATTTTGCCGGTTGAACTCCATTTTAACCACGGATAAACACTCCGGCTGCTGCGTTATATTTCTTCTCCAATACCAGTCCATCGCCTTTGGCCATGACCTTGAGTTTATCGCTCCGCCTTCGCGGGCTTCGGCGCGACAAGCCGGGTTTGAATTGACTCGCTCGCGCCCGCTCGCCCGGCCTGGCGGCCTTTGCCGCTGGCAAATCCTTTTCGGCATTTCCCAAACGGCTAAAATCCCAAGCCGCACAAGCCACCTTCGAACAGGCGCAGGAAAAGCGGACTTCTTTGTTTCGGCCTTTACGAGCCACATCACCGTTGCCGCGTCCGGTCGAACCGGCCGGTCATTCCCAGGGCGAGCGTCCGCGTAAAGCTTCCAACTTCGTCCTGTGTTGCAGGACTACGATGGACAGGACGCCACGCGGCAAGCTGCGTGAGCGTTGGCCATGTCCGCTGTCCAAATGAACATGCAAGTGCCAGGACGCACAGAGCCGGATGCCCAGCAACCCGGGTCGAGTGCCTTCACCTTGATTGAGTTGCTTGTGGTCATCGCCATCATTGCGATTCTGTCGGGATTGTTGCTGCCGGCGTTGAGCCGCGCCAAGGACCGGGCGCGCAATGCCGCTTGCATCTCCAATCTCAAGCAGTGGGGCGTTACCTGGAGGCTTTATGCCGACGAAAATAATGACTCGTTCATGTCCGGCACCGCCGCCGCGTGGGCCCGGGGCGTCTGGATACTCGCATTCACCAACAGTTATTCGCAAGAACCCCCGTTGCTCTGTCCCAAGGCGACCGACCGGCGCGGGCCGGGCGACCAGGAAGTTCACACCACATTCGACAACCCGAACGCGTTGGATTATGGCGGTCCCACGACCGCGTATGATTTTCCCATTCCCGACCCGGCTGATCCCGCGCTGCCATTGATTGCCAGTTACGGTCTCAATTGCTGGGTCTATAATCCCGACACCAACAACGTTCAGGGGCGTGACGCCAGTTTGCACTGGAGAAAATATGGCGCCGTGACCCAACCCTCGGTCACGCCGCTGTTTCTGGACTCACAGTGGCGCGGCGGCGGCCCGTATGCCGCGGACCCGCCACCCGCCTTCAACGGACAATGGCAATGGGTCGAGATGGATTTCTTTGCCATCGCGCGGCACGGCAAAGGTGTCAACATCGTCAATTTCGACGGCTCCGTGAACAATGTGCGGGCGAAGGATTTGTGGAGTTTGCCGTGGCACCAAAACTACAACACCATGGCCAACCTTGTATTTCCAGACTGGATGAATTGACCCGCTACGTTTTGTTGAAGATTAACCACAGAATGAACGGGTGTTCTGCTGCGATGTCAAAGTTCCATGAATGTCAAAAAATATCGCGCTGTCGCCCGCCGGTGGTGGCGACAGGAAATCCGCCCGCTTTTAATTCTCGCGCTGGTCATGTTTTCCATCCGGTCGTCCCTGGCGGATTGGAACGATGTGCCCACCGGCTCAATGAAGCCGACGATTCTCGAAGGCGACCGCGTTTTCGTGAACAAGCTGGCCTACGACCTCAAGGTGCCGTTCACCACCTGGCACGTTACCGAGTGGAGCAATCCGCAGCGCGGCGATATCGTCGTTTTCTTTTCACCCAAGGATGGTACACGGCTGGTCAAACGCGTCATCGGCCTGCCCGGCGACACCGTTGAGTTGCAAAATGAACGGCTGGTCATCAACGGCCTGCCTGTGGAATATGCGTCACCGGACCCGGAAATGGCGGCGCAATTGTCCGACACTGAGCGCGAACGCAGCATTTTTGCGACGGAAAAACTTCCCGCCTGTCCGCACGCCGTAATGGCCATCAACGGAGTTCCAGCGATGCGGACCTTCGGGCCGGTGCAGGTTCCTGACGGCCACTATTTCATGATGGGTGATAATCGCGATAACAGCTATGATTCGCGTTATTTCGGCACGGTGGCGCGCAGTCAAATCGTGGGCCGCGCCACGAGCGTGGTTCTTTCCCTCGATAAAAAGAATCACTGGCGGCCGCGCTGGAGTCGCACCTGCTCTTCACTGGAGAACAAGGCCCAATAAAGATATTGGTTTGCCAGCTTTCTGCCGCCCTTACGGGGCTTGGATTCGTTTTCCGATTAACCCAGGGCGGCGCTCGTTCCACTTCGCTTGCCCTGGGCTACCATCTATCGGGCTTCCCGCCTTCATCTGATTTCGGCGCGGCAGGTCAGCCCTTTTGAATCAGCAAATATCAGCATCAATCAGCGGTTAAAACTCTTTGCGCCTTTGCGGCTTGGCGGCTTTGCGTTAAAAACGCTTTTGTTTGGTTTCACCCTTCCGTTTTTTGTTGAGGACCAACTACAGAAGTGACCCAGGGACAGGCATGCGGGAAGCGGGACTGTCAGCCAGCTCGCCTGACGGGCGGGGAGCAGGTCTGCGTTGACCGGCGGGATTGTATCCCCGTCTTCCGAGCTTATCGAAGGCGATTTTGTAGCCCAAATTCCTGGGAATGTTCCACCACAGTCCGGTTCGGGACCCGGCCAGCAGCCGCCGGGAGATGGAACTCAACGAGTAAAACTGTTTCGTCACCCACTCGACTCCCGCCTGTAGTTGATCCGGGGTCATTTGCCGCGGTCGAAAAACGACATCCGTCCGCGCGTTGTATTTCGACCAGTCGCGGGTGAGAATCCGGCCGTCCTCCTCCAGCTTGCGAAAGATTGGCGTTCCCGGAAACGGCGTGAGACTGCCAATCGAGGCCACGTCCACGCCCGCCCGCTCCAGAAACTCCAGCGTGCGCTCAAAAACGGTGATGTCGTCGTGGTCAAAACCAAAGACCAAACCAGTCTGGACGGCGATGCCGGCGTCGTGAAGTTTCTGGATGCCGTCCAGGTATCGCCGGGGATGGTTGAAGGCCTTGCCCGTTTCCCGCAGGCTGGCCGCCGAGATGGACTCCAGGCCGATGAAGAGCGCCTCGCAACCGCTCGCGGCGGCGAGCTGGATGAGATCATCGTGATCCACGATGTTGAAGGTGGCCTGGCTGGTCCACCGCTTGCGCAATGGAATCAGGCCGCGGAAAAGCTCCCGGGCGTAGTCCGGGTTGCCGATGATATTGTCGTCCCAGAAGATCAGCGCTTTCTCCTGAATCGAGGCGGCTTCCGCAATCACCTCTTCGCTCGGCCGGCAGCGATACTGGTGATGGTAGTAGTGTGGCAGCATGCAGTAACCGCAGGCATTGGGACAACTCCGCGTAGCGATGAGCACACCGCGTCCATAGGCCCGGCGTTCAATAAGTTCCCGGCGTGCCCAAGGCAATCCGGCCAGCGAAGGCGGAGCCGCCGCCCGGTAGAAGCGTTTGAGCCGGCCTTCCTGAAAATCCCGTATGAACATGGGCCAAACCCCCTCCGCTTCGCCGATCAAAACGCTGTCCGCATGTTGGGCGGCTTCATCCGGCAGCAGTGTGGGATGCGGCCCGCCCAGCACGACCTTGACGCCGCGCCCGCGAAACTTATCGGCCACTGCATAGGCGTGGGGTGCGGAACAGGTGGTGGTGGTGATGCCGACCAAGTCAACGGCGCGGCGGAAGTTGACCGGGCTGACAATTTCATCCGTGTGATGGATTTCAACGTCCTCCGGCGTGAGCGCCGCGAGGAGCGGCATGGTCAACTGGGGAAACCGGATCAGCCGCCCTTTGCGCATCCACAACGTCGCCGGCCCTTCGGCGGTGATCAGTTCCAGCTTCATGCAACTGCGGCGGCGGACATGAATTGATGAAAACCGGTTTGCGAATTTCCATCAAGAATTATCGCCGGCACAAAACTGCGTTCAGCCCCCATTGGCCGGATATAGCCACGGTGTTCGGGCCCAATACCACTCCGATGCCTTTTTTATTTCCACATGACCGTCCGTCATGCCCACCGCACTTCTTCCGTTGTTGTGACGAAGCTCCGGACCGCACCAGTCGGGGTTGATGGGAGAAACAACCAGGTCGTTGGGCTGGGTATCTGCCGGGTCGTTGAGCACAAAACTGCCAGCCTTCTGCGGAGATTGTGGAGTGACACACAAAGCCGGATCGGTGGTGTTCACCGCCAGCGTGCCGCTGTCGGCCAGGAGAACGGTCGCGGAGGCATTTCGGATGGCGCTCAAACGCGCAGGGGGATAGGTTGACTCCGGCCAGATATCCGGCCAGTCGAAGCCTCCGACGTGAAAGTTCAATCCATAATTTGAAAAGTCCGCGTCTTCCGGCGCGGT
>Ga0265323_10000912_pt1 | contig 15596 bp, 17 predicted proteins | sample 41225metaG_FD_193580 | JGI IMG/M metagenome (GOLD analysis project Ga0265323, IMG submission 193580) | Rhizosphere microbial communities from Carex aquatilis grown in University of Washington, Seatle, WA, United States - 4-12-25 metaG | ecosystem: Host-associated > Plants > Roots > Rhizosphere...
CCGCCGTCGGCAAGGCGCGACCAAGACGCTTGCAGCTTCCGACTCGGGTTCGCTCTGTCTCTTTGACCGTGCGGCCGGCATTGTTTACACCTTGCCGACGGCGGCGGTTGGACTGTATTTCGACTTCGAGTACCTCACCACGATCACGGGCGGCGCGGCGAAAGTCATCACTTCCGTCGGGACTGAACTCTTGATCGGTTCGATCTCCATCCTAGACGGTTCTCAAGTAATGACCAACTACGTCGGAAATGGTTCGACCCACGTCGCGGTTTCATCGAATGGAACCACGACCGGCGGCATTCTCGGCGGCACTGTACGCTTCACCTGCCTCTCTGCCACGCGCTGGCTCGTTGAAGGTGTTCTGACCGGCTCGGGTACAATAGCCACTCCGTTCGCCACCTCCTAAAGGTCGTTCAATTCGGTCTATAATTAACTTTCATTCACATGACAAACGCATCTCAACTTACCGGACCAGTGATCTCCGCCGCTCAAGGAATTTTCTCGGAAAGTTCCGCGGCGATGCACACGGTCGGTTCATACATCGAAACCAACGACGGTCGTGGCTTCCGCTATGCGAAAGCCGGAGCGGTTGGCTTTGTAGTCGGGCGGCTCTACCAATCCGCTGCCGAGGATACGACCAACCAGGAATCACTCACCTGCGCTGTAAACTCGATCGGCGACACCGCCGTTGTGACGACCACCACGGTGACCCTCGCGGCCAACTTGCTCGCGGGTGGATTCATGACCGTGATCTCTGGCACGCTCGGCGTAGGTTATACCTACAAGATCAAGAGCAATACGGCCGCCGCTGGCGCGGTCGTGACATTCACGCTCGCTGATCCCATTCAGGTCGCCACCACGGGAACCGTCATCGTTGACGTCAGCCCCAATCCGTACAGCGGCGTGATCATCACGCCGGCCGGAACGGCAACCTCTGCCGCCGTCGGTGTTTCCGTCTACAACGGAACCGCCTTGTACTACGGCTGGGTTCAGACGCACGGTCCTGCCTCGGTTCTCTGTTCCACTACGATCACCGTAGGAAACAGCGTCACCCCGATCAACGCCACCACCGCTGGCGCCGCAACCGTTGCGACGAACGGCGTTAAGGCCCCGATTGGTTATGCTCTCACCGGCATCGCCACCACGGACTGCGGCCTGGTCTTCCTCACCATTAACTAAACGCGGAAACTTCAATCCCGGCACCCCGGTTACGACTGGGGTGTCCGGGAGAGAAGGAAAAGGACAGTGACCTTAAATAACTGGGAAACGCTGTCGCCCATCGTCCATCAAAATGGGGAGTGACTGGACCCTCCCAAACCGTATGAGAACAGCATTATTTCACAATTTCACAAAAGAAGAATTCATTGGATACTGGAACGGAAAATCACGCACCTTTAAACCAGGCGAAAAAAAGTTCATGCCGGAATATCTGGCGCGACACTTCGCCAAACATCTCTCGAACAAGGTTCTAACCGCCGCCGGAAAAGATTCAGCTTGCTCTCCGAAAAAGCCGGAAGAGGTCCCGTTGTTCATGGCTGAATTCAACAAGGCATTCCAACTCCAAGCCGGCGATGACAATGATGACGATCTCGATGTCGCTATCGATCTGGCTAACAAGCCGAAAGATGAAGCAACGAGCAGCCTTCCTGAAAAGCCGAAAAAATCGCTCGGCACGGAACTCAAAACAAAAGTCGATCCTGATGAAGATGATGAATACGAAGGAGGATCAGAAAAGGAAGAAAATTAACCACCAAGTTTATGCGAGGACAAGAAAACGGTACGCCATTTTCCGTGACGGCCACCCACGCAACGGGTGCCGTCGCCACCAAATCCGGTACGGCTGGCATGAAATCGTACATCACTGATATTTCAGGAAGCTCCGATAAGGCCGGCGCCTTGCTTCTTGTTAAAGACGGCACGACCACTATCTGGCAGGAAATAATCGGTGCCACCACGCCGTATCATCATTCGTTCGCGCAACCTCTTAGCGGTTCTGTCGGTGCCGACATCAGCATCACGGTTGATGGTACCTCTATCTGTAAATCAAACGTGGCCGGATACACCTTGTAAAATGGAACTCCTATCGCCTAAAACAATAAGGGCGGAAAGGGGCAAAGATCGTGAGGCGGCAAGGAAGCGCAATGAAAAATTATCTTCCGAGGAAAAGAGATTGGTTGAACGAATCAACAACCTCAAGATAATTGAAAAGGAAGAAAGAAAAAAAACCGCCGATGCCATTGCCGCCAATGATGCCTCTTTAGCCGTGAAGCAAACCGTCCTAGCTAAAGAGGTCGGGGCTCTTGAAGCGCGGAAAGCGGAAGCCATGAAACCGGTTGATGAAAAACTGCTCGAGGCAAAACAACTGATCGCTGATAATAAATTGCAACTCGAAGCGATTGAAACATCTCGGGCAGAATTAGAAACGACGAAACAAAAGATTTTAGAACTCGATAGTGCTTTGAAGAATAAAGAATTGGAACTCGACGGACGAAATAACTTGATTGACCGCCGCGAGGGAGCGATCGGCGCGGCTGAAAACGAGATCAAACGATTGACTGACGACCTTGCGAATAGGTGGGTCGAATACAACGAGCAGGTTCATAAATTGGATAAAAAGACCGCCTTGGTCGAAAAACGCCAAAATGAACTTGCTTTGGTCGATTCAGCACAAGGAATTAGGCACGCAGAGCAGGATAAGCGCGACGCAGAGCTCCAGAACGAACGAATAGCCCTTAAATCGGCTTACGAGGCCCTAGCGCAGGCCAAGAAGCATTTGGGAATCGTATGACAAACGCCGTCCGTGACAACAACTCGATCCCCGTAGCTCTTGGAATGTTGAATACCGACGGAAAGACGATCGGTATGATTGGCGTTGATCCGACGTCGCACATTACACAGGTTGAAGATTTAACAGATATTTTATCAGAATATCCTGATCGTTTCCTCATTACCCCTTCCTCAATCAACTCCGACCTCTATTATGATCTCTCGCTCGCGCCTGCTTCGTTTTGGTCGAACGTGCGCAGTGACGGCGGCGACATTCGCGTAACCGCGCAAGACGGCACAACACAGCTTGCCCGTGAGGTGAGTGGGTTTGATTATGCAGGGCACAAAGGACTGGTCTACATCGGTGGCCTCACGGGTCACACGGCTTGCTATATGTATTATGGCAACCCAAGCGCCACCGAACCGGCGGCGAATAGCGCGTATGGGAAATATAATACTTGGGAGAGTGCATTGTTTGGAGTGTATTTGATGAATGGAAACGGAAACGATGCCACGAGCAAACAAAATACTGCTAATGCCATTGGCTCACCAACTTTTTCCGCTGGTCGCCTTTCTGGTCAACAATGCTTAAATTGCGGTGACGGTTCAACAAATAAATATCTCCAGACCGCCTCTTATGCACACGGTATATCTGTTGGCGATTTTACAATCCTCGCTTGGGCTAATCCAAACTTTTTGTCGGTAGGTAGTAATTGTCCTATTGCCGCATTCGGTTTATACAACCCCGTTCTTTCGTCAAGCGATACCAGAGTTTCTACTGGTTTATGCGGTTATTTTGTTGGGTTTATGAATGGCGGACACTCATTTCCATTGAATGCTTGGGCAAGAGTAGCAATGGTTCGTAGGTCTGGGTTCGTATATTTCTATTTTAATGGTGTAAACACTACTCCAGCCGGAATCAATAAGGCTGGGGTTGATGTCGGATTATCGTCAATCTTAAATATCGGTACAGACAACTTTGCTGCTGACAAATATGGCGGCTTAATTGGCGAAACAAGGTTCTATACTCGCGGTCTTACGGACGCTGAACTTGCCACAGACTATGCCAACCAAAACAACCCCGCGAGTTTTTGGACGACGGGGGGAGCGGAGATAATGATTCCGCAATCAAACTCATGGGCCGAAAGAGATGATAATGTCGTCCCTGTTCTCATGGGTGTTTCAAGCTCCGACGGCGTCACCCCCGTCCCTCTTTATGTGAACTCAAGCAAACAACTCTTAATCCAATCAACATGACCGACGCAAAACGCGATAGCAATTACGTCACAACCTTAATTGGCGTTTCCAGCGTTGATGGAAAAACCCCGGTCACTATTTATGTTGATCCGGTCACGCATCGCGTTTTGACCTCAGCAATGGGTGGTAGTGGAGTAGCCGGATTAGATACGCAGGTTCAATTTAATGACGGCGGTGCGATGGCGGGAAACGCCGGACTGACTTTTGTAAAAGCAACCGGAATTTTAACAGCTACAGGATTCGCTGGACCATTAACAGGTGCCGCTTCACTAAATTTACTTCTTTCTGGCGGCACGATGACGGGCGATATTCTTGGTGCTGTTTCGTTGGGTGCAACGGGTACAAGACTGACCAAGGTATGGACTGCAGCTCTTGAGTGCACGGCTCTCCCCACAATAAATGGTGGAACTTTGGCAGCTGCTCTTAATCTTTCCGGCACGAATACGGGTGATAATGCTGCAAACTCTTCATCCTTGGGACTACATGCTAAAGCTGATACCGCAGGAGTTGCTGATTCAGCGACCGGCGCATCTGGTTCGTGTTCTGGCAACGCGGCCACCGCCACCAAACTCGCGGCAACCAAGATGATAAATGGCGTGGCTTTTGACGGATCAGCGAACATCGTCAACGCTTTTGCAGAAGGCACAATGATAAACGGCCGTATCCTCCCCTCGGTATCTGGTGGCAACCTCACCGTCGCTCTCAAAACCCTCGCAGGCACTGACCCGTCCGCGACTGACCCTGTGTATGTAATGATTGGCGGGGTGGTGCGAACGATTACGGCGGCGTTGTTAATTACAATGAACGCCGCAACGGGCTGGATGAATTTAGGAAGTGCGGAATTGGCAACGAAAGAAGCCGACCAATTTGCTTACATGGGTTATAACGCCACAGACGGCGTTGTCTTTGGTTCTTCTCGGTATCCGGGCGCAAATATCTATTCTGATTTTTCTACTACAAGTACGAACGAAAAGTATTGCCGAATTTCTACGATCACGAACGCCGCCGCTTCGGACGCTTATGTCAACATCGGCCGCTTCGCCGCCACCCTTTCCGCTGGGGCTGGTTATACATGGTCAGTTCCGACCTTTACCGCGAGCAATTTGATACAGAAGCCGTGTTATGAGACGAGGCCATTTACATGGATTCCTCAATTATCGGCAAGCGCTTCGATGACTTATCTATCAACCAGTGTTGATATCGCAACTGCTCAAATCGTTGGGAATCGTCTTATATTTTTTCTCGATGCGCACGGTACAACTGGTGGCTCGGCTGATTATTATGTTCGCGCAACGTTGCCGTTTGCTATGGCAACTGGTTTTACCGACGCTGGTGAACTAAATGATGGCGGCGACAAGTTGGCAGTAGTCGGAGCTGCTTCTTCGACGCTTTCATTCGCACGCTATGACGGTAATGTTTGGGGATTAGGTGCAAGCCGATATATCCGCGCTTCTAAAACATACCTAATCTAACCCCCAATCATCTCTCGCGGGGGAAGTAAAATATGAGCGACGCACAGAAACCACTTATCATTAAGGACTTTCAAAAAGCGATCGCTGACTCGCCTCATTTGGGACATGCCAACATGAGGAATTTGGACATCGAAATATATCCGGGAGCACTCAAACCGCAAAAGAAAAATCTTCCGCTCCTGATCTCTGCCAACACATCAACATTCACTTTCAATTCTGGGACAGGAAATGGCACAGCGGCGGCAACTCTTGTCACCACGGCGGAAACTGCTACCGGTGTTTCATTCAATGGGGCGGCTGTATATTTTACAACGACAGGAGCGTTGCCGGCCGGACTCTCTTTAAATACCGTATATTTCCTGATCTATGTCGATGGTGTGACGTTTGGAGTTGCTGGCTCAAGAGCACAAGCTAATACAGCAACACGAGTCGCAATAACCGATAATGGCACCGGCGTCCACACCGTTCACCCAATCGCACCGGGAACGATCAAGACGATAAAGCGCGATCAGAATAGCTCGAACTATTACGCTATCGATTCGAATGGGCGCGTTTGGAGCACTCAAGGTAGTAATTACTTTCGCCTTCTCCTTCATGCGTCAATTGAGAATGTAACTGGAGCACTTAACAATGAAGCAAACTCAGGAAACGGTCTTGAATTATTTGGCACGTCGGACGGATCAGCGACATACCTGTTCGTTTTTAGAAATGCCGCTATTGATGTGATCAACGTCTTTAACGATGCGGCAATAAACTCGCCGAGCTGGACCGATGCATGGCAGGCCATGAACTCCAGCGCCGGATCCGGCAATCGTCACTTCTCTCTCGTCGGTCAAGACAACCTCATTTATTTTACCGATGGGCGGTATGTCGGAAGCATCATGGAAAAGGTTGGCCAGGTGTTCGCGCCCGGAACTGCCGGAACATACACTTACAACAACCGAGCGCTGACGCTTCCGCAATATGAATATGCGTACTGTTTGGAAGAGCTTGGAATAAATTTGCTGACTGGTGGAAAAAAGTTCAACAAAATATATCCTTGGGACCGCTCGAGCAACTCTTTTACCTTGCCGCTTTTGGTTCCTGAAACGGGAATTTACGAGATGCGGAACCTTGGTAGCATCGTCTATATTTTCGCCGGCACAAAAGGGAACATCTATTCGACGCAGGGAACCTACGTCAAACACTTCAAAGCTCTCTCGCAATACGTGACTAACCAGCCGGGCACAGCAATGACAAACCCGATGGTGTGGGGTGGATCGGCGGTTAGGAATGGCGCCGTTCTCATTGGAATGAGCACGCAGACGACCGCCAACAACGGAACGTACATTGTCTATCCTGACGGTCGCTGGCTCATGGATTCAACGCCGTGGGGCGGAGCGCAGATCACTACCGCAATCTATGCGGAGAATGACTTTTATTTTGCTGGGTACGCCGGACAAATTGATCTTCCTGATTCTAATCGCGTCACTTCGTTGGGTGCAGTTTATGAAAGCGCATTGTTTAATGTCGGCGACAAAACACACAAGGCCGCTTTCTCTATCGTAGAAGTTCAGCTGGCGCGTCCCGTGACCGTTGGCTCATCGCAAATTAAAGTTAGTTGGCGAGGTGACGACGATTCAGCGTGGGAAGAAATTACCACCTTTACATCTAATACGACATCGACATCATTCAAAACCGATGCCGGGTTAATTGACCTTGAAAATATCCAAATTCAGGTGGCGATGGACGGAAATGTTGAAGTCGATCAGATTCGCCTCTTCCCATAAAATATGTTGTACGACAACGAAAGTAAAATTACCGAACTGTGGGCCGCGATAGACGATATTCGAAACAACCCCCCACTTCTCGACCATAGACATAACGGGTTTGATGCAAGCCAGGTGCGATATTCTGATCTCGCTGGAAAATCGACAGCTGGCGCTCTGGGGGTTATTACTGGGTCAAGAGATTGCTCGGTCGCATCGGGTGCCGTCAATTATGCCCATGGATTAAGCGTCACTCCGACGTGGGTTCAACTGCATGCCAGTTGGGGATATACAATAGGCGGAAGCACATTCTCTCCGGCATACCAAAGCGTTGGAAAATTTGTTACCGGTGTTGGACAAAAATGTATCTATACGGGAGAACAAGGTGGGGTTGGATCGCACGCCATAGTACATGGAGCCCAGGCAGCGGCCGCGGTATATATTTATGACCTATACCAAGGTTCGGGTGGAATTCAATCGGGCGTCATCACTGTTAATTCAACGAATATCGTCATCACATGGACCAAGACCGGAACGTCAAGCGTGGTCGCGGATCTCCTCTTCGACTTTGGCATCTAAAAAGGTGTAGAATATATATCTATGAAGAGCTACTCTCAAGGAAGATCACTCTACGGAAGCTGGACCAAGAATGTTGGCTCGGACAATTTGCTATTGGGTGACCAAGTTGCCAACGATGACTATCGGAACCTTTGTGCGTTGAAGGATTGGCCATTCCTTGAGAGATCCCGGACGGTCTTGACTGTGGCCTCGACCCAGTTTGCGCCGTTGCCATACGACTGTGACATGGTTCGCGAGATCAGTGTCGTCCCGAATGGATCAAGCATTCGCTATGTGCCAAAACTCTCGCCGAGCCAGATGCATTGGGACCACCTGAACCTGACCACCTTCAATTCAGACATTCCGCAGTGGTATTTCGTGTTGGCCGGACAGATTGGACTTTGGCCGCGTCCTTCGCAAAGCGGAAACACGATCACGATTATTCAAAAGACTAGGGTGATTGATTTAAGCGCCGCCGACTACGTTGCCGGAACCATCGTAACCGCCACAAATGGAACCGCCGCGATCGTGGGAAGCGGAACTACATGGACCAAACAAATGGTCGGCCGATATATTCGCATCACGATGGTTGATACGGCGAATACTGGTGATGGAGTTTGGTATGAGATCGCCAGCGTAACCGATACGACCAACCTCACACTCGTCAGAAATTACGGTGGCACATCAATCGCGACCGGAAGCGCAGCTTATACGATCGGACAGATGCCGCTCCTCCCGGAAAACTTTCAAGATATGCCGTGGCTCTATGCCGCCGGCATGTATTGGGAAAAAGAAAACGACAAACGTGCTGTCGCATTTTTGGGAAACCACGGCGTGAGCGGTGGCATGGGCCGTCCTCCAACAGGAAAAGTCAAAGACCTGATCAATGCTTACAGCTCGCCGGGTACGGACTTCATTCTCGACGATGGTGGAGAGCATGACATTATAAATCCTAACCTCACAATTTCGCTATAACTAGCCAAAATATGGCAACATCACCCTTCACAACCCAGCCCCTTCCGTCCCTTGATCAGGGACAGAATTCGCGTGGCCTCGCTGGTAGTTTGAACACACCTGCGTTGCCTTCGCTTTCTACTTTAACTACCAACGGAAACGGATCAGCAATGCCATCATTGTCAGCGGCACCGACCGCACCGAAAGCCGCTGCTCCAAGTAGCGCATATACGATTGTCGCCGGAGATACTCTTTCAGCGATCGCGGCAAAGAACGGAACAACGCTCGCAGCTCTCTTGGCAAACAACCCTCAATACCAAGCCAACCCGAACATGATCAAGCCGGGCCAGATTGTTAATTTTGGATCCTCCGCCCCGGCAACACCATCGACGGTTAGTCTTCAACCGCACATCACAACGCCCTCCGGAGCGGTCGTAAACCCCAGCACAGGCGGTTTGGTTGCGCCGCCGCCCGGCGGTGCCGCGCCGGCCGCGCCGAAGCCGTTTACCCCAGACCCGGCGGTTATAGCCAAAATGGCCGATACGATTAATGCCGGGGCCGCTGGAGCGCCACCAGCCCCAATTAAAGCGGCTACAGTAGACGCGCCATCAACGCCAGCCACCCCAGACCTTACAGCGCTACAAACAGCCGATGATGCGGCGGTTAAGGCATACGAAGACAGTCAGAACATGAGCCCTGATGAAGTGGCGAATACCAATGCCGAAAACGCATTGACAGATTCATTTAATACCGCAAACACCGCGACCGGCCATCAGCCGATCCCGATGGAGTTCATCACTGGCCAGCAAAAGAATTTAGCAGAGCAAAAAAATAACCAGATGACCTCGTTGCAGAATACGGCCGCGCTCTTACAGGCCAAGCGTACGGCGGCAACCACAGCGTCAAAGTTCGCGCTCGATCGCGCTGATGCGGCTATCACCTCGGCCAAGACAGATGCCAAGGATAAGGCTGATGCAGCGACCAAGGCCAACACGCCGGTCTCCGTCGCGCCTGGTGGAACCTTGGTAAACCCGGCGACTGGCAAAACCGTCTTTGGTGCACCGGCGGCTATAAAGACACAGGTCACCACCGTGAACGGCGAACAGCAACTTATCAATTCAGATACCGGCGTAAAGATCGCCGACCTTGGCGTATCAAACGCGCAAACGCAAGTCGTTAACGCCGGCGGTCGTTCGCTTCTCATTAATAGTTCAACCGGCGCAACGATCAAAGACCTCGGAGCTTCTTCAACTTCTTCCGCTTCCGACAGCACGCCGGTATCAATCACCGACGCGAACGGAAAAAATGTTAGCGTCCCGATCAATGTTGCGCCTTACTACAACACATCGGCGTCAGGCGTTGCCTATGCCGACCTCTCAACTGTTCAAGGAACGGCGGCGGAAAAGGCGGCGGTTGTCGCGGCGGCTCAAGCGGCTGGAATTAAAGTCATCACGAATAAAAACAGCGCCCTCGACTTGGTAAACATCGGCGATGCGTTAGCCAAACTTAATACCGTGCAAACGGTTATGGCTGGAATTGCTCAACCAAACTGGCTGGCGCGTGATCTCGGTGGATTAGGATTAACAAAACTCGCTGCGCTTGCTCAAACTGATCCGCAAAAAGCGGCAGCCGGCGCCCTTCAGGGAATCGGTTTGGACATCTTGAAAGCCATCTCCGGCGTTCAGGGATTCCGTGGCAATTCATCGGTTGTTCAACAGATCACCGATCACTTGCCAAGCATCAACGACACGCAGGCAACAATCGCGGCAAAAATCAGTTTCATCTCACAACTCATAAACGACCGCCAAGATGCCATCGTGGGAAAACCGGGCGCGGCAAGCGGCGGATCCGGGGGAACGACATACAGTGCCCCGGACGGAACAGTATACGAGCAACATTCGGACGGACTGTACTACCCAAAAGCTAATGGTAGTGGCGGCACACCTACAGCCACAAGGACCGATCGGAACAATAATCCGACCGCGATGACGACCGACGCGGCGGCTTCGATGGGATTAAAGCTCGGCGTCGATTATACGCAAGGCGATTCGTTTAAGTCGGGAAACTCCACGCTCTACACGGCAAAGATTATCGGGGACCCGGTGGCGACGACGATAAAGGCGATTGACAACGGAAGCTTCTACACCGCAAGCGGAAAACCCCGATGGGACTACATCGCAATGAGCCAAAGCGACTGGAACAAAATGAGCACCGCACAAAAGACTGCCACGGTTAAAAAGATGTACCAGCAAGAAGGCGGCACGGCGCTCGCTTACGCATTCGGTGGAAACGCAAACGCATAAATATGCCAGGATTAACAGTGGCACAACTTACACAGATGGGAGCCAAACCAGTAGCCGCTCCGTCCCCTTCCGCTCCTCCCTCTGGTGGGGGCGGTTTGACGTTGGATCAACTGGTGAAGATGGGCGCCGCGCCTGTCGGAGCTCCAGCTCCAGCCGCGCCAGTAGAAACACCGGATCAGGCAGCCGGCAAAGCGACCGGTGCATTCTTCCCAGCCAATACCGCGGCCACCGGAGTCGGCGGCGTGGCAAAGGAAGCGGCAAAGGTTTTGCCAAATATGGTTCCGAGCGCCTTCAATTTTGCGAAGGGCGCGGTTGACTTCATGAATCCGCTTTCGACCGTAAAGAAAATATACGATGTCGGATCCGGAATCGGTGACCTGAATAATTTGAATAAAGAAACCGACCAGGCAAACGCCGGCACAGCCGATGCGCAGAATAAACTCATCGAAACATGGAAGCAGCAAAAGGCTGATGGAAAAGACACCAGTCACCTTGATGCGTATTTTAAGGCCAACGGAATCGATACGAGCAAGATCGCTACGCCAGCGCCGCGCCCCGGAGCATTTGGGCAGGTTGCGGTCGCGGTACCGAAGGCGGCATGGGAAACGCTTGTGCCTGAAGCTGGACGCGCCCTGTATTCCGTAGCACATGGTTATGCAACTGGAAATGATCAGGAAATAGATACCGGTCTTGCCACCGCCCACCGGGATATTGTGAATGATCCAGTAGGCTCGATCATGCCGTTTATAATGGCCGTGGAGGGCGGTGCAAAGGGTTTGGATGAAATTAAATATCAAAAAACTTTATCTGATTGGAAAAATAGTGGTGAAAACGGTGCGCCTCCTCCTGGTCCAGCCCCAGTAAGACCAGAAACAGCCTATAAAAGTTCTGTTGAAGAATGGAAAAAGAATGGTAAGCAAGGACCAGCGCCCGAACCGCCAGATACATATTCAAGAAAATTTGGTCAGGGTATAAGCAAGGTTGGACAGGCAGGCATCAAAGCCGCCGACGTGATCACCAAGCCGGCGCGGTACGCCTTTGGCAAGGTCGCAGAGGCCGCTGGCAAGGCCGGAGAGGGTATCAAGACAGCCGCCAAGTTCGCCGGGCGCCAGATGACCGGAATCAACGCCGAGACCGCTTCCGAATTCGCAAAGGATCCTACGCTGAAGCCAACCAACGCCGAAGGTCTGATCACCAAGCGCGAAGAAATCGGTGGCCAGGTTCAAGAAGCACTCGCCACTAAAAAGGCGGCGCTTGGCGTTACACCAGAGAGCCTTGGTCAAGAGGTGCAATCGGCACTCGCCAAACGATCGGAATCGCTAAAAGAAACCGGGCCCGTCTATGATGCAATCCGCAAGAACGGAGAAAATGTTCAGGTTGAAAAAAACTGGATCGATCAACAGATAAAGAGCGCAACCGGCGTTGATATTAAAAACGGAAAAATTACAACAAGCGGTGCCGCGAAAATTCGTGATGCCGCCGATGTTCGTGCTCTGCAGCATTTGTATGATACTTGGAAGCCGGTGTTTAATAGGGGCACGATGACATCGAACGAGTTCCTAAACTTCCGTTCCGATGCCGCCGGTCTCGCAAATTTTGAAAGACAGATCGGTAAAAGCCAACCGATTGAAAACGCCATGAAAGGTGTGCGTGCGAATTTTAATAATAGCTACCGTCCGCAGATGGAAGGATTGGCATCCCTTGATGAAATAACCAGTCCTCTATACGAAGAGATTAAAACACTCTCGAAAGGATTAGTTGATAGAAACGGAAATCTTTCCGATGCCGGACTTGCGAAAGTGGTAAAAGCGACGACCGACAAGCCACAACTCTTGGCACAGCTCGAAAAGGTATCACCCGGCATCACGGAAAAGATCGCCGCTCTTCAAGAATTTAACGATCTCGGAAAAGGCATCATCGATGAAAACGGAAACATCACTGACGCCGGCATGAAGAAGATCACGAACGCGGCGAACGAATCCAACCCGACCATGCTCGCACGGCTCGAAGAGATCAAACCCGGCATTACGAAGGCCATCAAGCAATACAAGGCGCTGCAGGACGTCGTGAACGCCAATGAGAAGTTTAAGGTTGGAACCTACGGACGACAGATCGGCGGCGCTGGTTTGATTGCTGGTCTTGCTACATTGAACCCCGTTATGATTGGATCCGCGGTTGCCGAGATGATCCTTACGAGTCCGGAGAACGCGATCAAGGCAATTCAGACCTACGCCAAGACAAAGCCGATCATGGATGCGATCGTGAGCAAATTAAAAGCTGGAACCGCAAAGACGCTCCAAGCAATAAATGAATCGCCGTCAAAATTAAACGCTCCGATGGCTGGTGGCGCATTCAATAAAAAATTACCTACCGGGGGAAAGTAAAAATCTTGTAAATTGCAATCCCAGCAAAAAAATCAAAAAGAAAAAGCGAACCGTTCACAATTCCGTACTCGTTCAACATGACAGCGATCCCAAAAATCACGGCGAAGGCAATCCACGGATGAAAAATGCGTTTATTCATACCCAACTATTATACTTAAAATAACAAGCTGTTGCAACATTGTGCTGTGCACAACAAAATGCTAAAATAAAACCTATGGAGGACGAAAAAAAGACACAACCTCTCGACGTGGCCTTTGCCGCTTTCGTCGGCGGAATGGAAGAATGGAAACGTGGAATGATGCGGAGCTTCGACGAATTTCGCCAAGAGTTTAAAGACCAACAAGCGTTAAGCGCGCTGAAACTTATTGAGATCGGAAAAGAAAAAGCCGATCAAAAAGTTGTCGAGGCGCTTCAAAAAATAGTAAACGAGAACATCACCGTACGGCTTGAAAGCGCCGAGAAAATGATCATGCTAAACAGCAAACTGTTTGGCTGGTTGCTCCTGTTTGAGATCGTGGTATTTGGAATGGTTCTCTTTCATTTGACCGGTTATCATATATAAAAATATGACTAAGATAATAAACCACGGCGTAATCGAGCGACGCCCACAACCAAAGGACTGGCGTGCCGGCGGTGTATCAGGTTTAATTCGCGGTGAGGTTTTGAGAGCCGATGGACAATGGGATTCATACCTCCCAGTTTTTGAAAAGCAATACGGACCATATTTTGACACCGAAGCCTGCGTCTCGTTTGGAAATATTAATTGTCCCGAAACTTTGATGTACCGGCAGTTTGGAAAAAAGGTAAATTATTCCGATCGCTTCATCGCTAAGATGTCCGGAACGACGCAACAAGGAAATGACGAATACACCGTCGCCGAAACAATGAGAAAGTGTGGTTTGGTTGATGAAGAGGTCTGGCCGTTCGGTCCGTGGATCAAAGACTGGGATACCTACTACGCAGACGTTCCGCAGGTGGTTATAAATGACGGCCTCGCGTTTCTAAAAGAGTACGAGCTCAAATACCAATACGTTGATGAGCAGGATCAGAACGCACTGATCGATGCGCTGCAGTATTCTCCACTCGCCATATTTGTTCCCGGCCATTGCATGACGCTCTACGGATACGAGCTCGGCGTGAAGTGGAAAATATATGACACCTACGGCAACGGATTTAAAGAAGAGTCGTGGGATTATAAGTTCCGCTGCGCCGTCGAATGGCAACTTAACAAAATTATTCCTAACACAGAACCTATGATTAAACTTCCGAAAAACGGTCTCGTTGTCGTTGTCGATGGTCATGGTGAACGCTATATGAACATTGACGGCTCCAAGTTGTACTTGGACGATGCCGGAAAAATTGAAATGGAACTGATGGCGAGAAACGCCACGCCAGCAAATCTTGACGGGATCTCTCAAACCGCAGGATATCCGGTCATTCACGTAACGAGTGCGGAGGTCGCCGCGCTTGGACTCCCAGTATTTAATCTTAAAAATCAACCCGTCTAATATGCCAACCTCAATCAAGTGGTATCAGTCAAAAATTGTTTGGCTGAACATCATAACAACCGTCGCGGCGTTCCTCGACATGATCAATTCAACCGTCCCGGCCAAGATTGCACCGTACATTCTTGCTGGTGTTGGTTTGTGCAATATCATTCTTCGTATCTGGTTCTCGACTTCGGCGATTTCTAAACCTTAAATCTAAAAACACATGAACACACTTATTTCAATTCTTATCGGTGCGGTTATTTTCTACCTAATAGCGGTCTTCCTTGTTCCGATGTTACCCGCGCAAATTCGCGCTTTCGTTCTCGTCCTCATTGTCTTGATAGCTATCATCTGGTTGCTATCACTACTCGCAGGAGGTTCATGGCCTTGGCCGTGGAAACGATAACGAAGGAGGTCGTCGATGCTAAAAATTCAATCTGCTGATGGGCACGAATGTTTGATCGCACATTTGAGAGGAGAGAATATCAAGACGCTCGTGGTTATCCAGCAAAGGTTCAATGGCGAGGTCGCTTTGTGGGACTGCAGGGAAAGGGTATGGATTGCCATTGCAGACTTATTGATGTCTACGGCACGCGAGGTTGAAACAGCATAACAGCGCAGTTCAGGGGTACTGCCACGAAACAAAACCCCTTAAATATAAATG
>Ga0265323_10000914_pt1 | contig 15572 bp, 14 predicted proteins | sample 41225metaG_FD_193580 | JGI IMG/M metagenome (GOLD analysis project Ga0265323, IMG submission 193580) | Rhizosphere microbial communities from Carex aquatilis grown in University of Washington, Seatle, WA, United States - 4-12-25 metaG | ecosystem: Host-associated > Plants > Roots > Rhizosphere...
ACAAAAGAAAATCATGTGCATTACTTTTTGCGGTCATATTTATTTTGCTTGTTTATGGAAGTGCGTTTATTTCCACTTTGTACCAGATTAATGGTTTTTCATGGCTACCGTTAGGATTTTTATTTACATTTTTATTCCTTATATATTTAATATATCAAATACATAAAAATTTAGGGAATGGTTATATTTATTGGGCTAACCTCGTTATGGTATTTTTGTACATGTATATGGTTCATGTTTTCCCTGATGTTTTGGGAAAAGACAAAATATCATCGGTTCTGATTTTCTTTTTTGTTTTGCTCCCATCAATTAATGGACTTTATGATTGGCTGTCTTTGAGCCTGAGCCGGATTTTTGCCCAGAAAATTGTTAAAGATCCTTCGAACTTCAATTTAATTAAGTATATTTTTATTGGATTCATCGTAGCTATTGGCCTCCTTGTGTTACTATTGTTTACTTTTATTGCAGGTATAAATTTTTTCAATATATTAATGTATGGCGATCAATCAGGGGAAACTATTTCCATGATAGATTTAATAAAATCATTGACAAATAATCCCTTTTCTCCAAATGGTTTGTGGTTTTTAATAATGTTATTGTCAACTTTAATTCCAACATTTATTCACTTATTTATTGCTACAATCTTTTTATTTTTTAAAGAACCATATAATTCAATACAATTAAAACTGATTACAACTGTTAAAAATAAGGACTATTCCGATAAAACCATAAGTTCTATCATTTGGAAGAAGTTTGGACTTTATTCCTTAAATGCAATCGTACTTCTTGCATCATTAATAATTGTTTATTTGATTGCCAAAAGCTCAATTTTCAAATTGCTATACGACATAGCGATCATATTTAATAATTTGTTTATTTAGTTTATTCAAATCAATTATCAGATTACATTATTTATAGAAATATAAATTAATTGTCAATGAAGAAAAAAGTCTTTTTATTTATTGTATTTGGATGTTTGGGAATTTCGGTAGAGGTTATTTTTACGGCTTTCAGCAAATTGATCACCGAACTTTATTCATCAAAACTGGTTGACTTTGCTCTTGAAGGTAATTCTTATGTCTGGATGTTTTTTATTTATGGAATAGGGTCAATAGCTTTCCCTGTACTATATAATTTAATTAATCATTTTCATCTTTTATTCCGGTTACTCATTTATGCAATTGTAATTTTTATTATTGAATTCCTGACCGGTTTTTTATTAGATGTCATTATGGGTAGTTGTCCCTGGAAGTATAACGGATACTTTGCTATTTGTGGCTATATTCAATTATCTTATGTTTTTTTTTGGATGGGGTTTGGTTATATGGTCGAAAGGATTTACATTTTCTTAACTGGTATCCTGAAAAACGGGTTGCAATAAATTGGTTAATTTTTGAAATCACATATTTATAAGCTTTAATTTTGACATTGAATTGTAAAATTTTAATTTTAATAATCAGGATTCAATGGCTGAATTGAATATTTACCGTTGTTCATGGGCAAATGGCAATTCATTGATGAAAACCTATCACGATAAGGAATGGGGCATGCCTGTTCATGACGACAGGCTTCATTTTGAATTTATGGTTCTGGATGCTTTCCAGGCAGGTCTGAGTTGGCTTACTGTTCTTAACAAACGGGAAAATTTCAGATTTGCTTTTAATAATTTTGATTATAATAGGGTAGCTCTTTATTCTGATTCAGATATAAAAAAATTGCTTTCAAATGAAGGAATTATCAGAAACAAGCTTAAGGTTGAAGCAACTATTAATAATGCAAAGCGCTTTATTGAAATTATAGCTGAATACGGATCATTCGATAAATATATCTGGCAATTTGTTGGTAATAATGTTATAAAAAACAAAAGAAAAACAATTAAAGAAATTCCTTCTCATTCGTCAGAATCTGACGCAATGAGCAAAGCCCTAATAAAAAAGGGTTTCCGTTTCGCAGGTACAACAATTTGTTATTCATATATGCAAGCGGCCGGATTAGTTAACGATCATGAAATAAATTGTTTCAGGTACGATAGTCTGCCTGATAAGATCATTTAAAAAATTATTTGATAATTTTACTTTAAATAATATGAATCATGGAAGATTTAATTATCAGAAAAGCAACAATTGATGATGATGAAGTTTTAAGTCATATTGCTTTAATGGGAAAAATGCATTGGAATTATCCCGAATCGTATTTTAAGATTTGGGAAAAAGAATTACTGATAACCAAGGAATATATATCATTGAACACAGTTTTTGTGGCAGTTGTTAAGAATGAAGTAATAGGTTTTTATTCTATTATTAAAATAGAAGAGGATTTTATGGCAGATGAAGTTTTTGTAAAAAAAGGATTCTGGCTGGAGCATATTTTTATTTTGCCCGGATTTCATAAAATGGGAATAGGGACCAAGCTCATGAAACATGCAATTTCTTATTGCAAAGAAAATGACATCGACAAACTTCAGGTTTTTGTGGAACCTTATTCGGTAGGCTTCTACGATAAAATTGGAGGGGAATATATAGCCGATAGCCCATCCTCTATAAAAGACAGGTACGTTCCACTGTATGAAATAAATATTAAGAAATAGACAGTACCTAAATTAATATTTCTGATTTTTAGTTATTGGAATGAGTCTGACCGACATTTTCTCATAATACATAATAGATGATACAATGTCGTTTAATTAGGGTCATCGTTACAAGCATAGCAAAGTAATCTGTTGATAAAGAGATTGCTTCATTCCTCGCAATGACAATTTTATTTTAGTTTTTTACTTATCTAAACGACATTGATAAATGGTATATTATTTCCGGACAAAATTTCACTCATATATCATAATCTGATTTCAAAATCATTAAAATTTTTAAGTTCGCTTTGTTCTGTGATAACATTATCAACTTTTGCATGGGCTGGGCCGGAATGGCACCATTTAATAAATTCCTTTAATTTTTCTTCTTCCCCTTCAATTTCAATATAAACCTTTCCATCGTAAAGATTTTTTATAAATCCATAGATACCGGAATTTTTGGCAATCGTACGTGCCACATAACGAAATCCAACCCCATGTACACGGCCGGAAATAGTAATATCATAATGTTTCATTATTTTCTGATTGATGCGCCCATTCACTTCTTAACATGCTATAAATTTCCAGGTTGGTAAAATGATCGTTAAGATATTCACCGGCTCTCTGAATACCTTCAAATTTAAAACCCAAACGTAACGGAATAGCTTTGCTTTTATGATTATCTATACTTACACAAATTTGAATACGGTTCATATTGAATATTTCAAACGCAAAATTAATTAGCGCTTTGCAAGCTTTTGTAACAATGCCTTTTCCCTGGAGGTCTTTGGCAATCCAATAGCCCAATTCGGTTTTATGATTCGCCCGGTCGGTATTCCTGTAACCTATTAAACCGGCAGGTTGATTTTCATAAATAATTACATAAACAGTTTCTATACGATCAGCAGGACCGGCAAGAACACTTTTTATGAAATTTTCAGTATCTTCAACCATTCGTGTATCATCCACAAAAGGCAGCCATTCACGCAAATATTCACGATCTCTGTCGATGATACTGAAAATAAAAGCAGAATCGGACATTTGTATTTCCCGTAACTTTAAGTCGGGTTCAATATTTATTTCAAACATAACGTGGTTTTTTACGAATTTATAAAATTTCTTAAAATATTGAACTTTTAAGGTAATGAAGTTGTTTTTAAAATAAAAAAATTATCGCAATGAATATAAAAAGTTTAATATCTGCAATTACAGGACTATTTGTTGTTACTGTAATAAATGCACAGGTGCCTGCATCGTTTTACGATTTCAATTTTAAAACATTAGAAGGTAAGGAATTTAGTTTTTCATCATTAAAAGGCAAAAAGGTTTTAATAGTGAATACTGCTTCGAAATGCGGTAATACTCCGCAATATGCCGATCTTGAACAATTGTACAAGACTTATGGCGGAGATAAGTTTGAAATTGTAGGTTTTCCTGCAAATAACTTTCTGAGCCAGGAACCGGGAACCGATTCTGAAATTCAGGAGTTTTGCACTAAAAATTATGGTGTTTCATTTCCTATGATGTCCAAAATATCTGTAAAAGGGAAAGATATTCATCCTCTTTATTTATGGTTGACAAAGAAAGAATATAACGGAGTTATGGATTCGGATGTAAAATGGAATTTTCAAAAGTACCTAATAGATGAAAACGGACATTTAGTCAAGGTCATTTCCCCAAAAACCAAGCCAATGGATGCTGAAATTGTTAATTGGATTACAGGAAAATAATACCAAACCGACAACAAATTGAAAAGATTATAAATGTTGACACGGTTTGGTCAATGCCGGCTGACTATCAATCTTAATATTCAATCGAAGCGAAATATTTTAAATAAATTTATAGCGGAACGGCATAAGTTATCCAATAAAAAATTTGTTGATCATATTAAAAAGGAGTTCTATATCGATAGGTTTAGATATATAACCGTTGGCCCCGGAATCGATGCTCTTTTTTTTATCTTCTTTTGAAGAATAGGCCGTTTGAACAATGATAGGCAAATCCTTTCTGAATTTCTTTATTTCTTTTATCGCCTCATAACCGCTTTTTTCAGGCATTTTTACATCCATTAATACGAGGTCAATTTTTCCTATTGTTTTACAAATTTCAATTGCCTGTTTGCCATCCTGGACCTGTAATAATTGAACCTGGGTATCGGCAAAAACTGCTTCTATAAATTTAGAATTCACTTCATCGTCTTCTGCCAGAAGAATAACTTTGTCACGCCAATTAGAGGCAGTGGAAGGTTTCTCTATTTTTTTAACAGTTTCAATTCTGTCTGTTTTAAGCAGGGGTATAGTAAAGTAAAAATATGCACCCTGACCTATTGAAGATTCTACATGAATTTTGCCACCCATCGATTCAACAATAGCCCGGGAAATGGTCAAGCCTAAACCCGAATTATGATATTTTTTATCGTAGACTTCTTCTTTTATTTTATACCTGTTAAAAAGGAATTTTTGAGCTTCTTTTGCAATTCCTATACCTGTATCTTTTACAAAGAATTGTAAATGCCGGTTATCTTTTAATTCGTATCCGAATTGTATATATCCCTTTTCTGTAAATTTCAATGCATTATCGAGCAAATAAGACATTACCTGGTGAACACGGCCGGAATCAAGATAAACATTAATAATGTTCAACTCCACTGGTAATTTTAAAAATAGTTCAATATTTTGTTTTTTCAGCCTTATGACCTCTTTATTAAATTCCTGATGTAATTCATTCATCAACTTTATAAGGTTAGTTTCCGTTTTATTCACGGCAAAATCTCCAGTTTCAAATTTCGACAATTCGGCAATATCGTCAATAAGCGAAAGAAGATGTTTGCTTTTATTTTTAATAATGCTCAGGTATTCTTTTTTCTTATCTGGTGACAGGTCCCCGATACCAAGAAGTTCTGTAAATCCAATAATGGCATTCATAGGGGTCCGGATTTCATGAGCAATATTTTTAAGAAATATGGTTTTTATCCTGTCTGATTCTTCCGCATTGTCTTTTTGCGTTGAGATCTCTTTTTCCAGGTATTTGCGCTCGCTTATATCTGAGACAATGCAAAAAACAATATTTTCATTTTTATGAATTGATTTGTGAAATGATGCAATAAAAAGCAAAACCCTTGGTTTTTTTCGGTCACCTTCTCCTGCATAGCATAATTCAAATTCCGATTCGGGATTTTTTTTGGAAAGGCTTTTTATAGTATTTAAAAAAGTTAATTTATTTTCATCAGTATTAAATATTTTATCAGATAAATTTTCATTGGAATGAACAGAAAACAATCTGGCAAATTCATCAGTTATCCGTAAAATGTTTTCCTTCGGATAGTAAATGCAAAATCCGGTTTGTCTTGTGATATTTGAATTTCTATAATATTCTAATATTTCAGAGGTGAATTTATTATCATTATCCTTTATAATTTTTATTGAAGGATAATTTTTATGAAAATCTTTTTTAATTATTTCAGTATCCGGTTTTTCCTTTTGTTTGCCAATAGGGTACTCTTTCTCTTTTTTTTTGATTTGCATAAAATATGTATTTGGCAGGGAGAAAGATTAAAATAATTCTACTTCTATATTTTGAATGAAAGCGGTGTAAGTATGGTCGTCTCCAACTTTAGCTTCTGATAACAGGAATAGTACCGGTTTTTCTTCACCTGAACTATTTTTAATCATAACTTCTTTCCTCATTCCAACAATTTTATCAGTTCCGGGTGCAACATATTTCGTAACAAATTCATCTTTTTTTATTTCATCTTTTGAGAATAAGATTTTCACATTTTTACCAATAGCATCTTTACGATCAATGCCCCAAAGATCTTCAGCAGCTTTATTAAAAAACTCGATTGAACCAACCTGGTTAATGGTAATTATCGCATCAAGTGCACCTTCAAGAGTAAGTTCGGTATTTATTTTAATTCGTTCAATTTCTTTGAATTGAAGTTTCATTTCTTCTTTAGCTTCGTTAAGCTTTTTAGTTAGTTCTTCGCCTGCAAATCGAAGTTTTTCTTCCTGAATTCGAAGCAGGTCGTTTTGTTTTGCTGCTTCAAACTCCATTAATTTTTCTTTTGTAATATCATTTGCAATAAATATTACTTTTGAAACATCGCCATACATATCCATTACTGCTGTATATGTTCCTCTGAGCCATTTGACTTCACCGTTTTTATCTATTTTCCTTACTTGTCCGGTAAATGGTGTGCCATTTAAAACATTTTTCCAGGTCATTTTAAAATTGTCTACATCATCCCTATGGATAAAATCGAAGATTTTTTTCCCAATGACTTCCCTTTCAGTATAATTAAGTGTATTGAGGAAAGGCTCATTTATGCTGGAAATTCTACCTTCAGGTTGCATTTCAATTTTTATGCTGGAACGATTAAGGGCATCAATCTGGCCTTCATAATCGAGGCTCAGCTTTTTCTGTTCAGTTGTATCAATGGCAAGAAATAATATTTTTTCCACAGAATTGTCTTCTTTTCTTACACAGGTATAGGTAGCCATTGTCCAGAGATCCTGCCCCTGCTTGGTAACGTGTTTCATGTATCCTTCAAAGTGTTTGCCGCCATTTGCAAGTTCTTCCCATAATGGTTCAAACCATTCACGGTCTTTTTTATTAATGAACATGGAAATATGTTTTCCTTCGACTTCCGTATTGCTTGCGTACCCAAGTTTTGTAAGGAATTTAGTATTTGCATAAACCAGAGTACCGTCAATAAGATATTCAGCTCTTATTAGGGTATGATTAACAGAATTGGTAAAACTGATAAATTTTTCCGATTGCCTGGCAGCTTCTTCCTGGGTTGCCTGGAGTTCCTCCATGTTTTGGCGCATTTGTTCTTCCTGTGTTGCAAGTATTTCTGCCTGAGCCCTTGATTCTTTCAATAATTGTGAAGTACGTAGGTTTATTTTTACACTCGATAAAGTAGAGGCTGAACTTTCAGAAATTTTTTCTACAAAATCTATTTCAAATTTTTCAAATTTTTTGAATGAGGCCAGTTCTATTGCACCATGTATATCGTCGTTAAAAATTAGTGGAACAATGAGAATACAACGCGGGTTCGCTTTTCCAAGACCTGAAGTAATATTGAGATATCCATCAGGTACTTCTGTAAGAAAAATAGTTTTTCTTTCCAATGCACTTGTACCGATTAAACCTTCGTTTAATTCAATACGTTTACTTGCAAACTTCTTGCGATCGTATGCGTAAGAGGCTGTTTGCTGGAAGTATTTTACACCGTCAGCCGATTCTTCTATCATAAAAAAACCACCCTGGTTGGCCTTTAAATATTTTACCAGGTTTATAATTATATTATGTGATAGCGTTATCAGATCGTTATTATTCTGACGAAGTATTTCACCAAATTTGGCAAGGCCTTCCGATATCCAGTTGCGCTGATCATCCTCATTTTTACGGACAGTAGCTTCTTTTTTGCTGTTCCTGAGATTATCTCTTAAATCAATAAGTGTGCTTCCCAGTTTATCATTTTCTTCAGTAAATTCATAAGTGGTTTCAAAATTATCCAGAATGAGATTATTAACAAAATCAAGGACTTTCTTCGATTTTTCTGTTTCCCGATAAAGGCTTTCATCGAGTTTTGATTCGATTGCAAAAGTCTCTTTTTCTATCCAATAAGCTATAATTCCCAGAATTAATGGTAATATATCAATGATATAAAAGGTTGGAAAAGTATTATGAAGAAAAACAAGCGATTTAAGCGAAAGTGTAAGATCGGAAAAATAAGAACCGGTTACCCAAACCAATATTATTAATATAATGCCTGTTAAAATGCCCCACAACGTATATTTATAACTTTTTACCAACATATAAAAGAAAATTATTTTAATTAACTTTTCAGCAAACTATAGTTATAATCTCGTAATTAAAAGCAAGAAATAATTTATACTTAATAAAAATTAAAAATAATTAATATTTTTTAAATCGTAAATACTTTCAGAATTAAAGAGTATTTTACAACATTTAATTCAAATGTAAAAATAAAAAAACTTATTGTATTAAGTCAATAAGTTTCTGGATTTTAATATTTTATATTATTTTTTCAGATAAAACTTTCCAGACAGTTTATTTATATAAACTTCAAAATCACCTTCTTCGGTTGTCCATTTATTATCCTGGCCGACATATTTAATATCATCAACTTTTAAAGAAAAACCCACAGTTTTTTGTTCTCCCGGTTTCAATGTAATTTTCTCAAAGCCTCTTAGTCGTCTTACCGGTGGAGTGAGATTTGCAAACACATCCCGGATATACAACTGAACTACTTCTTTACCCTCGATTTTCCCATCATTCTTTACATACACATGAATGGCAATGTTGCTATCAAAATGAATTGTATCTTTTTCAATTTTCAGGTTTGAGTAGGTGAAAGTTGTATAGCTTAAACCAAAGCCAAAAGGGTATTGCGGGTTATATCCATCGTAGCTCCAGTGATGGTCTGGCATATCGCTGAATTTGTGATCGTAATTCATTAAATCGTTCGGAAACCTTGGATAAGTTACAGGCAACTTCCCATTCGGGTTATAATCACCAAACAGCACTTCAGCAAAAGCATTACCACCTTCATTTCCCGGTAAAAAACCAAGGATAATACCTTTCATTTTATCTTCAAATTTACTAATCAACCTTGGCCGGCCTTCAGTCAAAATTAAAATAACGGGTTTGCCTGCTTTTGCGGCGGCCCTGGCGAGTTCAGCCTGAGCATCTGGAAGGTATAAATCTTCAATAAATCCGGGAGTTTCTGCATATGGTGGTTCTCCAAGGCAAAGTACAATATAATCGACATTTTTAGCTGCATCGATTACTTTGCTCATATCAGTTGTATCATTAAAATCAGAACCCCTTATGTAAGAAACTTTATCAATACCGATTTTATTTTCAATTGCTTTTAAAATAGTATTTTCATTTGGGGCAAATTGATCCCCAAGATTGCCTTGCCATGAATAAGTCCAACCACCATCTAAAGCCTGAATGGAATTGGCTGTAGGACCTGTGACCAATATTTTGGATGTTTTTGGTAAAGGAAGCACATCATTTGTATTTTTAAGAAGAATAATAGATTCCAGTGCGCATTGTAATGATGTCTTCCTGAATTTCCCAGAACCAAAATCCGGATAATTATCCGGGTTTCGAAAAGGTTTATTGAACAGGCCAAGCTCGAACTTTAATTTCAGGATTCGTTTTACGGATTCATTGATCCTGGATTCAGATATTTTTCCTTCATTCACCAGTTCGATTAATAAATCCATAAACTGATTGTCGTAAGGAACCATGTTCAAATCGATGCCGGCGTCAATTGCCATGTGGATAGCTTCTTTATAAGTCGGTGCCACATGATGCAGGTAATAAAGTTTTTCAATATCGCGCCAGTCTGACAAAATGCAGCCTTTGAAACCCAACTCACCCCTTAAAACATCAGTTAACCAATATTTGCTGCAATGAACGGGAACTCCGTTAATTTCGCTGGAATTTAGAATAATTGTGTGGGCTCCTGCTTTTAAAGCTTCAATAAATGGTGGAAGGAAATATTCCCTGACATAATATTCGGGGATCCAGGACTGTGTCCTGTCTTTGCCTGATAAAGGAAAACTGTAGGCAATAAAATGTTTGATATTGGTAGTTATTTTAGTGCTATCAGAAATATCATTTTTATCACCTTCAAATCCTTTTACTGCTTTTTCCCCCATTACAGATACCAGTAATTCATCTTCACCATATGTTTCGTCTAATCTTGACCAAAGTGGATGTTTACCGATATCGAGGCCTGGTCCGAAATTTAACGGAACATTAGATGTCCGCATTTCATAGGCTGCTATTTCACTTTCTTTTTCAACCAGATCGGGATTCCACGTCGAACCCATTCCCAATTCCTGTGGAAATACAGTTGCACCTACTGTAAGAGCTGCGCCATGTATGGCATCGACTCCATAAAGAACCGGTATTTTTAACCGGGTTTGGTTAACGGCATCCTGAATATCCTTCATGAATACATACCATTGCTGTACAGTATATCCATGATAACCGATATTAAAAATGGAACTTATTTTATAATTTATAACATATTTTTGAAGACTGTCTTTATCAAGGGTGTGTGGTTCAGCCATTGGCCCCCAGGATGGCCCGTGAGGATCGACCCTTTTAATAAAAGTCGAAACATCGATCATAGACATCTGGCCAACCTTTTCTTTAAGAGTCATTTCTTTTAACAGGATTTCAACTTTCTTGTTTATTTCTTTATCTTTTTTTTGATCTTCTGTTTGGGCAAATAGAAATGAACAACTAATAAAACCAATTACTATGAAAGATAATTTATTCATTTTTCAAAATATTTTTATTAAATAATTAAGCTGAAATTGATGGCTTCAAAAATAACAGAATAACTATGGAATAAAAAATGGAATTTAAAGATTAGATATTCTTAAAATTATAATGCTATCTATTTTAAACCCATCAGTCTTAAAGACAAGTAAAGACTTGAACCTGATATTATTTCTTTTATGGGAGATAATCCAAGATATTGGGTACGGGTAAAATTTACTTTATTCAGTAAATTGATGTGTTTAAAATTCAGATCAAGTTTAATCGCCGTCATAACTGCAGTTTTCCAGGCGCTTCCCTTAAGACGGATAGACTGTTCTCCTTTATGGGCAGGATGGAGGTGAATAAATTTTTCATCATTTTTCCCCAATCTTAAAACCCAATAAGAATTATCTGAAAGCTTAAGCAATTTATAACCTGTTTTGAATATCCAGATTTCGTAATCTTTTTTATTTAAAATATTGTTAGATTCTAATTGCAAAAAAATCTGGGAAAGTATTGTTTGCGCATCTAAGGCGCCAATATATAAATCTAAAATGTTATTTGGAATGGATTTTATTTTGAAAATTATCTGATCGGTTTCCAGATTTTTCTTTTTTGAATCTTCAATAATATTTAAAACATATTTATGATGATGCTTAATGGCATCGAATGAAATGAAATTTCTCAATTCATTCATTTAAATTTATCTAATAATTTTAACAATTTCCATTCCTCTTAATATTGCTTCTTCATTTTCAGACAGCAAATGGTGGTGCCGGGAAGGAAGGCTTTTTTTAATGCCGGCAAGTACATTTTCAACTTTGACTATTGGTTTAATTTTAATAAATGCGCCAAGCACAATCATATTAAAGGTTCTGGAAGAGACCATCCTGGAACTTTCCGCAGTAGCTTCAACGCAATAAATTTTAATGTCGTTGCGCACCGGATGTCTTGTAATACCATTGTTGTCATAAAGCAATATTCCTCCCGGTTTTACTGAGGTTTCAAATTTATCGAGTGATTGCTGGTTAAGGATAATTGCCGTGTCAAATTTAGTAAGAATGGGAGAGCTGATGCGTTCTTCACTGAGGATGACAGTTACATTTGCAGTTCCACCCCGCATTTCAGGACCATAAGAAGGCATCCAGCTTACTTCCATATTTTGCATCATTCCTGAATAGGCAAGAATTTTACCCATGGAAAGTACTCCTTGTCCGCCAAATCCCGCTATAATTATTTCTTCAGTCATAAAAACAATTTCTTTTCTTTACCTATTTTAACTTTTTATTAGTTTCCAATCAACTTTAATGTCTCCAAGTGGATAAAATGGAAACATATTTTCTTCCATCCATTTATTTGATTCTACTGGCGTCATTTTCCATCCGGAGTTACAATTTGATACAATTTCAATAAAAGTTACACCTTTATTTTGTTTTTGTGCTTCGAATGCCAGGCGGACAGCTTTTTTCGTTTTTCTGACATTGCCTGGAGTATGCACCGCCTGACGGGTAACATAATAAGTGCCGCTCAGTTGGGCAACAAGTTCGGTTATTTTAAGAGGATTACCCATGGTGGCTAATTCCCGGCCATACGGGGAAGTTGAGGTTTTCATGCCGATGAGGGAAGTAGGGGCCATCTGTCCACCAGTCATACCATAAATAGCGTTGTTGATGAAAATAATAGTAATGTTTTCGCCCCGGTTACAGGTATGTATGGTTTCTCCGGTGCCAATTGCAGCCAGATCGCCATCTCCCTGGTAAGAAAAAACGTATTTTTCTGGCATCACGCGTTTTATTCCTGTTGCTACGGCTGAAGCGCGGCCATGGGCAGCCTGTGTCATATCAATATTCATGAATTCATATGCAAGAACAGAACAGCCTACCGGTGCAACTCCAATTACTTCACTTTCAATACCCATTTCTTCAATAACCTCCATGATTATCCGGTGTGTTGTCCCATGTCCACATCCCGGGCAATATGAAAGAATATTGTCCGTCATCAGTTTTGTTTTGGAATATACCAGATTTTCCGGTTGAATTATTTCATTTATGTCCATACTTAAGCTAAATTAAATTTTTGAAGAAATCCTTCATAAACTTCCTCGGGACTATGCACAACTCCTCCGTAACGACCAAAATGTTCTACTTTAACCTGAGGAAAACTTCTTGTAGCAATTAAAATATCTTCTATCATCTGACCGGCGTTCATTTCAACAGATAAAATTCCTGTTATTTGAGGAGCCAGTTTGGCGATTTGTTTCGATGGAAAAGGAAATAAGGTAATGGGCCTTAGCAATCCGGTTTTAATACCTTTATTTCTGCACATCTGAATAGCTTTCTGACAAACACGTGCACTACTTCCATAAGCAATCATAAGATAACTGGCATCCTTACAATCTATTTCCTCAAATAAAACATCTTCTTCCTGCATCTGACGATATTTAGCTTGTCTTTGCACATTGTGCTTTTCATTGCCATATGGGTCAAGATCGAGGGAAGTGATAATATTTCTTTCCCGGTTTGGAAGTTTACCTGTTGTTGCCCAGGAATGAATAGTATTATCACGTGGAATGGGATCAAAAAATTCAACTTTTTCCATCATTTGTCCAATAACCCCATCGGAAAGAATAAGCACCGGATTGCGATATTTGAAAGCCAGTTCAAATCCGAGTTTCACATGATCGGACATTTCCTGAACCGAAGCCGGGGCGAGAACCAACAGACGGTAATCCCCGTGTCCTCCACCTTTCACCGATTGAAAATAATCGGCCTGTGAAGGCTGTATTGTTCCCAAACCAGGGCCACCTCGCACTACATTAACAATAAGGCATGGTAAATTAGCACCCGCAATATAGGATATTCCTTCCTGCATAAGGCTAATTCCCGGGCTGGAAGAGGATGTCATTACTTTTTTTCCTGCAGAAGCAGCTACGTAAACCATATTGATTGCAGCAATTTCACTTTCAGCCTGCAGCACAACCATACCTGTTCGTTTTTCCGGCCTTTCCGCCATCAGATATTCCATTACTTCCGATTGGGGAGTGATGGGGTATCCGAAATAAGCATCGCAACCTGCCCGGATAGCGGCTTCAGCTATTGCTTCATTTCCTTTTATTAATCTTAATTCTCCCATCAAAGGATCGATTTAATTAATATTTATTCCACTTTTTTCCTATAAACAGTAATAGCCCCATCGGGACAAACAATGGCACAATTCATACATCCTGTACATTCATCAGGGTTTGCCATAAAGGAGAAATGATAGCCTTTTCCATTTACTTCGCCGGTCATACTAATAACATTGGTAGGGCATGCATCCACGCAAACTTCACATCCTTTACATCTTTCTTTATCGACAACTATTGCCCCTTTCATTTTAGCCATGTCAAAGCTTTTATTAAAGATTAAATAAACTAGTTTAAGTAATAATTTTAAATGAGGTTGTTTGTTTTCAATAACTAAGGTTCAAAAATGTACTTCTTTAGTGGCTGTGAATTTACAAAATTACTTTTACCTGACAAAAGAAATGAAAATTCGTTAGAATTTGTGATTAGAATGAAAAATTTTCAATCTCTCTTCAAGGGTTGCCATTTGATTTAATTGTACCAATGATACACAAGCCCTTAAGCCTTCTGAATGGTAGCTACCAGTTATATCCAGTGAAATTGCACTGATGCCATAATATAAAAGTTCTTCAATAAGCTTTGAACCGGTCAACCCGGGATATGAAAATGTAAAATAAAACCCATCGGCAATTGGTTTATCAATATCCATATCATAAACAATTTTAAAACCATTCCGGATAAAAATTTGCTTCATCTGTTTAGCTCTTTCACCATATTCAGTTACACCTTCAATAAAATTATATTTATTTTCATTTACAGCCTTCAACATTGCAGTTAAAGCATATTGTGCAGAATGACCGGTACCTGACGAAAGCGGATACAGCGCTCCATAAACTGAAGCATATCCAAACTTTTCAGAAGTATAATACCTTAACAAATCGGGAAAGGTACGGTTGAATAATTTATTACTTATAGCCATGATCCCGATCCGCTGGCCGGCATAACTAAAAACTTTAGAACTGGAAATAAGTAAAATATAATCGTCAGTGTATTTTGCTACTGTAGGTTGAAATGGAGGTTTACCGGGTACAGAATAATCCTGCCTGAAATCCATGCCGAAGTAGGCCAGATCTTCAATTACAATAGATCCATATTGATTGGCAAGATCACCAATTATTTTCAGTTCCTCATTTGTGAAACAAATCCAGGACGGATTATTTGGATTTGAATATACAATTGTTGAAATTTTTCCACTTTTTAGATAAGATTCTAATTTGTCGTATAATTTATTTCCACGGAAATTATAAACATCGAAGGATTCATATTTCAACCCGAGGACATGGTGTTGTTGTTTTTGAACAGGGAATCCCGGATCGATAAACAAAGTAGTATCTTTTGAAATTTCTCTCCTGCACGACATTAGAAATGCTGTGAATCCTCCCTGCATGGAACCTACTGTCGGGATAAGGCCTTCAGGATTTATACCGATATCAAGAAATAACTTAATGAAGCGCGAAGCTTCAATTTTTAGCTCGGGAATACCTTCTATATCGGGATAAATTGCTGCTACTCCTTTTTGCAGGGCATTTATTTCAGCATTTATCCCAATCTGGTTTGGAGGAAGCCCCG
>Ga0265323_10000917_pt1 | contig 15550 bp, 7 predicted proteins | sample 41225metaG_FD_193580 | JGI IMG/M metagenome (GOLD analysis project Ga0265323, IMG submission 193580) | Rhizosphere microbial communities from Carex aquatilis grown in University of Washington, Seatle, WA, United States - 4-12-25 metaG | ecosystem: Host-associated > Plants > Roots > Rhizosphere >...
GTAGCCCACGTGCGCGCCTCACTGCCATTCCGGGGATGCGCGCCCCCATGCGCCGCTGAAATCCACCGGTACCCCTGCTACCATAATTGGCGAACCGGCTATGAAACGCTCCTTGCCTCTTACCAACCGGCGGGACTTCCTGCGCGCCGCTGCGGCTGCTGGAATCCTCGCACGCGCCTCCGCGCAATCGCCCGAAGCCCATATCGATATCCTGCTCGATGAACCCGTGGGCGCCATCGCTCCCGAAATCTACGGACACTTCGTCGAACACCTGGGCGGCGTGGTCTACGACGGCATCTGGGTGGGCGAGCGGTCGCCCGTGCCCAATATCGGCGGCATCCGCAAGCAGCTCGTGGACGCGCTCCGAAAGGTGCGCCCCGGCATGATCCGCTGGCCGGGCGGCTGCTTCGCCGACCAGTACGACTGGCGCGACGGCACCGGACCGCGCGACAAGCGGCCCACCCGGACCAACTTCTGGGTGGACGCCTCCGAGGGCTGGCCCAAGGGCTCCCAACCCGGCGGCCCGCAGAAATTTGAGCCCAACCAGTTCGGCACCGTGGATTTCGCCCGCTTCTGCAGGCTCACCGGCGCCCAGCCCTACTTCGCCGCCAACCTGCGCAGCCTGCCGGCGCAGGAGTTCTGGCGCTGGGTGGAGTATTGCAATTCGCCCGGGAAATCCACCAGCCTCGCCGATCTGCGCGCCGCCGATGGCGAGCCGGCGCCGCTGGGCGTGCGCTACTGGGGCGTGGGCAACGAGTCGTGGGGCTGCGGCGGCAACTTCGATCCCGAGGACTACGCCATCGAATTCAACCGCTACTCCGCCTGGCTCCCCGGCTACGGCGTACCGCTGGCGCTGGTGGGCAGCGGACCCAACGGCGGCAACGTGGACTGGACGCGCCGCTTCTTCACCAAGTGCGCCCGCCTGGGCACGCTGGGCCGCCTGTGGGGATGGGCCATGCACCACTATTCGTGGAACGCCTCCGGCGGCCGCATCGAAGACTGGGTGCGCGCCAAAGGCGACGCCCTCCGCTTCGACGCCCAGCAGTATTACGACATCCTGCGCCAGGCTGACGAAATGGAATCGCTGATTGCCGCGCATTGGGCGGTGATGGCGGAAAGCGACCCGCAGCACCGCACCAAACTGGTGGTGGACGAATGGGGCGCCTGGTACTCCAGCGGCACCGAGCCCTTCAGCGAAGCCCTCATCGGGCAGCAGAACACCATGCGCGACGCCGTGCTGGCCGGCCTCACCCTCGACACCTTCAACCGCCACGCCGATAAGGTGGGAATGGCCGCCATCGCGCAACTGGTGAACTGCCTGCAATCGCTGTTTCTGGCGCACGAGGACAAGTTCTGCGTCACCCCGACCTATCACGTCTTCGACCTCTTCTCGGCGCACCAGGGCGCGCGCTCGGTGCGCACCGTGGTAGCGTCGCCCGCCCAGCACTTCTCGCGCGACGGCAACCCGGTGGCGATGCGCGGCCTGAACGGCTCCGCCTCGCTCACAGGCAGGCAACTCACGCTCACCGTGACCAACCCGTCGCTGGACCAGCCGCGCGAGGCGGAGATCTCGATCCGCGGCGGCTCGGCGCGCCAGGCAACCGGGCTCGTGCTGGCGGCCTCCGATCCGCACGCCCACAACACCTTCGAGGATCCGCGCGCGGTCGAGCCCAAACCAGTAGAGGTGGTGCTCAAAGGCGCCGCGCTGGTCCACCGCTTCCCGCCGGCCTCGGTCACCAGGTTGACCCTCTCGCTGGGGTAGTTTACACATCATGGAAAGGGACTCCAACCCATGCTCTCTCGACGCGATTTCGCCAAGGCTGCACTAGCCGCTCCCCTGCTGGCGCGGGCCCAACAGGCTCCCGGCCGCGCCCGCATCAAAATCGACACCGACCGCGCCATCTCGCAGATCGACCCCAAGCTCTACGGCAACTTTGTCGAGCACCTGGGCCGCTGCGTGGATGGCGGCGTGTTCCAGGAGGGCTCGAAGCTCTCCGACGCCGATGGATACCGCACGGATGTCATCGAGGCCGTCAAGGGTCTGAAGGTCGGCCTGCTGCGCTGGCCGGGCGGGAATTTCTCGTCGAACTACCATTGGAAGGATGGCGTCGGGCCGCGCGGCCAGCGCACGCCGCGCCTGGAGATGGCCTGGGGCCGCGTCGAGAACAACCGCTTCGGCACGCACGAGTTCCTGAAATACGCCGAGATGCTGGGGACCGAGCCGTACGTCTGTGCCAACCTGGGCACGGGCACCTGGGAAGAGGCGCAGCAGTGGGTGGAGTACTGCAATTCGTCCGAGGACACCTCCATGACGCGCCTGCGCCGCCAGAACGGCCGCGGACAACCCTGGAAGGTGACCTACTGGGGCCTGGGCAACGAGATGGACGGCCCCTGGCAGATGGGCCACCGCAGCGCCGAGGACTACGGCAAGTTCGCCCTGGAAGCCGCCAAGCTGATGAAGTGGACCGACCCCAGCATCAAGCTGATCGCGGCCGGCAGCTCCAACTTCGGCGCCGATGCGGATTGGACCGGCTGGAACCGCACCGTCCTCGACTACCTGAAGAACCACGCCGACTACCTGTCCCTGCATCTCTACGTAGGCAACGCGGAAAACGATTTCGGCGAGTTCATGGCCAGTTCGCTGGAACTCGACGACCGCATCAAAACCGCCGAGGGCACCATCCGCGCCGCGCTCTCCGGGCTCCCCCGCAGCCGCCGCATCTACATCGCCTGGGACGAGTGGAACGTGTGGTATCGCGCGCGCAACGGGGCGGCCGAACGCGGCCGGCGCGCTCTGGAAGAGCGCTACAACCTGGAAGACGCGCTGGTGGTGGCCACGTTCCTGAACTCGTTCCTGCGCAACTCGCACATCGTGAAAATCGCCAACCTGGCCCAGCTCGTCAACGTGATCGCGCCCATCTTCACCAGCGACGACAGCCTGTTCCTGCAAACCATCTATCACCCGCTGAGCCTGTTCGCCAACAACAGCAAGGGCACCGCGCTGGAACTGTTCGTCGACAGCCCGAAGTACCCTACCCGCCGCTTCGGCGACGTGCCCTATCTGGACGCCTCGGCCGCTCTCGACAACGGCACGCTGGTGCTGAACGTGGTCAACCGTCACCGCGACCAGGCCATCGCCGTGGATATCGAAGCCGAGGACAAGGAGTTCTCCGGCGCCGTGAGCATCACCGAAATGAACGGCCCGGATATCAAAGCCGAGAACGACTTCGGCTCCGTCAAGGTGAAACCGGTGGAGCGCACCGCGGCGGCGCGGGGCAAGCGATTCACCCTGCAGTTCGCGCCGCACTCCTACACCATGCTGAAGGTGGGTCTGGCGTGAGCCGGCCCTGAAAGGAGCGGTCTGCGGCGCCCGCCTACTGGCCGAGGCGCCGCAGCAGTTCCTTGATGTCCTTCTCTTCCTGCGCCGGCGGATTCTGGCGTAGCGCGGAGTTCAGTTCGCGCACCGCCGCCCCGCGGTCGCCCTTCTGGTTGTAGGCCTGCCCGAGATGGTAGTGGAACGTCGAGGAGTGCGGATTGGTGCGCACCAGCTCGGTGAAGATGTCGGCCGCATTGTCGGCCAGGTTGCGCTTCAGGTAAATCCAGCCCAGCGTGTCGGAGATCTCCGGACGGTCCGGCAGGAACTGCTTGGCCCGCTGGGCCAGCGTCTGGGCTTCGTTCAGATCGCCGCCGTGCTCCGCTTCCAGGTACGCCAGATTGTTGAGCGCCACGGCGTTGTTGGGCTCCAGGTTGAGAGCTACCTGGTACACCTTCTTGGCCTCGGTCCAGCGTTGGGCCTGATCCAGCACAAGGGCCAGATTGCTGAGCACCATGATGCTCTCCGGATACACCACGCGCGCCTTCTCCAGGCAGGCAATGGCATTCTCCAGGTCGCCCTTGCGGCGATAGGCTTCTCCCATGCGCAGCATCACGTCGGCCCGCTGCTTGGCCGCCGGTTCCAGGGAATCCGCGACTTTCTTGTAGTACTGGATCGCCTGGTCGAACTGGCCGGTGCGGGCGGCCATATCGGCCATCGCCACCTGCAGGTCCAGCCGTGTGGGCGCCTTGTCGGATTCGGCCTTCAGCGTGGCCATGGCCTGATCGGTCTTGCCCTCGGTCACGTACGCCTCGGTGAGCCCCAACAGTCCGCGCGGATTGGCGGGGTTCAGATCGTATACCTTGCGGAAGGTGGCCTCGGCATCCTTGTACTTGTTCTCCACCATGTTCACGACCGCCAGTTGGAACAGGATGTCGGGCGAGTTCGGATTGGCCGCCAGGAGCGCATCCAGCATGGTGCGCGCGTCCGCATACCGCTTCAGATTGATCAACGCCGCCGACTGAATCAGCCGGGCGGTCAGGTTGTTGCGGTCGATTCCAAGCGCCTGCTGCGCCGCCTTGATGGCCGATTCGTAATCCCCCCGCGCCGCCTGCAACTGCGCCATGGCGAGCCGCGCCTGCAGGTAGTCGCCACGAAGTTCGATGGCCTGGGAGAACTGCTGGCGGGCCTGTTCCCACTCCCGGCGCATGGCATAGGCACGGCCGAGGTTGAAGTGCGCCACCGGATTGTCGGGAGACTGCGTGACCACCTGCTGCAGTTCCGCCAGCGCATGCACGATGTCGCCCCGGTCGAGCTTCAGCGAGGCATCCAGGCTCTTGGCGTCGGGATCGTTGGCGTTCTCCTTCAGGATCTGGTCGTTCATGGAGGCGGCTTCGCTCCGCTTGCCCTGGCGCATCAGCACTTCGATGATGCGCTTCTGGTAATCGGCCTTCCGCTTGGGGTCCTTCGTCATGCCCTCGCGATACTCGTGGATCGCCGAATCGGCGTCGCCCAGCCGGTAATAGAAATCGCCGACGTCCAGATAGGCCCGGGCGTACTCCGCGGCATGCGCCTTGATCTCCTGCAGGGTCTTGATCATGTCGTCGTTGCGCTTCTCGGCGAAATACAGAAACGCCAGCCGCTGCAGGAATACGTACTGCTTGGGATTGTTCCGGTAACCCTCCTTGAGCACCTCCTCGGCTACATCCAGGCGTTTCTGCCGGACCGCCAGCTGGTAGAGGTTTACGTAGGCCATCATGTACGTCTTGTCGACGCCCAGCACCTTCCGGTACATCCGCTCGGCGTCCTCGTAGTTCTCCTGAAGGCCGTACACGCCCGCTATCTCCAGCGCCACGCCGGCCTGGCCAGGCTTGATGGAATCGGCCTTCTGGTACTCCTCCATGGCGGTGTCCAGCAGCTTCCTGGCATCGTCCTTGTTCCCCATCCGGAGGGCTTCCAGCGCGCGCACATTGGCCAGTTCCCCACTCAGATGATGACCGTCGAAGGAGTTGGGATCGTGCGTCAGCAGCAGCTTACAGTTAGCCTCCACCTCGGTCTGGAGCTGCTTGTCGTTGCCGCCCAGGGTGACGAAGATCGATGAGATCTTGACCATGGCGTCCCAGCGCGAAGGGTCATTGGCGGGGAGGAACTCCAGCGACCGGTGCAGGGAGCGGACGCCTTCCTGCACGTTGTTCATCTTCAGGTACGTCAGCCCCAGGTGGTAGTGCGCCTGCCCGAATCTCTTGTCCTTCTGCAACGCGTCGCGGTACATCAACACGGCTTCGCGAAACTTTCCCTTGTCGAAGTACTTATTCCCGCTCTCCAGGTAGCGAACCTTGGCAACGTTGGGGTCCCGGTTGCACGATGATAGGGCCAGCAGGGCCATCGCCACGACAATGAGATTACGAATTACGCGCATGAATTCCTCGCTTCACCTATTCTCCTACCCATTATGACAGCCCCGCCAGCGGCGGAAAACCCAGTCCTAGCGGTAATAGTATCACTCAATTCGATCGGCTCAGTCCACCCAAACCAGCGCTACATTGGCTCCGGTGGTGGGACTCCGGATCCCGCCGATCTCGAGCGTCACCGGCAAGCCGTGCCCGCTCAGGTGGTCGCCGGGAACCCGGCAATTGATCTGGTAAACGCCAATCTCCCCGGGCGCCAGCCCGCTCCAGTCCACAATCACACCCGAATTGCTGATGGTCGGATCGCCGAAAAACACGGCCACCGAAGCCGTCACCGCCAGCGGACCGGATGGCGCCGGCACGCCGGCCGTCACCTTCCCGCCCGTAGTCACGCCCAGTCCTGTCGCAAAGATCGTCAACTCCTCGTCACGCGTGGCAGGGTGGAACTGATCCACGCGTGAGCCGTCCTGATGGAAGATCGCCGCGCCCTCCTGGTCCACGAAAACCGCCGGGGCGTATTTGGCCACCGTAACGTTCATCGAGGGCGAGGCCGCCTGGCCGCCCACCGGCCGCACCACCAGCGGGTAACTCCCCGCCGCCAGCGAGGGCGGCAACTGCGCGTTGATCTGCGTGGGCGAGGCGGCGATGAGCGGGATGGCCACGTTGTTGACGGTAACGCACGAGCCTCCCAGCAGCGTGGGCAGGGGCGTACCCGAATATACCTGATTGGTGGCCAGATTCCTGCCAAAAACGCCGATCAGCCCTCCCGGCGCAATCGCCGCCTGGTAGTCGGCCAGGTTCACCACGCCGCCACCCGATACCTGCGGCGCAGCCTGGGCCGCCGTAGTCAGCGGGATGACGCTCAGGCCCGAGGCGGTCAGCACATACGCCGTCGAAGCCGCCGCATCGTAGGCCATGCCCCGGCCCGGAACGTTCACCCGCGCCGCGCCAATCGCCTGAGTCAGGGGCCCTTCCAGGGCATTGGCACTGGCGGTCGGCGCCTGCGAGGAGACCCCCACCACCTCCACCAGGCCGGCATCGCTGGGCAGGGTGGTGGCATTGGCCCTCAGCGGGGTGGAGAAGCGTACGTAGGACTGAGCGCTCACCGCCGCCGCCGCCAGCACCGGGCGCGTCGTGGAGGCCGGAGCCGCCGGGCCCGGCGGTGCCCCTCCGCCACCCGTGCCGCCGCCCGTGGCGCTGGTCGAGACCACGGTCAGAGCGGAGTTCAACTGCAGCCCGTCCACCAGGAAATAGCTCCCATTGGGTCCGGCCGACGCCGCGCCGAAGTAAGTCGAGGCGATCGGCGCCGTCACCACCTGGCGCGTGGCGATGAAATCGTCATCCGTTGCGCTGTAGAGATACCCGGCCCCGTTGCCCGCCAGGAGCAACGCGTAAGAGCCTTCCGCCGAAGACACGAAGGACGCCGAGGCGGGGGTCGAAACCGTGGTGGCCGTCCCGAAAACCAGCGGGTTGACGGTGCGGGGCGTGACCGTGCTGCCGGCCACCCGCCACAGGGAACCATCCGACATCATCACCTGCGCGCCCGCCTGGGTGGACACTACCGTCAGCGGGGTCACGATCGCCAGCGTGGACCCGAAAGGCAGCGGCGGGAACGCCACCGTGGCCGTCGCCGCCAGCTTGTTCACGTCCACCACCGTCAGATTCTCCGCCCCGCTGTTGGCCACGTACAGCGTGTTGCCGTCGCCCGCCAGCGCCAGCGAGCGCGGCAACTGGCCCACCGGAACAGGCGTCAAAAACTGCTGCTGCTGGGTGTCGAACACCTCGATGCGGTTCAAGCCGGGATTGGCGATGTACAGCCGCGGACGGGCCGGATCGGCCACCACGTCGGTCAGTCCCAGGCTCCCCGAACCGGTGTCCACCGGGATGATATTGCCGCGCGCCTCGGCATTCCGGTTGTTCTGGAAAACCCGCACGGCGGGGATGATGTTGACGGCCTCTGGCGATTGAATCAGCAATTGGTCCGGAGCCGCAGTCCCCAGCGTCCGGCTCACGGTGGCGTTGATCCCCAGCGCGATGTCCCCGCCGTAGGACTTGGCGCTGGCCTTGACCTGGACCGAGGTGGCGGTGGCGGTGAGGACCTGGGCGGTTACCGTCATTTTTCCGCCGCCCGCGTTGCGCACCGCGATGGTGGCGGTGTTCAGGCCCGCCGTCGCCCCGCACTGGTCCGTGGCCAGAAATGCCACGTTGGCGTCCGGAACCGCGATCGGCGAAGTCTGCTGCACGGTGCCGACCGGCAACTGCATGAACCCGGATTCGGAGATGGCATAAATGACCCCGGTGGAAGCGATCACCATCTTGCCGCTCAATTGCTCTGGAAGCTGAAAACCGGTTTGAATCAGCAGGTTATCCGGCCGGTTCACGAGCAACTGGCTGGTGTTCACCTGCGCCGCGGGGACCGATACCGGCGCAATGTTGTAGGCCGTCAGAAGGCTGGCGCCATCCGGCGTGAAAACGGCTCCTCCCTGGGTGGCCGCGGCCGCAAAGCTGGCGCCGGCGGCGTAGGGGAACGGCGCGTTGTTGGCGTTCTGCTGGCCCAGCACCAGCAGTGTGGCGGAATCGAACAGAATGTTGCCCGAGAGGAACCGCGCCCCGTCCGGAGAAACCGCCAGGATGGGAGTCGGGGGAGAAGCGTTCGCCCCGCCGCTCGGGAGCGTGCGGGAGCGCAGCACCGTTTCCGACGCCACATCGTAAACCCACACCGCCCGCGAGGCGGCCTGCTCGTGGACGCCCACAATGGTCTTGCCGTCCGGCGTGGCCGCCATGCGGCTGTGCCCCGAAAGATAGGCGTTGTTGCCGGGCGGCGGCAGCGTGGGGATGGTGGGCGCCGGGGGCGCCACCACCAGTTCCCGCAATGAACTACCGGCGCTGGCGCCGGGATCGTACACCGTCAGGACGCCTTGCCCCGTGGACGTGCCAATAGTACTGATCAGTACTTTCTCGTCGTAGCCCACCGCCACGGATTCCGGATTGGCCGGCAGCCGCACCGTGCCAGCCAGCGCCAGCGTATTCAAATCGATGACATCCAGCACCGCGCTGCTGTAGCAGGCCACGTAGAGATACCGGCCGGAACGGGACATCGCCATCGAGACCGGTATCGGGTCCACCGCAATGGACGAGGTTCCCGCGGCAGGGCTGGGAGGCTTGGTGGCAGTGGTGTAAACCTCTACCACCGGAGGACTTACAGCCGGGTTCAGGAGATAGAGCCGGTTCCTGGCCTCATCGAACGCAATGTCGGCCACCGGCGCGGTGTGGGGCACCACGACGCCCAGAGTGGCCCCCAGGGCCGGCAAGCCACACAAGGCTGCTGCGAGTAGGCATCCGCACCCGGGCATTCCGCTCATAGGCTGTGGAGACCAATATAACCTATCCCACGCGTGCCCTGTGTCTGCTCCGCCGTCACGCCCGCGGGCGGGACCCGGCGCCGGCGCCCGCGGTTTCGTGCGAATCCACACCTCCAGCGCGGAACCAGGCGCGCCGGAAGCCCGCGCCGGCGCTATGCTCGTACTGAGAGCGGGACGCGCGCCAAACCGGGCGTCCTCAAACCGTGGCTGAAAACCCGTTAACGTATCTACCGCAAAAGCCGGCCCAGGCGATTCCCAAGGGCACGCTGGTCTACGGACCGGGCGCCTCCAGCGACTTTCTTTACGCGGCCATCGCCGGGCGCGTGCTCATCTCCCATACCGTCTCCGGCGGCGGCCAGACGGTGGGACGCATCGTGCCCTCCGGCGGCTTGTTCGGTGAATCTGCCCTTGGCGGCGTACGGCCCGCGCCGCTGGAATCGGCCGCGGCCATGGACGATGTGACGCTGATGTCGTGGACACGTGAGGAAGTGGAGCGGCAGATCGAACGCGAGCCCAGGCTGGGCGTGGCGCTGTGCCAGACCATGGCCCGCCAGGGGTTGCAACTTCAGGAGCGCATCGAGAGCATGGCCGTCCACAAGACGCGCGAACGGGTGGTGTTGGCGTTGCTGCGCCTGGCCGCCGAACTCGGCACCGAGATGCCTGACGGCACCGTCCGCCTCGCCTCCCTGCCCCACCATACCCTGGCGGAATACGTTGGGACCTCGCGCGAGGTGGTGACATTCCAGATGAACCGCCTGCGCCGCCTGGGATTGATCCGCTACTCGCGCCAGTTTATCGATGTGGACCCGAAGTCGCTGCGCGCGGCCCTGGAGCCCAGCCCCCGCGCCAAAGAGAAGGCGATTCACTCGTAAGGAACTCGCCCTGGCTCGAATCCCGGGGTTCTGGTCTGCGGTCCTGTCGGCCGTGCCCCTTGCCTCCGGCGGGGAGGAAAACGTCCGGCGGGGGGAATCGAGCCCGAGGGCCGCAGTTCAGCCCAGTCCAGTTAGATTCACATCACACCGCGAAGTGAGATAACAAGGGACCATGAAGGCAGGCGCGTTCGTGCGCTGATTTCCTTTTCGTATGACCGTGTCGTCGGCTGGAGTCCGGAATTGGCGTAGGCATGAGGCTGCACCCATGACGTGCTGTGGCTGCTGCATGCCTCTTGCGGTGGATACTCCGATAGTGCTATCCGGGCTGGAAGCCGGGGGTCTCTGGCGCGCCACGCCTGGTACCGCATTCCCCGTAACTCTATGACAACATGGTAGCGCTAACGGGAATCGAACCAGACGGCTGGCAGTTCAGGCCAGATCAATTCGGTCTAAGTGTTTGCAAACACGTCCAAGTGGTATCGCTAGGAGGCGCCAGAAGGCGCCACAAATCCGCGACGTTGTCACTCGGTTGTCACTCGGCGTCTTCTGCTTGCGTGGACCGCATCGCCGAAGGACCAGACGCCCAGGTTTCGAGCGCCGCATCATCCGATCCGTGCAAGATCGGCAAACGCCCGGCGACACAGCTCGCATCTTCCGGCGTTACCTCACCTGAAGGGTTTCGATGTACTTTGTCAGGTTGCGAATCCGGAGCTGTATGGCAGCGGCGTCGGAGGTGCCGTCCATCTCTCGAAAAACCTTGCCCCAGGTCGGCATGTCCTTGGACCCGTGGGCGGTGACGTGGATGTCTCCGTGGATCGCGCCATACACCCGCAATTCGGGGAATTTCCCCGCATTCCGCTTTGCGAGGCCGGTCAGGTCCAGGGATTGGTATTTCAAGGCCGCGCTCGCCGGGCCATCGCCTTTGGCCTCGGCACCGTGGCACGCCGCGCAGTATGTCCGAAACATTTCCTTGCCGGAAGAAACCGGCGTCGGCGCGGCTGGCGTCCTTTGGATCGCGGGGCGGTTTTCATTCTGCCCGTATAGGACCGCGGCCGCCAACGAGAACAACAGAAGTTTTTGCAGCATCGCCATCTTCTCCATTCAGAACTCGATCCGCATCTGGAACGCCACCATGCGCGGCGAGTTATCGCCGCCAAGACCGACGCCGAGCAGCCCGGTGGGAGGCGACGTCGTGGAGGTCAAGGCGCCGAAGCCGACCTGCGTTTCCGGCTTCCCAGGTATACCGGCGACGGCTGCCGGCAAAGCGAAATTCGGGTGGTTCAAGACGTTGAAGAACTGCCCGTCGATCCGCAGGGACAATCGCTCGCTCAGCGGGAATTGCTTCGTCAGATACAGGTCGGACCAGAAGAAGTCCGGGCCGCGTAGCGAGTTACGGCCCAGATCGCCGAACTGGCAGGTCGCGGGCGAGTCGCCGCCGGCGCAGGCCCCGGTGCTTGCGTCCACCGTCGAAACAAACGCATCCGGGCTGAGCCACTGGCTGGCGCCCGGTTGTGTCACGCCTGGCAGCGCGTCGTGCCGGTAGAGTGGCACGCCCGCGCGGACGCTCGCGAACTGCGGGCCGCCGCCCTGCACGATCCCGTTCCCGTTGGCCGAATAGGGCGCGCTCTGCACCGTAAATGGCACGCCGCTGTGGAAGAAGAACGTGCCGGACAACTGCCAGCCGTTCACGGCCCTGGCCAGTGCCGCGTTGTGTGCGTGAATCGGCAGCTCGTACACATAGTTCGCATTGAAGTTCTGCCGGATATCGTAATCGCAATTGCCGTACTGCCGGCCCAGCATGCCGGGCAACGGGGAAACAATGCCCGCCGACGAAAATGACAGAAAGCCGCCGTTCGATACCGTATCCAGACAGTGGCTCCACGTGTAGTTCACTCGCGTCTGCAACCCGCGCCCGATGCGCTTCTCCGCCGTCAGTTGAAGCCCGTTGTAGTGGCTGTTGGCTCCGGTGGCGAACTGGGTAACCGAGGCGAAGCGGGGATCGGTGGGCGCGCCATACGGGAACGGGCTGAAGCAGCCCGCGCAAACCGTCTGGTACCCGTTCACCTGGGTCGAGTAGGGCTGGTTCACGGCGCGCGTTCCGACGTACTGGGCACGCAGATTGCCGGTGTTCCCGAGTTGCCGCTCGATGGCGAAGCTCCATTGCAGGAAATAGGGCGCCCGCAGCTCGCCGTCAGGGGTCGCGGCGAGCGCGACTGGCGGCAGACACGCCTGAGGCCTGGCGGCTGCGGCGGCGCAAGACAGTGCCCCCTGCCGGAAGCCGCTGAGGAACGCCTGATTGGCCGCGACAGTCGAATCGATGGCGCTGTCCGGCACGCCCGGCGCAATCGCCAGTCCCCCCGCCTGGCCCAGCAGGCCGCCCTGGAAGGTGTTGATGTACGGCGGATTGGCGGCAATCAAATCCACGATGCTGCCGGGCAGCAGGTCGCTAAACACGCCGAATCCGGAGCGCAGCACCGTTTTCGGCGTGAACTGCCACGAAATCGCGGTGCGGGGCTGCCAAAGGACGAACGGGGTGGATGCGAAAAGCCTATCCCGGCCGGTAACGATCGCCTGGTTGAGTGGCTGGTCCGGATTGTGGATCGCCGCTTCAAACGAGCCGGGCAAGCTGGCGATAAGCCGGTGCGGGCTTAGCGGATTGGTGTTGGTGGCTGTGCGCACGCCCCATGTCCAGGTCACCTTCGAGGCGAGCTTCACGGTGTCCCCGGCGAACAGATCTACGTTGAGGTAATCGAATGGCTGGGACGCGGCGGCCGGAAACGCCTTGGTCGCCGTTGACGCCGCGCCGTAAATAAACTGCGCCAGCGTCGTGTAAGTGACCAGAGGCGTGTCGTAGGTGCTGAAGTCGTAATCGTTAATCCGCAGGCGGCGCGAGCTTACGCCGAACTTGAACTGATGGCGCCCCAGGGTCCATGCGAGGTTATCGTTGATCTGGAACCGCGTGGCGCGGCGCCCCTGCACCCAGTTGTAGTCTAGACCCCCAATTGGGGTGAACGGTGCGCCCGACCCCACGCCCTGAAGCACGATGGGAAAGGCCGCCAGGGTCTTGGCCGCATCCGCCGGCCCGAACAGACTCTCGTACCAGGAGAACGCCGGATTGAAGTAATTCACCATGTTGTGGCTGAAGATGTGCGTGTAGCCGGCCGCAAACGAATCCAGCGGTTGCGGTGAGATCGCATTGAACAGGGGATTGATCGGGTCCGTGTAGGCCGCCTGTAACCCAGTGTCGGACTGGAGGCGGTACCAGACCATGTTGTCCACGTCGATGTTGTGATCGATCCGGGCCGTAACCACCTGTTCGTGGTCGGCGCTAGACTGCGAGGTTGTCCGCCGGTTCGCGCAGCCGTTTCCATTCGGCGGGGCGCCCGCCGCCAAGCTGCCATCGGCGTTCAACGGGCAACCCACCACGGGAAGCGGAGTTCCGGCCGTGTTCGGGTACAGCGAGAACATGTTCCTGTAGAACGGCACCAGCGCTGGCGCGGCGGGATAACTCGATCCCGATACCGGGTCGACGCCGCCCTTGGGCAATTGTTGCAGTACGTAGCTTTGGAACGCTGCCGGAGGGAGTGTCACCGCGTTGACAATGGGCAGGGCTATCCGCATCTGCTCGAAGTCGCCGAAGAAGAACAGCTTGTCGTGGGCGACCGGTCCGCCGAGACTCCCCCCGAAGTGGTTTACGGTCGAGCGCGGTTTGTGACCGCCGGGAGTCGCGTTCGTGAAATAGTCCGCCGCATTCAGCCGCGACCCGTTCCACAGCTCATACAGGTTGCCGTGCAACGTGTTCGTCCCGCTCTTAGTGACGTAGTTGATCTGCGACGCTCCGTAGCGGCCCTGATCGACCGCGTAGGAGGTGGTGTTGACCGTAACTTCGTCTATCGAGTTCAGTCCCAGAACCAGGTTGGTCGATAGCCCGCTGTTCAAGTTCGTCAACGGATCGTTGGTCTCCAGGCCGTCCACGATATACGCATTGGAGAGCGCCGGCAATCCGTTGAACTGCACGTTGCCGTAGCCGTTCTGGCCGCCCACGAAATCGTTCGACGAACCGGCCGTGTTGATCAGCGCGCCGGGCGCGAACTGCGCCGGGTAGGTGAGATCGCCGCCCGGGTTCGGCAAGTCCTGAATGGCACGCCCACTGAGCGTGGTCGTGGTGTTCGGGTTTTCCACGCTAATCAGCGGCGCTTCGCCGCTGACGGTGACGCCCTGGCTGGCGGCGGCAACCTTCAGCATGAAACTCACGGTGCGCGTCTCGCCCAGGCCCGCGGAAACCGATTCGTTCACCTGATCGTCGAAGCCCGCCGCCTGAACGCGCACCGAATACTGGCCGGGGTGCAACTGCGGAGAATCGAAACGCCCCGATTCGTCCGTCTGAACCTGACGTTTGAGCCCGGTTTCCCGGTGCGTGATGGTCACCGCGGCCCTGGCCACCGCCCCACCGCTCGAATCGGAAACCTGCCCCGTGATGGCGCTGGTGGTTTCCCCTTGAGCCCACAATCGGGGGGTAACCAGCGGAGCGGCGAGCGCCATGCAGAGGATTCCCGCAAGCCCGGCTGCGCGTGCTGTGTGTCTGATGTTCATATTTAGCCAAGCCTAAATTCGATGCTACGCCAACAGTGGATGTCTGGTCAAACGATGTTTTGATTTTCCGGGGCCGGTTCGGGCATAATTTAGTTGTGCCGAACTCCGGGTCTGAGTCCATTGATGATTACCTGAAGGCCATCTTCGAACTGACTGGCCCCTCTGGAGAAGCGGCTGCCAGCAAGGCGATTGCAGAGCGCCTGAGCGTTTCGGCGCCATCCGTGACCGGGATGCTCCGGAAGCTGTCCACTGGAAGGCGGCCCTGCATCGAATATCGGAAGCACCACGGCGCGCGCTTGACTGCCGAAGGCCGAAAACGGGCGCTTCGTATCATTCGCCGTCACCGGCTGGTGGAGCTCTTTCTCTGCCAGGTCCTCGGATATTCCTGGGACGAAGTACACCAAGAGGCTGAAAGGCTGGAGCACTTCATTTCCGAAAAGCTCGAAGAGCGGATTGCTCAAAAGCTGGGAAACCCGGAATTCGACCCACACGGAGACTCGATCCCCAGGAAAGACGGTGCGCTGCCCGAGCGCAATACGATGCCGCTTGCGGCCGTGCCGCCTGGGTGTTCGGTTATTATCAGCAGCGTGTCCGATCGCGATCCGGAAATACTTCGCTATCTGGAACGGATTGGCACGACTCCAAACCGCGCGTTGGTTGTGATCGACCATGCACCGTTTGAGGGTCCGACTACAGTGCGGTTGCACGGCGAGGCCGACATCCGTGCTCTGAGTCCTAAACTTGCCGGCGCCATATTTGTCCGAATGGCATGATGCGCGGCTTCGTCCGTCCAGAGTCGCTCGCGGACACGGGCGCGCTCCGGCAGGCGCACTTTCCCCGGAGTCATAGGCAGCGTCGAGCTTACTGCACGCTGGAGAGGAGGAGCCGCTCTTCTCCCGGGTAACGCCAGAGCGTGGACGGATGCTTCCACAACTTCCGGAAATTCCCGGTTGGCAATCGGCCCGCTGGCCGGATCGTCGGAAACCGTAGTGCCAGGGTACG
>Ga0265323_10000918_pt1 | contig 15548 bp, 13 predicted proteins | sample 41225metaG_FD_193580 | JGI IMG/M metagenome (GOLD analysis project Ga0265323, IMG submission 193580) | Rhizosphere microbial communities from Carex aquatilis grown in University of Washington, Seatle, WA, United States - 4-12-25 metaG | ecosystem: Host-associated > Plants > Roots > Rhizosphere...
CCACCAGGGCCTGGCGTGCAACTGCTCGGTGTTCGGAGACGAAGCTACCCGCCAGGCCCTGGTGGTGGACCCGGGAGACGAAATCGACCGCGTGCTGGAGGTTATCGCGCGCCATGGTCTGAAGGTGAAGGCCATCGTCGTCACGCACGCGCACATCGACCATATTGGCGGGGCGCAGAAACTGCACCGCTCCACCGGCGCGCCGGTCTACATGAACCTGGACGACGAAGTTCTGCAGGACATGCTGCCGGTTCAAGCCGAGTGGCTGGGCATGGAAACGCCCGAAGCGGTGGCCATCGATGTCGCGGCCAACGACGGGGACCGGCTGGTGGTGGGCTCGACCGAGTTCCACGTGCTGCACACGCCGGGCCACACGCGGGGAAGCATCAGCCTGTGGATCCCCGCGGAAGGGAAACTGGTCTCGGGCGACACGTTGTTCCGCGACAGCATCGGGCGGACTGACCTGCCGGGGGGCGACGGGCGGCAGATCCTCAAGTCGATTCACGACAAACTGCTGGGGCTGCCCGAGGCGACCGTGGTGATTCCGGGGCACGGGGAGAACACCACCATCGGGCGGGAGAAGCAGCGGAATCCGTTTCTGCGCGGGATGTGAGGAGCCGTGCGGGCCTTACTGCCCGAAGCAGTACAGGCGCCCATCCTGCGAGCCGATCACGACGCGGCCGGCGGCGATGGCGGGAGACGCGGAAAGCGGCGCGCCGGCTTCGAAGTCCCAGAGCCTGGCTCCGGTGGCCAGATCGAGCACGTAGAAATGGCCGTCGCCAGAGCCAATGTAGAGGCGGCCGCCGGCGATGGCGGGGGAGGAATCCACACGGGCTTTGGTGGCAAAGGTCCAGATGGCCGCGCCGCTGGCGGCATTCAGGCAATGCACCAGCTTGTCCCGGCCGCCCACGACGAGGCGGCCATTGACGGCTGCCGCCGAGGAGTAGAACGGGAACTGCGCGGCCGGACGCCGGTAGCGCCATGCGATGACCTTCCGGCGCAGGTCGGCAGCCACCACTTCATTGTTGAAATTGCCGAACCAGGCCCGGTCGCCAACTATGGCCGGAGAGGCGGCGGACGGGCCGCCGGCAGGGAACCGCACCACCTCCCGGCCGTCCGCCAGGCGGATTCCGTGAAAGACCTCATCGCAGCCGGAGACATACGCCACGCCTGCCGCCTGAGCCGGCGTCCCGTGGATGTAACTGCCCGAGGTAAACTTCCAGAGTACCTTTCCATCCCGCCGCGAGAGGCAGTATAAGTTGGCATCGTAGGAGCCAATCAGCAGCCGGTCGGCGGCGACCACCGGCGACGACCGGATTTCCGCGCCGGTCTTGAAGGTCCACAAGCACTTTCCATCGGCCGCACGTACGGCGTACAGGACGCCGCTGAGATCGCCCACATAGACGACGCCGTCGAACACCGCCGGGGAGGACTCGCCGATGGAATCGGCGGCGCGGTACTTCCAGCGCAGCTTCCCGGTTTCGAGGTCGATGGCCAGCAGATCCTTCGATTGCGATCCGACGTAGACCGTTCCATCCACGATGCCTGCGGAGGATTCGATGGATTCGCCGGCGTCATAGGTCCACAGGAGGCGCAGGCGGTCCGGGACGGAACTGGTGGAGACGCCGGTAAGTTGCGGGTTGCCGCGGAATTGCGGCCAATCGTCCGCTGCGGCGGCCAGGAGACCGGCAAAAAGGAACGGGAAAAGCCATATGGGCCACGGATGAACACGGAGGAACGCAGATAAGCGGCTTCTCCCGGATCTGTGTGTATCTACGTTCATCTGGGACTAAGGACCCGTTCCGAAACAACCGTGCCAACCGCTCCTTCGCAGCCGCGGCTCGGATGCGCGTTCAGAGCCGCGACCGTGAGGGAGCGGAAGTCTGCGAGTGGGGTTGTTATTCCATGACAAGCCATACTCATGTTATCGCTTACGGTTTTTGACCAATCGCGAATAACTGGCTGCGGTTGGTCACATACAGGGTTCCATTGGCGGGGACCGGCGTGGAGTAGACGCTGGTTCCCATGCCGGCCGTCGAGATGAGTTTCTCCTGTTTCCCAGCTTCCATGATCAGCACGTCGCCGTCTTCGTCTCCCAAGTAAACTTTCCCGTCGATTACCATGGGCGAGCCCCACACGGCGGAGAGAGTGTCGTGAGTCCAATAGGGCTGGCCGGTGTTCACATCCAGGCAGTGCAGATAGCCGGTGAGATCGGCATAGAAGAGCAGGCCGCCCGCTATGGCGCCGGTCGAGATGGAGCGCTTGATCTTGCCGTAGTGCCAGAGGAGGCCGCTTGCGGTGATGTCGCCGCGTTTGGTGGCGTCGATGGCGTAGAGATGGCCGGGGCCCTGGCCGCTTTCGGTGTCCTGGCCGTTGGCAATGAAGACCCGGTTCTGCCAGATCACCGGGGTGGATAAGATCTCGTTGCGCGTCTTCGGCCAGACGGAGTCCCTGGGGTTGGTGTCGAACTCCCACAGTTTCTTGCCGGTGAGCGCTTCATAGCCGCGCACCCAGCCATCACCCTCGCCAATTACCACCTGAACCACGCCGCCGATGGAGCCCACCGCGGGGGACGACCACTGGCCGTCCAGGATACGATCGCCCACGTTATTGGCCTGCCAGACCAACTTACCGGATTCCTTATCCACCGCGATCAGGGATGGCGCTTTCGGTGCCGGCACATGTTCGTGGCTCTCATCCCGGCCGTTGGAGGTCGCGGCGAATACCAGGCCGCCGTAGGATGCCGGCGAGGAAGCCGCCTTATTGTGGGGTGACACGCCGAGTTCGCGAATCATGTCGAACTTCCAGATCACCCTGGCGCTGCCTTTGCCATCGCCGGCGGCATCCAGGCACACCAACTCGCAGCGGTTCGTCACATAGTACAGGCGGGCGCCTTCCACGAGCGGCGAGGAGCAGACTCCGGTTTCGGGCCAATCCTTATTGGAATCGGCGAGTTTTGCGCTGGTGTGCTGCCACAGGAAATGGCCATCGGTCTCCCGGAAGCACATCAGGACGCCGCGGTCTCCGCCTTCCTGGGGGTTGAGCGCAAGGGCGTTGTTGGTGCCGACATACACCTGGCCGCCCGCCACCACGGGATTTCCGTAAGTCTGCGACCCGAGCTTCGCTACCCACTTCACATTCTTCCCGGTCTGTATATCCCAGGAAGCGGGGATTCCCTGCATGGAGGAAACCATGTTACGCTCCGGCGTGCCCCCCCACATGGGCCAATCGGCGCTGGGGCCGGAAGCAAGCAACAGGCATGAGGTAGCCAGGAGACACAAGAGGGCGGTGGGCTTCATAACTATTGTGCCCGCTCCGCGATGGCGAACAGGTGGCTGGCACCGCGCACGATCAGCATGTCGTCCGCCCACGCCGGGGTGGCCAGAATGGGCTCGCCAATGGCGTTCTTCGCGACTAACTCGAACTGCGGTCCCGCTTTCACGACGAAGATGTTGCCATCCTCGCTCGCCAGGTACAGGTTGCCCGCCGCTGCCACGGGTGAGGCCACAAAGGAATCCGCTTCGACCCGTTTCTGATAGGTTCGGCTTCCGGTCTTGGGGTCGTAGGCAGTCAATACGCCGTTGTTGTTGAGCGTGTAGAACAGATCGCCGTAGACGATTGGCGTGGGCAGATAGGAACCGCCGCGCAGCGTGCTCCAGGCAATCGCATCGCTTGACGTTTTGCCGTCAGCCAGGGTAAGGCTCCCCGTGGAACCCGTTCTGATCGCATAGATGGGTTGAACCGGGGGATAGCCCGCGGTGACGAAGATCAGGCCGCTCGCGGCGACCGGGGTGGTGCAGGCGATCTCGGAATTGGGGCCGAGCGTCCAGAGTTCCTTACCGGTATCCGCGTCGTAGCCGCGAATCGCCTTGGAGCCGTTGGTCACCACTTCGGCGCGGTCCTTGCCTTCGACGATGGTCGGCGTGCCCCAGGTGGGGATTTCCGCCCGCGCGGTGCGCCAGAGTTCCTTGCCATCCTTTAAGTCGAAGGCGGCGATAAACGAATCCTTCTGACGGTCGCAGAGCACGATCACGGAGTTCTTGTAGATCACCGGCGAACTGGCCGCGGCCCACTCCGAATCGGGATCGAAGAACCAACCCGCATTCTGAATGCCCAGGTCTTTCTGCCAGAGTAACTTCCCGGCGGTCGAGTAGGCATACAGGCCTTCGGAACCGAAATATGCGACTATGACGCTGCCATTGGTTACGGGAGACGGCGAGGCCTGCGACGATTTCGGGTGGCGCTTGGTCTTGGGCACCCCCTGATGCGCGGTCTGTTCCCACAGTATCTTCCCGGTTAGCTTGTCCAGGGCCAGGACCTTCCACTGGTGGGGGCTGACGTCGGTAGCCGAGTCGGTGTCGCCATAAGGACCGATGCGGAACTTCTGCGTGGGATCGCTGGAGATCGCGGTGGTGACGTACACCCGGTCGCCCCAGACTATGGGCGACGATACCGCGAGGCCCGGAATGTCGGCTTTCCAAACGATGTTAGTCCCTTTCGCTGCGTCCCAGTGGATGGGGGGCCTGGAGCCGGAGCCGACGCCGGTTGCCGATGGCCCGCGGAATTGCGGCCAATCGGCCGCCATGCAGAGGCTGGCTGCGGCCATTGCGCCGAGGGCGGGAAAGCGCCATGAAGGGCGTCGATACCGGATCATTGAGTCACCGCCTTTTTGAAGTGGAAACTGGCGCCGCCCTGCCTGAGTGTAAAGCTGGCCGGCGTGTCGAACTCCACTTCCATATGGGCCGGTGCGAACTCGAACAGGGTTGCGCTTCTGGGCTTCACCGCAAACTCGGACTGGCCCGTGGCTTGCAGATACAACTTGCCGTCCTTCACGGACGCGGTGATAGCCACGGGAAGCTGCTCCGACGAGTAAGTGCCGGCATAGGATTGGAGCGTGGCCACATCTACCGTGGCGGCCGGCGCGGGTTCGCTGGCACCCGCCTTCTTCAACTCGGCGGCAACCCCCGGCTGCTTGCCATCGAGTGCCGCCGCGTAGGCCTTATCCAACGCCGGCTGGGTCGGCCTGCCACTTTCCAGAAACGTGGCGACCAGGCCGGCATCGCCGGTTCGCACCACGGAGGATAGAACCCCGTCGGGATTTGCGGATAACTTACGGATCAGCAGCTTCGCCACGCCATAGTACTTGCGGATCAGCACGAAATCGAGCATCGACGCCTCGTAAAACGTATCGTGTATCTCCGGGTTGGCGCCCTTTTCGAGGAGAAAGCGAACCACGTCCTCGCGGCCGTTCATGGCCGCCAGATACAGCGGGGTCTGGCCGTAGCCCGTCTTCGTCTCCAGCGCGGCGCCCTTGGCGACCAGCGCCTGGACAGCCGCCAGGTCGCCCTTGCGCGAGGCATCGAGCAGATCCTCATTCGCGTCCCAGGCGTACAGGCCCATGGCGGCCGCGAGAGTGAGTAATGCAATTCGCCGCATCCAGTTACCTCCTGACGTTGTAACAGTATAAGTTTCCCTGCTCGCGCAGGTACATCTGGCCGCCAGCGACCACGGGCGCGGTCCAGGTGTTGAAGGGGCCGCGGACGATCTCGAACCGCCCCAGTTCCCGGTAAGCGGCGGGCGTGGCGTCGACCAGCCCGGCCACGCCATCCTCACTCAGGCAATAGAGACGCTGATCGGCATAGACGCAACTGCCTTTGCCGACGCTGCGGTTGCGCCAGGCTACCTTGCCGGTCTTCAGTTCCATGGCGGTGAGGATTTCGCTCGAAAAGCCGTACAGGTAATCGCCCACCAGCACCGACGTGGTGTAGTGGTTGCGCATGTCGCGATTGAAGTAGACTTCGGCGGTCTTGCCGTCCGGCGTGGGATTGAGCAGGGTGCAGCCAGTGCCGTAATCGGTGGAGTAGAACACGTAGCCATCGTGAGCGATAGGCGTGGCGATGTTCGCGGTGCGGTTGGCCACGCGCGGGTTGCGCCAGAGCAGTGCGCCGTCCTTGGAGTCCAGGCCAATGGCTGCCTCGCCGGTGAGCAGGGCCAGGGCGTGCGTGCCGCCGATATCCAGGGAAATCGCCGAGGAGTAGCTGGCGCGGTCGCTCTGCGACTTCCACAGGAGGTTGCCGGTGTTCTTGTCCAGCGCCACCACGCCCGCGCCGCTCCCACCGGGCGCGACGATGACGCGGCCGCCATCGACGAGCGGCGATTCGGTGAAGCCCCAGTTCGGCGGCCGGCCGCTGAAGCGATCCACCAGGCGCAACTCCCACACGCGCTGGCCGGTGGCGGTCTCCAGGCACGCCAGTGTGCCATCGGCAGACAAGGCGTAGAGGCGCGCGCCATCCACGGTGGGCGTGCCGCGCGGGCCGTTGCCGCGGTCGCCGTTGAAGGCCTTGCCGGCGGGCGATTTCCAAAGCTGCTTGCCGGTGTGAACGTCGTAGGCCATGACGAACTGCTGGCCGCCCTGCTGGCCCTGAATATAGAGGCGGTCACCCACGATGGCGGGCCCAGAGAAGCCGTCGCCCAGATCCTGCGCCTTCCAGAGCAGGCGCGGCCCGCCCTGAGGCCAGGCGTCCAGCAGGCCGGTGTCCGCGGATTTCCCGTCGCGGTTGGCGCCGCGCCATTGCGGCCAATCCGCAGCCGTTGCCAACATGCCGCAGGAGACGAGAATCAGACCGAGGCCGAGAGATCTGGACATGTCGAAAGCTTAGCGGATGGCGGAGCGGGGTGCAATGCTCGCGCTCGCGCTGGCTGGCGACCTTGCCTGGCCCAGAACTAGCCTGTGCGCCCGATCCGGCCGGCCTTCGCGGAGCGCTCCAGGTCGATCAGGAAACGCTTCCGCTCCAGGCCCCAGCGGTAGCCGCCGAGTTCGCCAGTTCCCCGAATGACGCGGTGGCAGGGAACCAGGAGAGCCACGCGGTTCCTGGCGCAGGCGCCCGCAACCGCGCGAGCGGCCGACGGCCGGCCGATTGCCAGAGCCACTTCGCCATAGGACTGCACCTCACCATAGGGAATCGACTGCAGGTAACGCCATACCTTCATCTGGAACGCCGTGGCGCGGAGGTCCAATGGTAAGTCGACGTGCGGCTGGTTGCCCCGCAGGTGTTCATCGATCGCCTCAGCCCAAGCCGCCAGAGGCTGGGGCAACGGCTTCTCCACGGCGGCGATCGACGCGCCCGGATACTCGGCGCGCAGTGCGCCAGCGAGGGCCTGCGGAGACTCGCCGAATTGCACAAAGCAGATGCCGCGGTCGGTCGCCCCAATCAGCAGTAGTCCGATCGCGGTCGTGAGGGTCACCTGCGAGATCGCCACGCCCTCGCCGCCGTCCCGGTACTGGCCGGGCGTCATGCCCAGGCGCGTGTCCACGTGTTCGTACACACGGCTGGGGGAGCCAAAGCCAGAGGCGAAAATCGATTGCAGGATGTCCTCTCCAGCGCGCAATTCCTTCCGCAGCGTCCGCAAGCGGCAGGCTTCCTGGTATTGCCTGGGCGTCAGGCCGAGCACGGTCTTGAAGCAGCGCTGGAAGTGAAACGGGCTCAGCCCGGCGCGCTTGCCGAGTGCGGCAAGGCTGAGATTCCTGCCGCAGTTCTGCTGGATGAACTCGGCGGCGCGTTGAACTCGCGCGGCGTCGGGGTGGGAACTGACCAGCGCCAGGGGACGGCATCGCAAACACGCCCGCAGCCCGGCGCGCGCGGCTTCCGCGGCGCTCCCGAAAAAGCGCACGTTCGATCGCAGGGGAAGCCGGGCATGGCATGAGGGGCGGCAGAAAACCCCGGTTGTGACGACGCCATAAAAGAACTTGCCGTCCTGGCCGGCGTCGCGGTTTATGACCGCGCTCCAGGCGGAGTCTTCGTCAATCATGAAGGTAGCGTACGCTCACTTCAACTGTAAGCCAATCCGGATCTTGCGCAGGAATCCCGAACTTGGGCGAGGGCCCGGATGCCCGAAAGGCCGCATTGCGGAATCCTGGAGAACCACCTCCCGTGGATGGCTGGCCCGCGCGGAGGCGTCAACCGGGATCGCGCGGTGTGGCGCATCGTCCGCTCGCCGGGCATTTCCGCGGCAATGAGCCGCCGGGCCTGCGACCGCTGAACCAGCCGCCTTCCGCTGGCTGGCGGATCCGCGCGGGGCACGACCGCTCTCCACCGGCTGTTGTTCTTTTCAACAAAAGGAGCCGAATGGCAGTAAAATGTGGATTGATGCTCACACGGCGGGGTTGGATCATCGGGGCCGGCTCATTGGGGGTTTCCGCGCTTCTGCCGGCGGCGCAGGCGGCGGACTGGCCGCAGTTCCGCGGGGCGGACCGGAGCAATACTTCCAGGGAAACCGGGCTCGCGCGCCGCTGGCCGGCGGGCGGGCCGAAGCGGCTGTGGTCGGTTCCGGTGGAACAGGGGTATGCCGGCGCGGCGGTAGTTGCGGGGCGCGTCTACCACCACGATTACGACGTGAAGAAGTCGGAGTGGATCGTCAACTGCCGGTCGCTCGCCGATGGCAAGCAGATCTGGCAGTTCCGCGAAGCGCGCGAGATCCGGCCGAATCACGCCATCACGCGCACGGTTCCGGCCGTGGACGGGCGATTCGTCATCTCACTCGATCCCAAGGCCGTGCTGCATTGCCTGGACGCCCGGACCGGCAAGGAAGTCTGGCGCAAGTCGCTGGTCACCGAGTACAAGGCCACCATCCCGAACTGGTACAACGGGCAGAATCCGCTTCAGGAAGCGGACCGGGTGATCGTCGCCACCGGCGGCGCGGCGGTTCTGGTGGCGCTCGACAAGGCGACCGGCAAGGAGATCTGGCGCACGCCGAATCCGGGGCAGCTCTTCATGTCGCACGCGTCGGTGATGCCGGCGGTGATCGGGGGCGTGAAGCAGTATCTCTATGGGACGCTCGCCGGCCCGCTGGGCGTGGCGGCCGCGGACGGCAAGCTGCTGTGGACGTTTCCGCGCAAGTTCAACGTGGCCGTGGCGCCATCGCCCATCGCCGTCAATGAGGACATGGTCTTCATGACCGCCAGCTACGACGCCGGCAGCGTGATGGTGCGCGTGCGGCGCGTGGGCGGCGAGTTCAAGGCGGAGAGCGTGTTCGACCTGAAGAATAATGAGTGGAACTCCGAGGTGCACACGCCCGTCGTTTATAAGGGCCACATGTTCGCGGTGGGGAAGAAGAAAAAGGGGCTGTTCACCTGCCTGGGGTTCGACGGCAAGGAAGTGTGGACCAGCGAGGGGAAGGCCTCGTTCGGGCTGGGCGGATTCCTGCTGGCGGACGGCATGTTCTTCGCGCTGGATGGCGACTCGGGCAAGCTGCATCTGATCGAGGCGAGCGTCACCGGATACAACGAACTCGCCAGCGCTCAGGTGTTGGCGGGCGAGGAAGTCTGGGCGCCCATGGCATTGTCGGACGGCAAGCTCGTGTTGCGCGACTTGACGCAGATGATATGCCTCGATGTTAGAGGGTAAGGCAATGCAATACCGGCACGTTCAGGTGATTGACGGCAAGGGCGCACTGCACGGCATCGCGGTGGACCGGCACGGCGCGATCTATGCCGCGGGCGAGACCGAAATCAAGGTGTTCGATGCGGCGGGGCGCCTGGAGCGGCGATGGCCTGCGTCGCGGCCGGCGTGGTCCGTGACGGTGGCGGGCGACGGCACGGTGTATGTGGGCGAGGTGGGGCAGATCGAAATCTTCGACGCGGCTGGAAAGCTCCTCAACACCTGGCGGGACGACAAACTGCTGCGGCGCGTGACCGCCATTGGATTCTCCAGGGACAGCGTGCTGGCCGGGGATTCGGCGGACCGCGCCATACGGCGCTTCGACCGCGGCGGCAAGTTCCTCAACAACATCGGCAAGGACAACCCGCTGGGCGGCCTGCTGATTCCCAATGGCGTGGTGGATTTCGGCGTGGACGCGGAGGGCACCGTCTTCGTGGCCAACCCGGGCAAGCACCGCGTGGAACGGTATGCGCCCGACGGCCGGCTGCTGGGGCATATCGGGCGGTTCGACGGGAACGATCCGGCGGGGTTCACCGGCTGCTGCAATCCGACCAACGTGGCCATCGGCGACGCCATCTACACGGCGGAAAAGGCCGGGCCGCGAGCGAAACTGTACGACTTCAGCGGGAAGCTGCTGGCGGTGATCGCGACGGACCTGTTCGACCCCAATTGCAAGAACATGAGCATCGCGGTGGACGGGCGCGGGCGGGTGTACGTGGTCGACACGGTGAAGCTCGGGATCTTCGTTTTCGAACGGGTGAGCGCATGAGCGACCTCCAGACAAGACGGGACCTGTTTTCGACAGTGGCCCGCGGGACCGTGCTGGCGGTGCTGGCGGGTGGCGCGGGCTTTCTGGTGAAGAAGGCCAACGGCCAGGTGGTGTGGCAGGTGGATGCGTCGCGCTGCATCAACAGCCGGCTGGGCGAGGTCGGCGTGGCGGCGTGCAACCTCTGCACCACCGAGTGCGTGGTGGCGCTGTCGGCGGTGCGCGCGGTCAACGAGTACTCGCGGTGCGGCCGCTGCAATATCTGCCCGGCGTATTTCAATATCACGAGCGCGGTGAACGAGCTGGGGCAGCCCAGCGAGAAGCTGTGTCCGCGCGACGCCATCCGGCGGCGGCCCATCGGCAAGGTGGACCCCGAGGACCCGGCCAACAATTTCTACGAGTACGTCATCGACGAAGAGAAGTGCGACGGCTGCGGCAAGTGCGTCATGCAGTGCAAGGAGCCGCTCGGCCTGGGGTCGATTACGCTGCGGGTGCGCTACGACAAGTGCGTGAATTGCAACCGCTGCTCCATCTCGACGGCGTGCCCGCAGAAGGCGCTGATGCAACTGCCGGTCCACCAGGCCACGCAGCCGGCCGAGGTCCAGCGGCCGGGATAGCATGAGCTGGGTGGCAAAGACCGGAAGCGCGCTGGCAAGGCTGGCGTTGCTGGTGCTCGCCCTGGGTGGCGCATGGAGCGTGCATGCCCAAGCCGTGCCCTACCAGCGTCCGGTGGAAACGGCTCCGCAGCAGGACACCATCGGCGGCGGCTACCGGACGCCCGCGGTGCAGCATCCCCTGCCGCGCGACTACTGGCTGCAGGTTGTCGACGTGGTGGCGCTGGGCGCGGCCATGGGCGTTTCGATCTGGCTGGTTCTGAAGCGCCGCAGCCGGACGTGGCTGGTGGCGCTGGCCATCGCATCGCTCGCGTATTTCGGTTTCTACCGCGAGGGCTGCATTTGCCCCATCGGCTCGCTGCAGAATGTGGTGGTGGCGATTGCCGATCCGCGCTACTCCATCCCGATTGTGGTGACGGCAACCTTTGTTCTGCCGCTGGCCGTGGCGCTGTTCTTCGGCCGCGCCTTCTGCGGAGGGGTTTGCGCGCTGGGGGCGATTCAGGAACTGGTGGTGCTGCGGCCCATCCAGGTGCCGCGCCGGCTGGACCGGGCGCTGGGCCTGCTGAAGTACGCGTACCTGGGCCTGGCGATTCTGTTGGCCATACGGCCGGCGCTGGCCCGCGAGTTTTTGATCTGCCGGTTCGACCCGTTCGTGGGGTTCTTCCGGCGCACCGGCTCGCCCCACATGCTGCTGATCGGCGGAGCGTTTCTTGTAGCGGGCATGTTCGTGGGGCGGCCCTATTGCCGCTACCTGTGCCCCTATGGCGGGCTGCTCGCCTGGTGCGCGCGGCTGGCGCGCCGCGGCGTGACCATTACGCCCGATCGGGAACTGGATTGCGGCCTGTGTGCCGGGGCCTGCCCGTATGGGGCCATCGAGAAGATGCGGGCGGTGGGGCGGAACTGCCTGTACTGCGCGCGCTGCTACTCCGCGTGCCCGCGCGATGGCGAACTGGCGCATGCCAAAGCGGGATTGGTGCAGGTGAGGGGAGCCGGGCCGCAATGAAGGGTGCGCGGACGGGTTGCATGATTGCCGGGGCGCTGGTGGCGCTGTGCGTTGCGGTTCTGCTGGTGGATTACGTGGTGGCCGCCAGACGGGCGCCGCTCGACGACCGGCTCATCAGGAACCTGCAGCGGCAGACGCAGGACGATGCGAGGTCCGCTCTCACGCTGGCGGCCGGGCAGAAGAGGGTCACGGCAGCGCGGCTGGCGCGGAAGCAGCGGGACGGCGCGGTGGCGTGGGTACTGATTGCGGCGGCGGGCGCATTCCTGGCGCTGGCAGGCGGGCTGGTGGCGCCGAAGAGGCCATCGGCGCCGTTGCCTGCACCCACTCCCTCGCGGTCGTGGCTCCGAACGGAGCCGGGCCCAGCGGGCAGCCCGTCAGCGAGCGGTATCGCAGCCGCGCTGGACCTGAGCTTCGTGGACAAGCTGGTGTCGGAGATCGGGCGCGGCAAAGAGGCGGCGATTCCCCTGCTGCAGGGCATTCAGACGCACTATCGATACCTGCCGGATGAGGCCTTGCGCCGCGTGTGCGAGCTCACCGAAATCACGCCGGCGGAGATCGCGGGCACGTCCTCGTTCTATGGCCAGTTCCGGCGGTCGCCGGTGGGCGAGCATCTCGTCCGCGTGTGCCACGGGACGGCTTGCCACGTGTCGGGGGCGCGCCAGATCACCGAGGAACTGCGCCGCTATCTGGCGATCCCCGAGGGCCAGGATACCGATGCGGCGCGCCGGTTCACGCTCGACGAGGTGGCCTGCCTGGGGTGTTGCAGCCTGGCGCCGGTGCTCATGGTGGATGGCCACACGGCGGGCAAGCTGACGCCGGCAACGGCGTGCGACGCGCTGAAGGTGACGGCATGAAGGGCGGCGCCGCCGAGATCCGGATCGGCCTGGGTTCCTGCGGCATCGCCAGCGGCGGCGAGCCGGTGCGCGATGCGCTGGAGCGGGCGGCCAGCGAGGCGGGCGCGAGCGGCATCGTCAAGGCGGTTGGCTGCAACGGGATGTGCCACCGCGAGCCCCTGGTGGAAGTGGTGGGCGCGGACGGGGAAGTCGCGGTCTATGGCAACGTGGACCCGGGGATTGCGCGGCGCATTGCGCAAAGGCATCTTCGGCCGGTAGGGATGGCGACCCGGCTGCGGTGGAGGTTCCGGCAGGCGGAAGCGCCTGCCCCACAAGCCCAGGAAGGATACCTGGCCAGGCAGCCACGGATCGTGCTGGAGAATTGCGGGATCATCGACCCGCTGAACATTGACGACTACCTGGCGCGCGACGGGTACCGCGCGCTGGCCATGTGCCAGTCTCCGGACCAGGTCATCGCCGCGATTTCCGAATCGGGGCTGCGCGGGCGCGGCGGCGCGGGGTTTCCCACGGGACGGAAATGGGCGCTGGGGCGCGCGCAAACCGGCGCGGTCAAGTACGTCATCTGCAATGGCGATGAGGGCGATCCGGGCGCGTTCATGGACCGGCTGGTGCTGGAATCCGATCCGCACCGGGTGCTGGAGGGATTGGCCATCGCGGCGCACGCCATCGGCGCATCCGAGGGCTACCTGTACATTCGCGCGGAGTACCCGCTGGCGGTGCGCCACACGCGCGCGGCGATCCGGCAGGCCGGGGAACGCGGATTGCTTGGGGGGCTGCGCCTGGAGGTCCGCGAGGGTGCGGGCGCTTTCGTGTGCGGCGAGGAGACGGCGCTGATTCAGTCCCTCGAAGGGAAGCGAGGCACGCCGCGGCTGCGGCCTCCGTACCCGATCGAACACGGGTTTCGCGGGCACCCGACCCTCATCAACAATGTGGAGACGCTGGCCTGCGTGCCCTGGATCATCCGCAACGGCGCCGCGGCGTTCGCCGCGCTCGGCACGGCCAGGAGCCGCGGCACCAAGGTGTTCGCGCTGGCCGGGAAGGTCCGGCGGGGCGGCCTGATCGAAGTGCCCATGGGCATCGCCATACGCCGGGTGGTGGAGGATATCGGCGGCGGCATCAAAGGCGGGCGGCCATTCAAAGCCGTGCAGCTTGGGGGACCGTCGGGCGGCTGCATTCCGGCGCGCCTGGCCGATACGCCCATCGACTATGACGCGCTGGCCGAGACGGGCGCCATCATGGGATCGGGCGGCCTGGTGGTGCTGGACGACCGCGATTGCATGGTCGATATCGCGCGCTTCTTCCTGAAGTTCACGCAGGCCGAATCCTGCGGCAAGTGCACCTTCTGCCGCATCGGCACCAAGCGCATGCTGGAAATCCTGGAGCGGCTGTGCGCGGGAACGGGGCGGCCCGACGATCTGGAGAAGCTCGAAACGCTGGCCGGTTCCGTCAGCCGCGCCAGCCTGTGCGGCCTGGGCCAGACCGCGCCCAACCCGGTGCTCACCACGCTGCGCTATTTCCGCGACGAATACCAGGCGCACCTGGGCGAGCGGCGCTGCCCGGCCGGCCGCTGCCCGGCGCTGATCCGCTACCGCGTGACGGACAATTGCATCGGCTGCACGCTGTGCGCGCAGGCCTGTCCGGTGGGGGCCATCGCGCGCCGTCCCTACGAGAAGCACGAAGTGGACGACCAGCTCTGCACGCGTTGCGACATGTGCCGCCAGGCCTGCCAGGACGACGCCATCGAGGTGCTATAGCGCTCCATGATCAGCTTGACCATCGACGGCCGGCGCATCGAAGTGGAGGCGGGCGCCACCCTGCTGGAGGCGGCCAACCAGCTCGGCATACGCATCCCCACGCTGTGCCACGTGCCCGGCATCGAGCCGGCAGCGTCGTGCTTCCTGTGCGCGGTGCGGATCGAAGGCCGCCGCACGCTGGCGCCCGCCTGCGCCATGCCGGCCGCCGAGGGCATGGTGGTGGTCACACAGAGCGCGGACGTGCGCGCGGCGCGCCAGATGGCGCTGGAGTTGCTGCTCTCGGATCACGCCGGAGAGTGCGTTGCGCCGTGCGCGGCTCAGTGCCCGGCGGGGCTCGACATTCCGGGATTCGTTTACGGCATCGCGACGGGGGACCATCGCCGGTCGATGGAGGTGATCGCCCGCCGGCTGGTGCTTCCCGGATCGCTGGGGCGCATTTGCCCGCGTTTGTGCGAGCGCCAATGCCGGCGGGCGGATTTCGACCAGGGCCTGGGGATCGGCGCACTGCACCGCTACGTCGCCGACGGGGAAAGCTACCTGCCGCCGCGCGCGCCGTCCAGCGGGAAGTCGGTGGCCATCGTGGGCGCCGGGCCGGCGGGCCTGGCCGCGGCCTATTACCTGCTGCAACGCGGCCACGACTGCACGCTGTTCGACGCCCACCCGCTGCCTGGCGGCATGCTGCGCTACGGCATCCCCGCGTACCGCCTGCCGAAAGATGCGCTGGACGCGGAGATCGAGGCGGTCCTGCGACTGGGCGCGCGTTTCCGCATGGGCGAGCGGTGGGGCGGGCAGTTCACCCTGGCAGGCCTGCGCGAGCGGCACGACGCGGTGTTCCTGGCCATCGGCGCGCAGCGCGCGCAGGGGCTGGGGTGCGTTGGCGAGGAACACGCACTGGCGGGGACCGGGTTTCTGCGCCAGGTGGCCAGCGGGGATGCGCCGCGGTTGGCCGGCGACGTGGTGGTGGTGGGCGGCGGCAATACGGCGATGGATTGCGCGCGCTCCGCGGTGCGGCTGGGCGCGCGGAGCGTGCGCGTTCTGTATCGCCGCGGCCGGCAGGAAATGCCGTGCCTGATGGAAGAGGTGGAGGGCGCCGAAGCCGAGGGCGTGCGCATCGAACTGC
>Ga0265323_10000919_pt1 | contig 15531 bp, 28 predicted proteins | sample 41225metaG_FD_193580 | JGI IMG/M metagenome (GOLD analysis project Ga0265323, IMG submission 193580) | Rhizosphere microbial communities from Carex aquatilis grown in University of Washington, Seatle, WA, United States - 4-12-25 metaG | ecosystem: Host-associated > Plants > Roots > Rhizosphere...
CACGCTATTTTCTTGACAACCTAGCCGGCATCAGGTCCAAAAGCGACATTGTGTGTTTGCGTGCTACAGCGGCATTGGTTGCAGAAAAATCGACCGGAGGAGGGCGAATTTTTCCCTAGACGATGCGAAAACGTGCATGGTCTTAGGGTGCCTTTGTACAAGGAAGGAGGGAAGAGACGAAACTCTGGCTACTGTTAGCCGCCGCACTGACAGCCTTCATCATTGTTGGATACTACTGGTACAAGAACATGAAGAAGACAAACCCAAGCCTTAAATTGTTCTCAATCGACACAATCGAATCAGAAATCGGTATAGACACGGCAACCGACCTAGCACTTAGAGTGCACTAGAACGTGGTCTGGTCATCACCGGAGGAAAAGAATGTCAACAACCTATGGTATTCTCTACCCCAAGGGGGCACTAGAGCAAACCCAATTTTTGTATGTAACACCAAACCTCTCACAAGCGCGAAACTACAGTAATGAAATCTACCCCGGAAGTATTGTTGTTATCCTTACTGTTGACGACGGAGAATAGATGCCAAGTTGGTTGAAGTCCGCCACATACATTCTTTCAGTAGCAACCGGCATTATTGCCGCTGCTCAACCGCAATACGCTGTAATCCTGATTCCGGTATCGACATTTCTTGCAGGTTTTGCAACAACTCACCCTAGCGATGTTCCTCCTGTAGTTCCGACTCTTCCAGAAATTACAGTCAAGGGTACTCTCCCAAAAGGCTCCTCCTAATGCAATTCCAATATGCTCAACCTTCACAAGTTCCGCTTCCCGCAGATGTCTTTGCCGTTCTCAATCAGTCGACGCTCATATGCGTTTGCTTCGACTTGCAGACGGCCCAAGCCATCGCCGCAACAAACAGTGTTTACACAATTGCTGGAGGTTCATTGATTGACTGATGTCGTTGCCGTTCCAGTCGCGCCTCACGTCGCTCCTACTCCTGTTCCTGCTCCCGTCGTGCATCCACAGCACACCGTTTCCGTCGCTCCCGTGGCCGTTTCCCCTAAGTCTACCGTGGCCGCTCCCACACTGAAAAAGTACGCTCTTAAACTGAGCGGAAAGCCGCTTATGCTTGCTATTTACAAGGGTTCACCCATTGAAGTTGTCGAGGTTTCCTAGTATGGACAAGGTTTGGCCGATTGTTGTTACAATGCTTATCGCTCTGCTTGCCGTTGCCATTGCATACCGTGTGAAGGTTCTTCACAAGTTGGTTTTCGGCGCCGGAAGTGCACATCTTAATCACGCCGCTGAAGCCGCCATGGATTCCACCGCAGGAGCCAAGGTCTAATGGCGACGGCTCATTACTCGCCAAACGCACTTCGTCGCCTGCACCAATTGCATGGTACTAATGGCATCGCCCAGGTGTGGTCGCCGGGCGGCCAACTGAACTTCAAATTTGACGATATTCCTCAGACGATGGTTGCGCTCGGCCGTAAGCACGTCAACTATGTTGCTGGAATTCGACTGAACTTTGAAGGCACGGCGGTTTCCACCGCTGGCACTACCCTAACTCGCAAGTTGCTTACCCCGATGCTTATTCAGTCCGTGCAAATTCAGGGAACCGAAATCGGTTCGCCCGTTTCATCTTCGCACATGCTCGGCGGCATCATCGACACCGATAGTTACATCCGCAAGGGTTGCCGTAACGACCTGTTCACGCCAACCAGCTTTACTCTTGCCGCCGTTACGCCCAAGCCTTTCAACTATACTGTCGACATTATGCTTGGCAACTTCTCCCAGAAGAAGGGGCATCAAACCTGCCCGCTTGCTATCTTCTTGCAGCCCGGCGAAATCATGATTAACCTGCCGCAGACTCTTGCAGGTGTTGATACGGCTCTGGCTGATACTTCGCTTACCTTGAAAGTCACTGCCCACGCTATCTTGATTCCCAGCACTGAAATCCTCATTGCCAATCCTTGGCAGTTGACTCGGCACAAGGCGGTTGTTGGCGCTTCTACCGACTCTATTGCAATCAACTCATTTGGTAACGCTTCTACTCTGACTGGCGTTCTTAGCAAGGCAGGAATCGGCGCTCTATTGTGGGCCAGCGATTCGCTTGTGGGAGCCGCTAAGGGTTCAGGGCGCGTTGACAGTATTACTCAATTTGCTGCTGACTTCCTCGGAATCCGACAGAACAATGACCCGCGTGCAATTGTTCAGCAGATGTTTGCTGAATTGAGCGATGGTAAGTTGCTTCCCTACGCGACCACGATTGAAGACCACAATAATCCTATGTATCCGTTCTTCGATGACCAAGTCAACGGCGGTGCATTTCAAGACCTTGACGTTATGTCTAGCGCCGAATTCTTCCCGATTGTTATGCCGACTGTCGATTTCGATGCAAGCAAGTTGCTTGAAGCTGTCGGTAATCCTTCCTATGACTTGACCGGCACCTTTACGGGTTCTTCGCATTACACTTACATGGAAGGCTGCTATCCTTTCAGCATGGACCAATTGAACAGCCTGCTCGCCATTATCCAGCGTTCGCACCTTGGACAAGAACTGTACAACACAGACGACTTGGTTCTTTCCACCAAGACGGCCGACAATAGTAACCCAATGGCCTTGATTGGTTCGCCCGAAAAGCTCGTCTATCTTCCCCGCGTGGTCATTCCTCGCGCTAACCCGGCGGTCAAGTAAATATGCCTGCTTTCCTGTCTACTTTGCCGGTATGGGTATTCGTTCTCGTTGGGCTTGTCCTAGCGTACATCGGATACAAGTATTGGCAGTACAAGAAAGCAACTGCCTATGCACCGAAGATTGCCAATCTTGACCCGTCAAACTTCACCAGCCCAAGAGACAACCCGCCAGAGGCAAAGTAATGCCTACATACGCATGGGTACTAATCGTCATTGGCATTATTGCGGCATGGTGGCTCTGGACTAAATACGGTGCACTGTACTTGGCAGTCAAAAACAACCCTCAATTAGTTCACGCGGCCCAGGCAGTTGATAGGTACTCAACAGACATCACAGGACTAGTCGGCGCTTTTGATAGCGCCAATAGTGACAAGGGTTCATATACTTCTAGGCTAGGCTCTTTCTTTGGGACGTTGCCAACATGAATCCAACGCTTCTAATTCTCATTGGCGCTCTAGTCCTAGTCTTCATTTATGTTGCAATGAAAAAGCCAACACCTGTTAATACAGCCTCTCCTACATCTAAGATACTAGCTGGCCTGCTTCCCTTGGCTGCCGCAGGTGTTGCAGCCTACAAATCATCTGAGGACGATGAATAATGGAAGTTTGGTATGTCGTCCTAATCGTTGCCGTCCTTCTCGCAATTGTACTCTACGTTAGACACAGAAAAGCCGTCATTGTAGCTGCTGCTGCCCCTAAAGCTACTGGCGGCCTGCCAATCCTTGACAGTATACTAAAGCCCAATCAAGGAGTAGGCGCAAGAAAAGCCGCTGAATCCATTCCAATCTACGGCAGCGTGGTCAAAGTTGCCGGAGTAGTCGGGCGGCCGCTGAACAAAGCACTAGATACGGTCAACAACAACATTGTTGCGGGACTGAACCATATTCCAATCGCTGGCAAGTATCTCGCAATGCCAAACAAGTATGCAGGTGAAGCGGTCAAGTCAATTAACAACTGGATAGGGTTGTGAAATGGAAATGGAAACATGGCACATTATTGCTATTCTCGTGGCCGTTGCACTTGTTATCTACTTCTTTATGCGCCGTCAAACTTTGGCAACGCCACCGCAGCCTGTACCTGTGCAAATGCCGTCGGCTCCCGGTGTATCGGCGAATACTGGCTTGGTTCCAACTAATCCCCCACCACCATTACCACCTGATGTTTACGCACCAGGTGCACCAAGCCCGCAATCAGCAAGCATTACGTCCAGAGTACGTTCAGCAATTGCACCTAGTGCTGTAATCCAAAATATTCCAATCATCGGTGGTGTAGCCGGAAGAGTTGCAAACGTTCCCACCGCAATCGGCTTCAAAGCTGCCGATGCAGCAAACGATGCACTTGCTCACATACCTGTTGCCGGTAAGGTACTAGCGGCTCCCGGCAAGGCCGCAACCAAAGTCCTAAAGTCTATTTCTTCATGGTTCTAGATTGAGGAATGGGAGGGCCGCGTAGTACGTCACTATCGGCCCTCCCATTATGGTGCAGATGGAAAAATCATCGTTTGTGTTGGCTAGCATAGACACTGCAATTGCGCTGTTCTATGTAGTGCTAGCCGTTGCAATTGTATACGCGGTCTATCGGCTGGCAAAATGGCTGTATGGACTGTATGTAGATTTCACTACTCCCGGAGGACAAACAGAAGCCAACTTTGTGAACATGTTTACTCCTCACGATGGCCCAGACGGCACGGTTCTACCTAAGGACATACCACTAAAAAGTGCTGACCCTGTTGACTGGCTGTTTATGGACCACGATGCATCGGCTCCCACATAGGAGGATGACAGAATGTTCGATAAGGTTTGGGACTTCCTAGAATCAATCAAATGGTACATCTTGCTGGCAATCATGCTAGCAGGCTTTATCTTCATCTATTGGGGCGACCGCTAATGCCGCTGCAATCAGAAGATAGATTACGCGAAACAGGCACCGAAAACGACAAGGTCGACTATCAGCGATTCGAGCATCCGCCGCTAGACATATTGCATTTTGTTCCTGTATTGGACGGTGACGAGCTTGATAGGGCTCATTTGTATCCAGCAACTGTAAGAGTCTACTGTCCTGAGATACGAGTAGTCTCTAGACTAGCCGTAGTGTTCATTCCGTCCAATCCGAATGACAGAGCACAGTACAACTTGTCCACTCTATCCAACAACATTGTTGCTTATCGCTGCGTGAACGCCAGAACTAGAATTGCACGTGTTGGCGAAATTGTCGGTAAGAACGGTGTGCCGCTCGTCTTTCCGAAGTCCGACATTGACGGCATAGCTTTTCAAAACGAAGACGACATGCCGTGGATAGACATTGACCTTAACCTCGGATGGCCGGGAGTACCTGGAACATGGACAGTGTTCTATCACGCAACGTCAAATAACAAACTGAAGAAAGCCGAATGGGAAGGATACATTTCGCGAGTGACTATGTCATGTCAAACAGGTGCCCAGGTTATCAAGTATGATGAAGAAGAATAGCTATGTGGACAATAATCGTAGCAATCGGTCTAGCGCTAACGTTACTATTCTCGCTCTGGCAACACAAGTATCCACCGCAGGCGGTGCTGGAAATGCTTAGCGGCATAGTCCCTGATGACCCGCAGACTCTTGCAGATGCGGCGGGAGTTGACCTTGATACATATTCACTGGCGCGCGTTGGTCAGTCAGAAGAGGGCATATCAAGCGACCGCGCTAAGATTGCTGTCATGTACGCTTGCAAGAACCACGCAGACAGAACCGGCAAAAGTATCACTGAGATTGTCACGCGAGGAAACCCAAAGCGCCCCGACTATGCTTCCGCAAACGGACACTATGGAAGGCAGGGTATACACCCATATTGCACAACCATTGCAGCGCCTACTGCCAACACTATTGCGCTTGCCCAATCGGTAATGGACGGAACAGCTACAGACGAAACTCAAGGAGCGCAATGGTGGGACAATCCGATTGCGCAAGACGCGCTTGCTCTTGCATATCCAAAAGACGAAAGCACGGGAAAGGGTTACTACACGAGTGAACAGATTGCAGAGAGACGACAAGCAAAAGGCGCAAAGCTGGTTACTATTGACGGTGTTTCTACTCGGTTCTGGGTGTAGCATGAAAGAATCCTTCAATGCGAATGTCGAATCAATAACCCATGACAGCGACCCAAAGTATCTTCGGTTCTTTCAAGTCGACCGTGCAACCGGAGTTGAAACACTCTATGGTGGCAATTTAGCTGCTGCAAACAATCCAACGCCAGTAGCGCCTATTATTGGTCCTCGTATTTCAGCGCTCACAGGCGGTGGTGCACCTGCACTGCTAAAGCTAGGAGATTTGACCACCGGAATTATCGATGTAAATGTAGGCTATACTGATAGCACTACAGACTTCTTTGCGCTGCAAGGAACCGATATTGCCGCTGCGGCAATAGCACAAGGCCACGGCGCTGACACGGGAGCCGAGCTAGATATAACCGCAATGATGCCGCCGACGCCTATCGGGAAGATGATAAATACTATTTCCGCCACTGTATCTACTGCCTTCGGACCTGGCTTGACTTCAGGAAGCGTATTGTTCCAAGTTCACGGTTCAGGCGGCGGTTTGCTCTGCGTTCTTGGAAATATTCAGACTGCCGGTGGTAGCACGTCAAATGGCCCTGGAATGGGTATCGTATACCAATCGCCTGCAAACACTCTGACAGCTACGGTGTCTGTTGCCGGTACAATTGGTCCTGTTCTTCCCAACACAATCACATTGGACTTAGAGCCACCCTCGCCTGTTGACTTTGACCACCTATTGACCGGCGAATTCAGTGTCAGATTTCACACGACTCTTGGCAACTATTCTGACCCGTGGGACCTTACCGCCGCAAACCTAACTATCATTGCAGATAGTTTAGGAGTTGGCGACCAAACGGCGCACAGCTTTGACTTTCCGGTCGGCTCTGACATCTTCGGCGTAATTGCTGGCCAAACAATAGACGCTATGCTAGTGACCAGAACTACCGCATGGACTGGGAACAAAGTCGGCAATGTACTAGCGAATGGCCCGACAGTCGACAGTGATAGTTGGCTTGTCTCGTACTTCAACTTGCGGTTTGATTCTGGCGGTGGTCACATTGGAATAGTAGATAACCTAGTATTGGTGTCAGGCGAAACATCGTATCCTTGCTCTGTTGTGGTTCCGGTCGACAATCAGAACTTCACTGTTGATGCCATTCTTCAAACTGTAACCACTCCTGTACAGTTTAACGTTGCGGCGTCTGATATACTTGCAGGCGCGACTGTGCCACAACTTGCAAGCCAAAGTACGCTACTGTCTCCAATTCAACTCTATAACTCTGTTTTGACCGATTATTTTGGGTGGACAGTACGACGCATGACATTATCTGCAACTCCTTACGGCCCAATTACCCTAAGCGATTTGTCGACAATACAATTTGCAGTCACAGGAACAGGCAATCCGCCTAGTTTTCCGACCTACAATCTAAAGGAAAGTCAAAGCGGATACATCAACTCTAACGGACTACTTTCTCCTGATGCGTACATTGCGGTTGGCATTGACCTGTATCCAAAAGACACCGCCGAAGTATTGCTGCCGCTGCTTATGTCGGAAATTTACGAGTTGAGACAACGCAATATTCCTGCTTTCAGACTGATTCTGAATCAGATATCCGGCGGTGCAGAAAACCCTAGCGTCTATTGTCAAATGCTAGCATCGCAAGGTCCAATTGGGAATGCATGGCAATGGACGCCAATCCCCGTGGATATGCTACTTGCCGGAAGCGCGGCTAAGGAAGTAGAAACTCCACAGATTTTCGTTGTTGGACCTAACATACCCAATATGCCGCTAAACTATGGCGGAATTATGCTTACGGTTCCGAAAGAGTATGTCGGGCCGTGGAACTATCTTCGTCTGTGGTTCTACGCTCCGGCCCCAATCGACGGCGAACGTCAAGAAAGTACATTGGACGGATACATTGTACAGGTGCAGGCAAACGCGAGGGAGCTATAGGAAATGGCTGTCAAGACAAATGAGTCATTGGAAGATAAGGTTGCTGATGCTGTTACCGACGCAACTGCAAGTGTGGCTGATACGCAGGGAGATGATGCGGACAAGACCGAAGACGCCAAGCTAGAGCTATTCGCTAGGAAGATTAGCGATAGCGTTACAAAGGCCATTGCCGAGCTACTCAACCCTACAAAGAAAAGTGACCCTGTAGCGGAAGAGGTTGAGGAAGAGGGGAAGAGGGGAAGAAGGTCCGCCGAAAAGCGTAGGCTCCCTGTAGCTAAACCAAAACGTAAGCTCTGCCTATTCGGGTAACTATGTGGTCATACATCGTCGACGCCGCAGCAGTTCTAGCGGCGCTAGTTACCTACACTTTGCGTTGAAATTGCTATCAATAATCGGTCTAATCGGCGCAACACATCGTGACCCGATACACGCCTATGTATACGTGCCTGCAATCGTTGCGGTTGCATGTTCCGGCGCCTTGAAGTCTAGCAGCTAGCCTAGAATAGAAAAACGCCCCTGCCTGCCTCATGTTGGCGGGTAGGGGCGTTTCGATATTAGGCTCTAGTGGTCTTGTGGCTCGTACAGATGTTCAGGTGACTTGGATGTGCGAAATATAGCATACTGGATTAGAAGCAATGACCCTTGGCCGGCAACGAACGCGAGTGCATACCACATTAGTATCTCCCCGTGTCCAGAACCATAGCCAGGATTACCACCGCCACGATGAATACTAGGAAGTGCATGATTCCTCTGCTATAGCTGTCATTGTTTGTCGCTGGCGAAGTAGCGGATTCATTCTGTCCCTGCCCAGCATTTGGACGCCTAGCATATCTGCTATTGAGCGGACTGGCCTTTTGCTGTCGAGGATATGAGCGGCAGCAAGGTTGGCCATTGATGCCGATAAAGGTAGGTGCCTAACGTACTCTTCAGCCGGAATGAATCCGTGGTGACAATGTCGTGTCTTAGGGATTTCCCGGTCTGACATTGAAAATCCTGTACGTTTCACACGTCGGTTTGGTCGCTTCATTGGTTTGGTTCCTTTACTTGAGAACAGACAAGGTTTTGCGCAGTCGCTTCGCCGCGTTTTTCGCGTCGGCCTTAGCCTGCCTCATTTGCTCGGCGAGTACATCGACAACCGGCATTAGCGAGGTAGCAAAAGCATCTCCCGCATCCGCCGCGGCCTGGGCCGCTGCAACTTGCTCTTCAAGGCTGGCTCTTTTGGCTCCACCATTCTCTGCCTTGTTCGCTGCTCGGCTAGCTGCAATCTTCTGCTTCGTCTCTTCTGACATCGTGCGTGTTCCCATGGTTCTATCCTACTTTCTGTCTGACATACTGCGGAAGGGCCGCAGCTACCCATTCAATTCAGCGCGGCAATAGGCCGCAAGAGTCATTAGCATTTCGGTCTTATCGCCAAGCGGCATTCTGTCAACGAAATGCTGTATTGTGCGAAAGTTTTCCAGCGCTCCTTTGTCTGCCTCGAGGATGCCGACTAGACGGTGCGAGCGTACCGGCGTGTTATCGAAGTAGATACTTTGATTTTCCATGTTCTTAGTAGACTACACAGACGGTATCTTGTCAAACCATTCACGGTGCTTTTTTTCGATTTTTTCGAGTAACGATTTAGTGTCGATTTCACCTTGACAAATGCGGCCAAGTATAGCGCAAGGGTGGTGGCAAGATACCTCCGAAACCCACACCAAGCCACGCCTCGGAACTTCCTTGCTTTCGTCCAAAGTTTCCGTATAGGCAACTGACAGACCGTGGCCTATGCTACCAGACGCAAACTTGACTAGCGGTAAGCGAGCAAGCATCAACTGACTGTAGCTAGCTCCCTGATAGCAACGGTCTTCGAGTTGTGCGACTACATAGTGCAGGCTTTTCTTGTTGGTAATTAGTGCAGCGATTACCGATAGAGTAGGCGGAACTAATTGGATTCTAGCGTGCAAGGAAATGACCACACGTTGCAACGGTTGTTAGCATTAGCACCAAACCGAAAAGACATGTATAGGCTATGTCATAGGCGTCTGGCTCATAGCGCGGTTGCGGCGGTGGCAACTCCTTCATTGTTTTCCTGATTAGCCAGTCCTCGGTTTTGTTGAGCATGTCTAGAAGCGACATATGACAGACTCCATGCCGCGTTTGATGAACAGAAATTCGTACTCCGCGAGGTTGGCTACTATGTCTATCTCCCGGTCGTCTAGAAATCCGTTATTTCGATAGTAAGGCAGTTCTTTTCTATCTTGACAGAATATCCCAATGGTATCGGAGTTTGAAATAGCCGCTCGCGGAATTTCTTGAACGTGTTGAGCGCACGCAGATATGGAAACTCTGTTAGTCCGGCCTTGAGTGTAGAGTAGGCGCATATATGCCCGCTTACTGTCGCCACGAATCCACGCTCGTTCACCCTCACAAGCGTCTGACAATTCATCGATGCCAAATAGAACCCCTTTATCTTCCAGGCTTAGCGCCCAAATTTTCTTCCCAACTTCGTCAAAGTTGATTAGGTCCATCTCATTACTGGTAAGGCGTGGGCCACGAATGATTGCTGATATGTGATTGCGATTGTCTGGCTCAACAGTATCTAGCGCTGCAATGTGAGGTATTTCGGTAATGTCCTCGAAAACAGTATATGGGCTTATTCTGTTCTTCTGGTCAGTTATAATCAGGTATTTGTGGGAGCCTTCGGCGCAGTCCATTAGCGCTAGATTGTTGTAGGTTTTTCCGCTGCCGGTGTAACCAATCCACAGATGACGAAACCCAAACTCGCGCGACAACGGCTCTGTGATGACAGATAGGCACTCAACTTTGCTAATTCGCTTGTGGCTTGTCTGCAATTGGTCCGACATGCTTTGGCGGCTCCTTCTTAGCTTGCGGTTCTGATTTCTCGTATAGGCTAGTGCAGACCATGGCATTACCTAGTAGAATGATTATCCACGCAGGAGGGACGCCGTTTACGAAGTATTGTTCACAAGCTAGTTCCCAACCCGTAGAAAGAAGCAAGTATTGTTCTGGCGCAAGAATCGGCACTTTATCGCGGAAGATGGACACGAGCGCCCGGTCAAGTGACACGTTCCCGGATGCGATGGCAAAGGCAACTTGGTCCCGAAACGCTTTTAGCCTTACCGGACTAAGGTCTGCCAGCCCGTTCTTTCGGATTTCTCCTGGCTTTGGTTTATCCTCAGAAATGGAAGGCTTGGAATCGGTAGAAAGCGAAGGTTCCGCTTGCTGAGTCGCTGCCGATTTCCCGAACAAGTCGGTGATACTCGTGCTCCGCTTCTCTGGCTTCGCTGGTACAGACGGAATCATCGGCGAGAGTTTGGCGCTTGCTTCTTCCTGAGTTGCTGTGTTTGGTGCTAGCTCTACAATCTTTCCGTTTACTACCGCTTTCCATGGAGAAAAATCATCACCCTTCTTAGTCCGAAATGGAACCGGGGTTCCCACTACACATCACTTTCGGTGATGCGCTTGAAGAACATAGCTATGTGTGGCACCTTGACGATTTCGTCCATGAGCGCAGAATCCTCCTTAATCAGCAAGCTAGACTGCATGACTGAATACAAGATACGGCATGTTCGGACAAATGCGGCCCAATCGGCCTTGGAATACTTACACAGTGCAACTAGGAAAATGCGTATGTCTTTGTTGGTTGCAATCTTGCGGATTGCAGCGGTTACGTTTGGTCTGTCTGTAGACTGCCCCTCTCCAGCAATCAATTGGTCAAGACTACTCAATGTCAACCCTTCTCGGCTCTGACGAGCCGTCTTTGTGGAAAATACGTTTCTCATAATCCATATGACAATGCTTGCGTGATAGCATCAATCCGAAGTCGCCTCTGATTACACTTCTGGCTTTCGCAAACCGCGATACTTCAAGCCCTTCACCAGATGCGAGCAAAGCCACTGCATTAGCCGGCAGCTTTTCGCCGAATTTGGCAAAGCCTTTGGCTTTGTTTGTGACATGTCCAGAGATATGCTTAAGGACGTAGACCTTTGGGGAAAGAAAGTAAGCGTAATCAATAGGGTCTTTACTATACTCGTCTTTCCATTCGCCGAGGTTTGAACCTGTATCCATCTCTCTAGTCGTATAAATCGAGTCTGTATCACAGTAGAAAGCATCTCTATCGAGTTTGAGCAATCCCTCTGCAAGTCGGCACCTCCCTAGCGCTGTAATCCATGCGCTGATTTGTGGTAGCATATATGCGCTGTGTTTGGTAGTCCGCTCTATGTAACAGTCCACGCCTAGCGGGCTTGGCATCTGCTGCATTTGCTTGTCTACCATGTCATTGTATGTCGGCCGTATGTGGATTGTCTCGCGGACTTCCTGGCTGCCGAATTTTCCGTATAGACTGTTCAGAGCAATCTTGGCCATGCGGTCTAGGGATAGTTCCCAATCGTGGGAGGACTTGTCGCGGAACTTATACAGCGTGTCTACATAGTCCGAGAAAATGTCAGCCGTGCGAAAGTAAGCTGAGGCATGCACGGACAAGATAACGGCTTGCTTATGTTCAATGGCCAGTCGCAATTCGACAGTTGAAAACGTGCCTCGCCATGTTCCAGTCGGAAATAACAGGCGGTTCTTGGTACGGCAAGGAAGAATCGGCACGAGGCACGGTGACACGCTAACTGTGCAATCAATGAATCCGGCAAGGTCAAGGTGCAATCCGTCGACATCTATTTCCTCAATTGGCTGCGGTTGGCGCATGGCCCAAGGGTACATGCTGTTTACGTCGTAACAGTGCAATACCTTTGCGCTCTGATTAGCCTTAAATTCTCGTTGAAAAGGCTCGCATCTTCCGCCATAGTACCCACACCTGGCGAGCGTTGTTGCATGTTCGGATATTTCCGGCAGGCTTCTAGGCTGATAACTTGTGCGGTAGGTGGCGAGGGCTGTACTGGCTGCGCTGATTCCTGCTGTGCCTCCGAGTTTGTCATACAACAACGTGAAGTATTTGGACAATACGTCGTACAGGAGAACGCAGTCATTTTTGAGGTATTCGTATCTACGCGGGTCAAGATGCAGTTTCTCGTAATCAATGTCCTGTACCTTTCCTTTACCTAAGAAGCATTGGCCTAGATTCTCTAGACTGTCGGGAAGCGTTCGCGCAGAGTCGCGGAATTCCCATGTGTTGTTTGAGTCTTTGTTGCGGACCTTCATTAGTAGGATTGATGATTGAGATGGGATTATTTCGACTGAGAGGAAAGGCCATAGGCTGATGATGCTAGATAGCGCAAACACTGCATCAAAATTTCCCCCGTTGTGTGCGTACTGAGGACACTTTGTAGCACGTGAAAAGCGCCATCTAAGAAACTTTGCCATTGCGCTATCGGGGTTATCAGGCGGAAGTGGTTCTGATTCCCAGCGCAGGTAATCGTTGCCGTTGTACCATCCAACGAGATAGACACGCTTAAGGTCAGTTGAGGTTTCAATGTCGTAGACTTCAAATGGCTTGATTTTTCCTTGCTTGCGGAGCGGTTCAAGGGGCATGTCATCTAACGTCCTCTGGCTCGTCAAAAGACCGTAGTAACTTCCAATTTTTCTTTGTTAACGGCCCTTCTCCTGATACGCGGTACAAATCAATTGCGATGAATTGCACATCGCCATATGCGCGTATCTCAGGAACCTTTTCCAGGAAGTCAACTGTTGCCTTCTTGATTGTTGTCTCGAATTTGCTGTGCCAGTATTGCATTGACATTGCAGCAGCTGGAACATCTTTAGGTCTTGGCGCAGTTTTGATACCTGCGTCCGAATCGGTAAAAAACATTCTGTATTTGTAGTCAGAGCGGACTAGGATTTGAACCTTGTAGGTGTAGGTAACTCGCTCCTCTGGCTCAATCGCTGTGTATCGCTTCCAGCCTGCCTTCGGGGGAGGGTTGACGAAATTCTTTTCGACTCGTCTGGCAGCGGCTAGGATTTTGCGCCGCTTGGGTGTTACCGGCGTGCGCTTGTAGGGCTTTACCCATTTGCCGCCGCGCCAGTAACCGGAGACTAGTTGCTTTTTCTTGTGGCTACGTTTCTTCGCTGACTTAGTCTTGTTCAATGTCGATTGTCCTCAGGCATTGCCTTAGGCGCTCGGCTTCCATTGGGTGGGCAGCTAGTACGGCTAGTAGCTCGGCGTCTGATAGCTGATACATACAGTTGCGGATTTCTTGCTGGTAATGCTTAGTGTCTTTGGCCATGTTCCGTGCCTCAATCATTGCGGTTTTGACGTAACCCATGTGATTAACCTAGGCGAAGACTGCCGTGGACTTACTCTGCTCATTCGCAGATGCCACGGCAGTATTCACAAATCAATCTAGAACGGCGTCTTCTCTGGCTCGTCAACTTCGATATCGAAAAGAACCATTGGAATCTTGCCATTCGGATTAGGCGCTGTTCCAGTTACAGTCAGGCGAACTTCCTTGCCAATGTCTGTAACCATGTCCAGAACGCTGCGAATGCTCCAATTGGCCCCAACCCCGACAAAGTCTCCTGCCTTTACCTTGCGCGGCTTCTTTTCACCCTCGATTGCAATGGTTGCCGTTCCTTCTGTCGCCTGGATAATCACAAACGGCTTGGCTTGCTTTGGGTTCTTGTCATTTGGAACAAACTTCAAGAACTTCCCTTGCAATACTTCTGCTTGCTCGCGAGTCCAGAAGCCTGTAATTTCGATGTTTGACGGTCCCTTGCGCATGAAGAAGGACATCTATGCAGCCTCCTGATTTTCCGGGGAGTAGACATCAACGTCGATGTGGTGATATGGGTTGTTTTCTTCTAGCTTGGTCTTGGGATTGATTCCGAGTCTTTCTTCCAACCCGACGTATGTCACGCTAACCAGTGTGCCGAGTTTCAATCCAGCAAGAACCTTGGTTGCTCCGGTCTTGCGCACTCCGATTAGCTCGCCGATTTGTGCCTTACCTTGGCCGGTCTTGCTGTCCTCGTCTTGGACGTTTACTGTCGATGATTTAGCGGCGCGAATGATAAAAAAGCCTCGGCCATCTTCCTTGATTCGTATGGCTTCAAGCGTCCCTTCCACATTTGCACCCTCGATGAATGGCATAAATCCGCGGATTCTCTCGCGCGCTTGCCTCGGTTTTTGCTCGGCAGTTGATTGCATTCTTTCCCAACCCATGTGTCTCCTTACGTTGACGTTTTCGTATCAGCGCGGAATTGCGCTTGTGCCAGTCGTAGGAATTGAACCTACTTGCCGCCACGCCCCGGTCTTTAATCCCCTTCACCTTCGGTGGCTCCTTAGCCGGACTGGCATAATGAATGATTAGTATTAGCAGGCTTTAGGTTTGCCGGACAGCCAGTCCGACGCGGCCTTTATCCCTGCGCATGCTTATACCCCTTCTTATTTAGCTAAGTAACTGCGCCTGTCTTCGGCTGTTCAGGCTTGCCGCTGCTAAAGGGCTTTTATTGCCCTGAATACTGTTTGCAGATTTCAATCGTTTCTTCAATGGTCTTGTACATGTCTACATCGGCCTTAGCAATGTCTACATTGGCCTTAGCAATGTCTGCATTGGCCTTGTCCCGGTCTGCCTTGCCCTTGGCCCAGTCTGCATAGGCATTGTCCCGGTCTGCCTTGGCCTTGGAGATTTTAACTGCTGTAGCGATGATTTTACACTTGATGCACATGTTTCGTCCCTTCGCGCAAATTGACTATCAAAAATACCAGGAAAACTACTCTACAGTCTGTGTTTCCACGAATGCAACATGACTTGGTTACTGTGAACCTGTTTCATTTTGGTTACAAGAAAAATTCGCCCTCCTCCGGTCGATTTTTCTGCAACCAATGCCGCTGTAGCACGCAAACACACAATGTCGGTTTTGGACCTGATGCCGGCTAGGTTGTCAAGTTATTTGTTTGACAATCGCATAGGTTGGGCTGTCAGCGTTATTTTACGACGTAGCAGC
>Ga0265323_10000920_pt1 | contig 15482 bp, 7 predicted proteins | sample 41225metaG_FD_193580 | JGI IMG/M metagenome (GOLD analysis project Ga0265323, IMG submission 193580) | Rhizosphere microbial communities from Carex aquatilis grown in University of Washington, Seatle, WA, United States - 4-12-25 metaG | ecosystem: Host-associated > Plants > Roots > Rhizosphere >...
GGTTTCGGACATCCGGGTGGCCAGATCGACGAATTGGGAGGAATCCACATCAAAAACGTTGGCGGATTCCGTACAGCCGATCAGCATCTGATGATAGCCGGACATGCAAAGCAGATTCTTGATTCCCAGGCTGGCGGCGCCCAGCAAATCGGACTGAAGGGCGATGCGGTTCCGGTCGCGGGTGACCATCTGGAGGACCGGTTCGGCGCCGAGTTTTATGGCCGCCACCGCCGCGGCCACCGATGAGATCGCCACGCCGTGCGAGTTGTCGGGAAAGTTGACGGCCGCCAGTTTGCCGTTGAGGAATTTCAAGGCCGCTTCGGTGGCGGCGCCGGTCGCGGTGGCGCCTGGCGCGCACTCGGCGGTGATGATAAAATCTCCCGATTCAATTTTTTTTGCGAGTTTGCTGTCTGGTTTCATGCAACCGTGCTCTCCTGTTTGTTTGCGGCATCGCTGCGGGCGGGTGATGGGGGCAGATTTCTCACCCGTTCAATGAACTGTTTGATTTCGCCGAGGACCTGGGCGGCGCCCTGTTGCCCGCACTCAAATACGGCCATCCGGCCCGCGGGCAGGCCGATTTCCTCCAGCAATGATTCAACGGCCTCGGCGCGTTTGTGCGCGCGCAGGTTGCCCTCGAAGTGGCGGCACTCACTTTTCGGACAGGTCACAATCGCCACGCCGTCCGCGCCGGTTTCGAATGCCTTGATCAAATACGGAACATCCACCTTTCCGGAACAGGGCAGGCTGATGGTCTTGATGGTGTCGCCCTGCGAACCGTGGCAAAGGCTGGCAAGCTGGTCGGACGCCAGATTGTTGGAGCAATAAAAAACGTACGTTTTCAAAGCTCGTTGGTTCATAAAACGTATTTCAATTCTTGTCTAAAAAACCGATTGAACAGCCCGACCCGGCCGGGGTTGCGGCGGATCCGCGCTGCCGGCGCCGTTACCAACCGGCAGATGCTGCACATTTTCCTGACTAAAGGTTAATTGGGAACCCAGGCGCGGGCTTGACTATTATTGCTATTTGTTTGCCATTTTTGGGGAAAACGGTCTGAGCCGGCAAAGTGCAGACCGGGTGAAGTGTTGCCGCAACCCCAAATCGTCCTCGTGCTCGTTCTCGTCCTCGAAAAACTTTAACGCAGAGCTTTTTCTTTCACCACGGATGAGATCGAGACGTAAAAGGTGGGGCTGCGCTGCCGCGCAGCCTGCCTTGAGTGGCCAACCCGGTTCTGCAAAAGACAGACTTGCCACCAATGCCGATTCCGGCCTAACGCCCATGTCCATATCGGGACCGGATATCGCGACGAAGCCGTGAAGGAATACATCATGGGTTGGGCGGAGGCCAAGCGGGTGACGGTCGGGGATGACATCCAAAAATCTTGAAGGCTTTGCGGCAGCACCGCCCTGCCGGAAAATTCGTGTTAATTCGCGCAATTCGCTTAACAAGTTTCCGCTCCGTCACACCACCAAATTGCAGCCCACGCCGTGGACGGCCGGGAGATTCCGGATTTGGCATTGTTGCGCGCAAAAACAGCTTTGCAATTTTTCCGTTTCCACTCCACGTTGTTTGCATGACGCAACCGCTTGCGCTGGTTTTCTACGAAAAATTGCTGCCGGGCAGCCAGTTGGTGAACCGGCTGCAAGACCTGAATTATCGCGTCCAGGCCGTCAACGATCTGCCGGCCCTTCTGCGCAGTGCGCAAAGCGAAGGCCCGATGCTGGCGGTCGTGGACCTGGAATCGAAGCGCGATGACGTTTGCCGCGCCATTGCCGCATTGAAAGCGGATGCTGCCACGCAACACATTCCCATCATCGCGTTTGCCGGCGAACAGGCAACCGAGTTGCAGGCCGCCGCGCAAAAAGCCGGCGCGACGCTGGTGGTCGGCGAAGCCACGATTGCCAATTATCTGCCGCAGCTTTTGAACCAGGCGTTGCAGGTGTAGGCGCGCGGCGGGAGATGTTTGTAACCTGTGCGCAACCTGTTTGCAACCCGCCCGAAACTTGCGCTTGACTTTGACATAAGGGGCATTAAGATGGCCCCCGAATTGAGGCATGAGCGTTTTTGAAAAGTAATTTTAGCACGACTGAATTTCGGTCGTGTCTTTTTTGCTTTGGGGCGGGCCTCGAAAAGTCAGGAGTTCATTATGGCCAGTGGCAAAGTCAAGTGGTTCGACAATAAAAAAGGGTTTGGCTTCATCGCCCAGGATTCAGGTCAGGACGTATTCGTGCATCACACGTCCATCACGGGCGCGGGGTTCAAAACCCTGAATGAAGGAGACGAAGTTTCCTTCGACGTCATACCCAGCGACAAAGGGCTTAAAGCCCAAAATGTCCAGCGCGTAAATCCGGTGTAACGCCGGGGCTCACGCCAGGCAATCCCGCGACGCGGGAGATTTTCGTTCGCCAGCCATGAACGAAGAAGGTATTCTTCTTTCATGGCCGGTTCCGCCACGACTACGGTCGAAAGCCTTTATGTTCACGTCCCGTTCTGCGCGCAGAAATGCGCCTACTGCGCCTTTTATTCCGAGCCGTCCAGCGGCGACCTCATCAACCGCTACGTCACCGCGCTCATCCGCGAGCTTGAAATGGTCGCGGATGATCTTGAACCCAAAACGATTTTCTTTGGTGGTGGCACGCCATCGCTGCTCAATCTGAGCCATTGGGAACAAATTCTCCGTGCCATGGAACGGCTGAATTTGACCGGCGCGGCTGAATTCACCGTCGAATGCAATCCCGCCACCGTTTCGCCCGACAAGGCAAAACTGCTCCGCGACTTCGGGGTGAACCGCGTCTCCATGGGAGTGCAGTCCCTCGATGAATCATTGCTTGACCGCCTCGGCCGGATTCACACGCGGGAGATGGCATTCAAATCGTTTGACATCCTCCGCCGGGCCGGTTTCGACAATTTGAATCTCGACCTGATGTTCGCGATTCCCGGCCAGACCATGGAAATCTGGCAAGCGACGCTGGCTGAGACAATGGCGTTCGGCAGCGAGCATTTGTCCACCTACGAAGTCATTTACGAGGACGACACGCCGCTGTTCGCGCAATTGCATGCCGGCGAATTTGACGTGGACGAGGACCTGTCCTGCGCGATGTATGAGGAACTGGTCGCACGCGCAACGGGCGCCGGCTTCCGGCAGTACGAGGTGGCGAACTTCGCGCGCGACAAGACCCTTAACCTTCAACCTTCAACCCTCAACATCCCCAGTCACGCCTGCCAACACAACGTGAACTACTGGCGGGGCGGTTCGTTTTACGGGCTGGGTCCCAGCGCGACCAGTTACGTGCGCGGTGTGCGGACAAAGAACTGGCCGAACACACAGCTTTATTGCGAGCAACTGGAAAAGGGAAGGCGGGCCATCGAATCCAGCGAGGAACTGCCGCCGTTGAAACGCGCCGGCGAAACCGCCGCGTTCGGCCTGCGCATGAACAGGGGCTGGCCGTTTGAAGAATTCCAGCGCATGACCGGTTTCGATTTGCGCAACGAGTGGGCGGCGGAAATGAATCAACTGGTCGAACGCGGCTGGGCCGCACACGACGACCAGCGATTTCGGCTCACCCCGCAGGGATTGCGTTTTGCAGATTCGGCGGCGGAACTTTTTCTACGTTGAACTTTCAGCCAAGACCAAGATGGCGCAACAAAGACTGTCTTAAAACATTTTTGTCGGAGGGGCGAGTTATACGAGCCCCAATTTTCAGAGGTTTTCTATGAGTCAGGGGCTCGTGTAACTCGCTCCTCCGATACTTTTGAGACAAACTCAGCAGCACTGCCCAACCGCAGGAGCGCCAAAACCCCGGCCAGGATGGAAATGACACCGCAAGTCACGTAAGGCAGTGGCGCGATGTGGGTGTAAAGCGTTGCGGCGAACAGCGGGCCGAGAATGCGCGCCAGGCTGCCGGCGCTTTGTGCGACGCCGATGGTCGCGCCCTGCTCGTTCGCGGGCGCGAGGTTGGACAGCAATCCGAAGAGCGGCGGGCGCGTCAGGGCGGAGCCCACCGCCAGCAGCGCCAGCGCCAGCAGCATTTTGATCCACGGCCAGTCGGTTGCGCGCAGGACGGCCAGCCACTTGAGCTGTCCGTCGCCTTTGATGTACGGCAGGAGGATCAGGCTGATGCCGGTCAGGAACAGACTCAGAGAGATCAATTTGGGTTCGCCGAACATTTTGACCAACGGTCCGATGGCCCGCCACTGGATGACCGCACCGATGATGCCGCAAAACACAAACAGGGAGATGACCGTCGTCGCGGGTTTGGTTTCGTCCACGGTGATGCCGAGATTGAAGTTGTCGCTGACCAGCAGCGGCAGGGTGCTTTCAAAGCAACTGAATGCGAACGTCGCCAGAAAAAAAATCAGGATCAACAACCCGATATTCGGCTGGGCGAGCGTGTGTCCCCATTGGGCGAAATAAGGTCGCCTAGTTGCTTTGCTGGAGTCTGGTTTCAAACTTTCGGCGAGAATGCAAAACGCGAGGAAAAAATTCGCGGCGCAAAGTGCGGCGGCGGTCCAGCCGGGTCCGGTGGCGCCGAAGAAATGCAGGGCGATGCCGCTGATTGCCGGACCGAAAATAAATCCCAATCCGAACGCCATGCCGATGAGTCCCATCCGTTTCGACCGGTTTTCCGGCGGCGTGATGTCGGCGATGTAAGCCTGGGCGACGGTGATGTTGCCGCCGCAGATGCCGGCGAAGATGCGGGAGACGAGCAGCGTCCAGAGCGCGGCGGTGTGATTTTCAAATCCCGACCCGACGGCGAACAGGACATACGACAACGCCGCGCCGGCGGTGCTGATAAGTAATATGGGCCGGCGGCCGTGGTGGTCGGAAAGGCGCCCCCAAATTGGCGAGAAGACGAATTGCATGGCGGAGAACGAGGCGATGATGGCACCGATGACCAAGCCACTCGCGCCATAATGCCGGCTGAAGATCGGCACCAGCGGCACGACGATGCCGAAACCGATGAGGTCAATGAAGACCGTCAGGAAAACAACGAGCAATGATGGTTTGCGGTTCATGTTTGCAACTAATGGATTCTATTTATATCAGTCGGAATTGATAGAATTTTCAAAATTAAATTTTCCGGCGAATAACTTCGTGAACAAAAAAAACAACTTTGTCTTGCGATAGCGCACGTTGCGAAGTTTGCTTGTCGCGTGATTGATTCTGGACAAAAAGGAAATGCTACAAAGTTCCGGCCATTTGAAGGAATGTGGCTGACAACGAAACCATCCGGCGCCGTGGCATGCGCAAAAATGGTAAATGGAAAGTTGCTGATTCCTTACTCTTTCAGCGAGGAAAAAAAGTTAGCTGGCCATTATTACGACTGTCGTGTTTTGGGAAAGACTTTGTATTGTTGTTTTGAGCACTTTGATTCCGCTGTTGCAGGAGTTTTGTTTCTCACCGTTGGACCAAGCGAGACATTAAAAGGCGGGTGGTGGGTGAACAATCAAGTTCCTGAAATCATTCGGAAAGACATTTTTCGTTTGTCTGAATCTTTGCCCGGAATGCAGCCAATTGTTTGGATCCGCATACTGAAAAAAGAAACACCGGAGTGGGCGAATAAATATTTTTGCGAGGATTGGCCAAATAAACATTCAAGTTAATTGTAAATTTTATGATTGATTCCGTTTCCGATACCGCCGGTGCCGCCGCTGATTTGAAAAAAACTCGGCGTCAAAAAAATGCCGTGCAGCGCACACCAACCATTGATCGCTTGCCGCCACACGACTTGGACATGGAGCGGGGCGTGCTGGGTTGCGCACTGCTGTCACCGAACGAATGCGTGGGCGAGTGCATCGAAAAGCTCAAGGACGGCGGCCAGGAGGTTTTCTACGACCTGCGGCACCAGACGATTTACGAAATGCTGGCGGCCATGTTCAACGAACGGATGCCCATTGACGTCATCACCGTTCAACAACGCCTCAAGGACAAGCAACTTTTGGATCAGGTCGGCGGCATTGCCTATCTGGCGCAATTGCAGGATGCCGTGCCGAGCGCGGCGAATCTCTCATACTACCTCGACATCGTCCGCGAAAAATTCGTGCTGCGGAAAATGATTGCCACCTGCACGGACGTCGTCGGGCGGGTTTATGATTACGAAGGCGAAGTGGATGCGCTGCTGGACGAGGTGGAGCGCGACATTCTGCGCATCAGCGAATCGCGTGCGCAAGGCAGCGTGCTCTCCACCAAGGAACTGGTGGGCAAAGCCATCGGGACGATTGAAAATTATTTCAGCCGCAAAGGCGTGTTGAACGGCCTGGCCACGGGCTTCACGGACCTGGACCGGATAACGGACGGTTTGCACGGGAGTGAAATGATTGTCATCGCCGCGCGCCCCAGCATGGGCAAGACGTCGCTGGCGATGAACATCGCGGAGCACGTGGTGCTGGAGCAAAAATTGCCGGTGGCCGTGTTCAGCCTGGAGATGAGCGCGGAGGCGCTGGTGCTGCGCATGATGTGTTCGCTCGCGCGGGTGAATCTGCGCAGCATCCGCGAAGGCTTCATGAGCGAGTCGGATTTCCCGAAGCTGACCAGCGCGGCGGGCCGGCTGGCGGGCGCGCCGCTGTTCATTGACGATTCGGCGGGGCTTTCGATTTTGCAACTGCGGGCGCGGGCGCGGCGGCTGGCGCAGCAGCACGGGGTGAAGCTTTTTGTGATTGATTATTTGCAGTTGCTGCATTCTACTGCGCGCCGGGCACAGGAAAACCGGCAGCAGGAAATTTCGGACATTTCCAGCGGCATCAAGGCGCTGGCGAAGGAATTGAAGGTGCCGATGCTGGTGTTGAGCCAGTTAAACCGCGAATTGGAGCGGGACAAGAGCCGCAAGCCGCGGCTGTCCGATTTGCGGGAATCGGGCGCAATTGAGCAGGACGCCGATGTGGTGGGTCTGCTGTACAAGCCGAACGCCGGCGAAGATGAAGATGGCGCCGCAGTGGAAGAGCCGGATGGCCTGCCGGTCAATCTGTTGATTGCGAAGCAGCGCAACGGCCCCACGGGCGATGTAAACTTAACCTTTTTGAAACCGTACACTCGTTTTGAAAGCGCAGCCAAAGTCAGCGACGAAGACGTGCCGGCGGACCAATAGACGATGAAATTATTTTCCCGCCTGTTCGGCATCTGGCTGTTGCTCGGCTGCGCGTCAGCCGTGTGGGCGCAGCCGGCCGGCCCGAAAATTGACCGCGTGGACGTGAAGTTTATCGGCCCGGCGACGGTCAGCGAACCATTCGTCCGTTCCAACGTCCGGCTCAAGGCGGGCGACATTTATTTCCCCGACGCCACCCAGGACGACATCCGGGCGCTCTACGCCACCGGACAGTTTTACAACATCCGTGTCACGCTGGATCCGGCGAGCGATGGCGGCGTGGTGCTGACCTACCTCGTGCAGGCGAGGCCGCGGCTGACGGACATCAAGATCGAGGGCAACCAAAAACTCAGCACCTCCAAGATCCGGAAAAAAATCACCGTAAAAACCGGCCAGCCGCTCGACGAACAGAAATTGTTCACCGACACCCAGGAAATCCGGAAGCTGTACGAAAAATACGGCCGGTCCGGCACGCAGGTGAAATATGTTTTGAACATCGACGAAAATGCCGGACGCGGCACCGTCACCTTTGAAATCGCCGAGGCGGTAAAAATCAAAATCGATCGGATTGATTTCATCGGGGCCGCGGCCTTTTCGCAAAGGGAACTGCGCGGACAGCTCAAGACCAAGCGGCACTGGATGTGGTCGTGGCTGTCCGGCAACGGCGTGTTCAAGGAGGACGATTTCGACGACGACCGCGAAGCGCTCACCGACTTTTACCACAATCACGGTTATCTTGATTTTGAGATCAAGGACGTGAAGCTCGATCACCCGACGACCAACACGATGGTCATTCGCTTTTACCTTTATGAAGGACGGCAGTACAAGGTCGGCTCGGTCACCTTCACCGGCAACAAACTTTTTAATGCGGAGGAAATCCATCGCGGCCTGCAGGCGGTCCACAGCTTCGAGCGTTCCAAGGACAAGCTCGGTTCGCACGGCCTGGTGATGGACACCGGCAACATTTTCACACCCGAAGGCCTGGGCAAGGACACGCAGGCCATCGAGGATTTTTACGGGAGCAAGGGTTATATTGACGTGGTGCGGGGACCGGCGCTGCGCGCTGAGTACATTCCGAACGTGGACACGGGCACGATGGACCTGGAATTTCAAATCAAGGAAGGGCAGAAATCCCACGTTGAAAAAATTGACATCCGCGGCAATAACAAGACCAAGGACAAGGTCATCCGCCGCGAGCTGGCCATATCGCCGGGGGAGGTGTTTGACATGGTGCGCGTCAAAATCAGCAGGCAGCGCCTGGAAGGCCTCGATTATTTCGAAAAGGTGGACATGCGGCCGGAGGCAACCGACCCGCCGATTGCCGGGCGCAAGGATTTGATCGTAAACGTGGAGGAAAAGAACACCGGCAACCTCATGGTTGGCGCGGGTTTCAGCTCGGTGGACGCGCTGGTCGGTTACGCCGAAATCTCGCAGGGTAATTTTGACCTGTTCCATCCGCCCACCTTCACCGGCGGCGGCCAGAAGCTCCGCCTGTTCGTCCAGCTCGGCACCGAGCGCCAGGACTATGAATTATCGTTTGTCGAACCCTGGTTTTTGAACCGCAAACTGGCGCTGGGGGTGGATCTTTACCGGCACCAATTGAACTTCGAGAGTCCCAACGATATTTACGACGAGACCCGGACCGGCGTGCGCCTGAGCCTGACCCGCGCATTGTGGAGCGATTTTTTCATCGGCAGCATCAGCTATACGCTCGAAGACGTGGGCATCAACCTGGTCAGCCCGTATCATGGATGGAAGGTGGTTCAACCATTGCCTTTTATCCCCCCAAACACACCGCAAGCCATCCTCGATCAAACCGGCGATCATGTGTACAGCCGCTTCGGCGCAACGCTGGCCTACGACACGCGAAACAGCACGCGCCTGCCGAATCACGGCCAGCGGACGGAATTCGACCCGGAATTCAGTGTCGGCGACACCTCGTATTACAAACTGGAACTCAGAACCTCCTGGTATTTCCCCGGCCTGTTCACCGGCCACGTGCTGGAGGCGGTCGGGCGCGCCGGTGTTGCGGACAGTGTGAGTGGTGGCGACGTGCCGTTTTACGACCGTTATTATCTCGGCGGTCTTTATTCGCTGCGCGGTTTCAAATTCCGCAATATCGCCCCACGTGATCCCGATTATTCCCACGGTAATCCCGCCGGCATACCGAATGAACCGATCGGCGGCGACACTTTCTGGTTTGGTTCGCTGGAGTACACCCTGCCCATTTTTGAAAAGGACAACGGCCCCGGCGTGCGCTTTGCCATGTTCTACGATGTCGGCGCCGTCTATCAAAATGCCTATTCGGTTTCCGGAGATAATTTTGACGACGACTGGGGCCTGGGCTTGCACATCAACATCCCCAAACTCGGCCCGTTGCGGCTTGAATATGGCATCCCCATCCATCACGATCAGTACAACGGCGCCTCCGGCCGGTTCCAATTCGGCGTTGGCTGGCAGCGTCCATTTTAAAATGATTCGTTTTGCAAAAATTATTCGATCGGCGGTGCTCAACGGGCTTGCCCCGGGCCTGCTGGTGTTGTCGGCGGCGGCGGCCCCGTGCGTGGCCATGCCGGGCAATCTGCCGCTTTTTTTTGAAGCCGGCCAGTGCCAGGCCAACGTTCCGGCGCAGTACGTTGCCCGCAGCCATGATTACCAATTCCTGGTTTCGGCGACCGGAGTTCAAATTGCACTTCGCAAAACTGACGCTGAATCCGCGGCCGGGTGGATGCAGTTTGTTGGCGCCAACCCGCAGGCGCAAATTCGCGGTGACGCCGAATTGCCCGGCAAAGTCAATTACCTCACCGGGAACGACCCTGCGCAATGGCGCACGGGCGTGGGCATGTTCGCCAGGGTCCGCGTCGGCGAGCTTTATCCCGGCGTCAGTCTAATTTACCACGGCAACCAGCAGCAGCTCGAATATGATTTCGACATCGCGCCGGGCACAAACCCCGATGTCATTGCAATTCATTTCGACGGCACGGACAAAATTTCGGTCAACCCGGGGGGGGAACTGATTTTGGCCCTGGCCGGCGGTGAAATCCGCCAGCCCAAGCCGGTGATTTACCAGACGGTGGGCGGCGTGCGAAAAGAAATTACCGGCGGGTATCGGTTGGTGGACGCGCACACGGTGGCCTTCGTGGTCGGCCAATATGATCGCAGTCAGACGCTGATTATTGACCCGGTATTGGGGTTTTCGACCTACTTCGGCGGCACGGCGGGCGACACGGCTTGGGCGGTGACCTTGGACACCAATAGTTTCATCTATGTCGCGGGGGAAACGTTTTCCCCAAAGTTTTATACAAACGGGTGGTCCTTGGGACCGGCTTTTTCCACTTTTGGAGCTTTTCAAACAAATTACAACGGTGGCAAATATGCCGGTGATGCGTTTGTGGCAAAACTCGGCAGTGATGGAACCACAGTTTATTACCTGACTTATCTGGGCGGCAACGGAGATAACGCAGCCTACAGCATTGCTGTGGACAACGCCGGAAATGCCTATGTGGCCGGCTATACAGACTCGACCAACTTCCCGACCACGAATGCCATTGCCATCCCTGGTTATTTGGGAACAAACATCAGCGGCGTATTCGACCCGAACGTCAAATTATATCCATCTGACGCCTTTGTGGCGGAACTGGATGCCAGCGGTTCCAACCTGGTTTATTCAACCTATCTGGGCGGTTCCGGCGCTGATGCCGCCTATGGCGTTGCCGTGGACTCGTCCGGCCACGCTTTTGTAACCGGTTTTACCTATTCGACAAATTTCCCGACCACGGCCAATGCCAAGTTCAAACATTTGCAATGCACCAATTCTTTTTACTACAACGCCAATGCGTTCGTGACTGAGGTCGCCGCCAACGGCGGGTCCTTGGTCTATTCCAGCTATTTTGGTGGCAATAATTTCGATGAAGGCAAAGGCATCGCCGTGGACACCAATGGATCTGTCTATGTGACCGGCTTCACCGCCTCGACCAATTTCCCAGCCACCAATTACGTGCAGCAAGTGATCGGCGGCAAAATGGTTGACGGCCATTTATTGAACGGTTCGACGAACAAAAATTCCGCTTTCGACGCTTTTGTCGCCAAATTCGATTCCATCGGCACAAATCTGGTGTTGGTGTATTCGACCTTCCTCGGCAGCACGAACACCGACATGGCCAATGGCATCGCCGTTGACCACAACGGCGCCGCCTACGTGACCGGGTGGACCATTTCGACGAATTTCCCGAACACCGTCACGAATATAGCCGCGCTCCACTCGTTCGTGGCCACCAACACCCGCCCGAGTGACCTGGCCACCAACGTTTTCCTGACCAAGATCACTTATGGCACCAATGCGGTTATTGCCTGGTCCGCGATGTTCGGCGGCAAGGGCGCGGACGTGGGCAACGGCGTGGCGTTGGATCCGGCGGGCGACGTGTTTGTGACCGGCTCGGCTTCCTCGACCAATTTCCCGACCTACAATGTCCCGGGCCTAATGAGTGCCACCAATTCAAGCAAGTACAAATCCGGCAAGAGTGACGCGTTTGTCATTGCGTTTACCAACACCACCGGCACCACCGCCGGCACGAACCTGATCTATTCAGGCTACCTAGGCGGCAAGGAAAACGATTTTGGTTACGGCATTGTGGTGGATACGAACGGCAACGCCTGCGTCGTCGGCCAGACACTCTCGACCAACTTCCCGACGTTCAACGCCCTGGAAACCTTCCGCAACGGCACCAACGACGCTTTTTTGACCGAAATCACTCTGACGGTGCCGCCGCCGACAATCACGACACAACCGACAGGCCAAACGAACGCGGTGGGTTCGACCGTCACGTTCTTTATCGACGGGACCGCGTTCGCGCCTTACTCCCTTCAATGGCAGAAAGACGGGACGAACCTGGTGAATGGGACGAACCTGGTGAATGGGGTGAGCGTAATCACCAGTGGCGCAACCAACGTCACTTTGTCCATCAGCAACGTGCAGACGAATGACAACGGAAACTACTCGGTGATCCTCACGAACTACGGAGGATCGGTGACCAGTTCCAATGCGTTCTTGTGGGTCACGAATGTCCCGCCGGAGATCGGGACACAACCGGCCAGCCAGACGAACGGGGTGGGAACGACTGTGACCCTGGCTGTCATTGTGACCAACGGGACGCCGCCGTTTAGTTACCAGTGGCAGGTGGGCGGGATGAGCCTGACGAATGGCCATATCAATGGCGCGACCATCAGCGGCGCAACCAGCAATCTCCTGACCATCAGCAATGTGCAACCGACCAACGGCGGCAATTACACGGTTGTCGTCACAAATATTACCGGGATTTCGGTGACCAGTTCCATTGCCGTTCTGACAGTGTATTCGTCGCCGGTGATTGTATTGCAACCAACGAACCAGGCGATAGCAGTGGGATCGAATGCGACTTTTACTGTCATCGCCATCGGGACGGTGCCGCTGAGTTACCAATGGTGGGTGAACGGAACGAACCTGGTGAAGAATGGAGGCCAGATCAGTGGCGCAACCACCAACGTGCTGACCATCACCAACGCGCAGACGGCCATCAGCAGCAACACCTACTCGGTCATCATCACGAACCATGCCGGATCGGTCACCAGCTCCGTCGTCCTCCTGACGGTGACGAATATCCCGCCGATGATCGCGGCCAACGGACAACCGATAAGCCAAACGAACGGGGTGGGAACGACTGTGACCCTGACTGTCACCGCGACCGGGACGGCGCCGTTGAAGTACCAGTGGCAGCGGTACGGGACGAACCTGGCGAATGTGTCGGGTCACATCAGTGGCGCGACCAGCAATGTGCTGACCATCAGCAATGTGCAGTTGACCAACAGCGGAAACTACATGGTTATCGTCACCAATTTCGGAGGGGTGGTGACCAGTTCCATCGCCGTTCTGGCGGTGTATTCGTCGCCGGTGATCACAGTCCAACCCACCAACCTCGCGGTAGCGGTGGGATCGAATGCGACCTTTACCGTCACCGCCATCGGCACGGTGCCGTTGAGTTACCAATGGTGGGACGGGACGAACTTGGTGAAGAATGGAGGCCGAATCACCGGCGCAACCACCAATGTGCTGACCATCAAAAATGCGCTGACGAACGACGACGGCAGTTACACGGTCATCGTCACGAACAGCGCCGGATCGGTGACCAGTTCCAATGCGGTCCTGACGGTGACGAATATCCCGCCGACGATCACGGTGCAACCGACGAACCAGGCGGTGGTGGCGGGATCGAATGTCGTCCTGGCAGTCACCGAATCCGGGACGGCGCCGTTGAGTTATCAATGGTGGGTGGATGGGACAAGCCTGGTGGACGGAACCAACCTGGTGAATGGGGTTAGCGTAGTCACCAGCGGCGCAACCACCAATGTATTGAAAATCCGCCACGCGCAGACGAATAACAGCGGAAATTACACGGTCATCGTCACCAATTTTGGGGGCTCGGCAACCAGTTCCAATGCCGTCCTGATCGTGGCATCGTCGCCGGTGATTTTAATGCAACCAACGAATCAGGCAACAGGGGTGGGATTGACTGCGACCTTTGCCGTCACCGCAATCGGGACGGTGCCGTTGAGTTACCAGTGGCTGGTGAACGGGACGAACCTGATAAACGGAAGCGGTGTCAGTGGCGCGACCACCGCCAACCTGACCATCAGCGATGCGCAGACGAACAACAGCGGCGGCTACACGGTCATCGTCACGAACAGTGCCGGGTCGGTGACCAGTTCCAATGCGGTTTTGACGGTGACGAATATTCCGCCGGCGATCAAAATCCAACCGACGGACCAGACCTTGCGGGCGGGATCGAATGCGACCTTCAGTGTGACCGCCATCGGTACGGCACCGCTGAGTTTCCAGTGGCAGGCGAACGGGACGAATCTGGTGAATGGAAGTCAAATCAGTGGCGCGACCACCGCCAACCTGACCATCAGCAACGCGCAGACAAACAATGATGGGAACTATACGGTGATCGTCACAAATATTACCGGGATTTCGGTGACCAGTTCCGTCGCCGTCTTGACGGTGGCCGTTCTGCCGGAGATCGGGACACAACCGGCCAGCCAGACGAATGGGGTGGGAACGACTGTGACCTTTGCTGTCACTGCCATCGGGACACCGCCGTTAAGTTACCAATGGCAGGTCAACGGGACGAACCTGGCAAACGGAGGCGGTATCAGCGGCGCCACCACCACCAACCTGGTCATCAGCAATGTGCAGACGAACAACAGCGGCAATTACACGGTGATCGTCACGAACCTTGCCGGTTCGGTGGCCAGCTCCAATGCGATACTGATGGTCACGAATACGGCGCCGGAGATTACGGTGCAACCAACGAGCCAGACGGTGGGAGTGGGTTCGCCGGCGACCTTTACGGTCGCTGCCATCGGGACGGTGCCGTTGAGTTACCAGTGGCAGGTGAATGGGACGAACCTGGTGAATGGAAGTCAAATCAGTGGCGCGACCACCACCAACCTGACCATCAGCAACGCGCAGACAAACAATGATGGGAATTACACGGTCGTCGTTACCAATCTTATGGGCTCGGTGATCAGTTCCAATGCGGTCTTGACGGTAACGGTATCACCGGTGATCTCAATGCAACCCACCCCAACCAACCAGGCGCTGGCGGTGGGGTCAACTGCGACCATTGCTGTCACCGCGATCGGGTTGGAACCGTTGAGTTACCAGTGGCAGATGAACGGGACGAACCTGGTGGACGGAACGAACCTGGTAACTGGGGACATTACCATCGGCTCAACCACCACCAACCTGACCATCAGCAATGCGCAGACAAACAACAGTGGCACCTATACGGTCGTCATCACGAACATCGCCGGTTCGGTGACCAGTTCCAATGCGGTCCTGACGGTGGTGCGGTTAATGGTTGTCGCGTGGGGAGACAATACCTACGGCCAGACCGATGTGCCCGTAGATGCGACCAATGTGATGGCGATTGCCGGCGGCGGCTATCACAATCTGGCGCTGCGAACCAACGGCACGGTGGTGGCTTGGGGAGACAATACCTACGGCCAGACCAATGTGCCCGCAGATTTAACCGATGTGGTGGCCATTGCCGCAGGTTATGTGCACAGTCTGGCGCTCCAGGCCAACGGTATGGTGGTAGGTTGGGGGGCAGGTACCAACAATACCGGTTCGTTTCCTGAGTACGGACAGATCATGGTCCCCACTGATTTGACCAATGTGGTGGCCATTGCCGGAGCTTTCTTCCACAATCTGGCGCTCCAGGCCAACGGCACGGTGGTAGCTTGGGGAGACAATACCTACGGCCAGACCAATGTGCCTCCGGACCTGACGAACGTGGTGGCGGTTGCTGGAAGTGGTTATGACAGTCTGGCGCTCCAGGCCAGCGGTACGGTGGTGGTTTGGGG
>Ga0265323_10000926_pt1 | contig 15411 bp, 5 predicted proteins | sample 41225metaG_FD_193580 | JGI IMG/M metagenome (GOLD analysis project Ga0265323, IMG submission 193580) | Rhizosphere microbial communities from Carex aquatilis grown in University of Washington, Seatle, WA, United States - 4-12-25 metaG | ecosystem: Host-associated > Plants > Roots > Rhizosphere >...
CTGGTTGGCGAGACTGGTGAAGGTGCCGAAGCTGGTGGCGTCGATGTTGTTTCCCGGCGCGGCGAAGTGGACCGCGTTGTTGAGATTAAACGCATCCGCCTGGAACGCCAGTTTCAGCTTCTCCATGATCGGGAACTCGCGGCGAACGCTCACATCCACGTCGGCATTGTGAGGAGCGAACAGCGTGTACGGGGCCGCGCGCGGAATGTTGCCTTCCATATAAGCCGGCGCGTCCACGAAGGCGGTCTTGTTGAGGTAGGCAGTGCTGTTGACGTTGGCGCCGCCGCTTCCGAACGCGCCGTTCTGCCACGCGCTGCCGGAAAACCCCAGGGCGTAATTGGGATAGCAGGAGGCGTCGATGATGCCACCGCCGGTGCAGGTGCCGACGATCGACAGCGGCGCTCCGCCCTGGTAGGTGAAGAGCGCGGAAATCTGCCAGTGGCTGACCAGCGGGTTCAGTAACCCGGCGTCCAGTTTGTGACCCTTGCCGAAGGGCAACTGATAGACGGCCGTGGCGCTGGCCACGGTGGGGTGATCGATGGTGCCCGGCCCTTTCTCCAGGAAGTCCTTGTTGGGATCGCGCACGCCCACCAGGTCGTCCAGTTCCTTGCTATAGGTGTAGTTGAACATCACCGACAGGCCCTGCGAGAACCGGTGGTTGATCGAGAGTTGCAGCGAGTTATAGGTCGAATTGCCGACGTCCAGCCAGGGATCGGAAATGCCGTTGTACTGCGGGAAGGGCTTCAACGCCTGGCCGATGGTCCCGGTGAAAGTGGAGAACGGCATCGCGACATTCGGGAATATGGCCTGAGCCGAAGCCAGCGTGCTGGCGCTCAGGGTCGAGGTCAGGAGCGATCCCAGCGGCAGGTATTGCATGGGAATCTGATTGGTCATGGGCCCGGCGACGCCCGCCCCAGGCAGCCAGTGGCCGGCGCTGGCGCTATAGGCCACGCTCAGCATCCAGTTGGGGGTAAAGGAATGTTGGATGTTGAAGCTCCAGTCTTCGTAATACGGGGCCTTGCCGCCGAAATTCGGATCGCCGTAGGTGATGGTCTGGGCAGTCGTGGGCCCGGCGGGGAACGGAAGCGAAGCCGCCGCCGCGGCGGTGATGAAGCCGATGCCGAAGCTGGGATTGAAGAACGGCGGGTTCAAAGGATAGCCCGGATACCCGCTGTTCCAGTTGTAGGCGGGCTGGCCGGTGGCGACGGCGCTGAGGCTGCCGTTGTTATTGAATCCAAGCTGGCTCAGCCCCTGGCGTCCGTTGGCGCGCCCACCCACACCGCCGGCGTGCGAGTAGAAGATGCTGTAGCTCGCCCGGACGACGGTCTTTTCCCCGAGTTGGTAGGCCAGTCCCACGCGCGGCCCGGGGTTCACGTTATGGCGCTTCACAGGAGTCCGGCAATTGCAGCTATCCGTGCCGTTGCCGGCGAACTGCAGGGCTCCGGGAAGATTCACCACCGGGTTGTTCATCGTCGGGTTGAAGAAGGACATCACGTTGTTCACTTCGTAGAACGTGCCCCAGATGTTCCAGCGCAGGCCCAGGTTTACGGTCAGCTTCCGGTTGACCTTGAAATCGTCCTGGACATACCCCGCATAGGTCTTATACCGTCCCCCGGTTTCGGCCACCGCGTTCTGCGTCACCACGCTGCTGTCCACCGCGCCCAGCAGGAAGCCGGCATAAGGAAGGCCGGTGTTGGTGACGGCGGTTCCGGTCGCGCCGAAGTTCTCCGTCTCGGCATTGCTGAAGGTGAAGCCCGCCTGCGTGTCGGTCAGCGGAATGTTCTCGTTGTCCTGCAGCGACTGCCACTGGAAGCCGAACGTGATATTGTGCCGCCCTTTGGTCCAGAGCAGGTTGTCCTGCGCGTCGAAGGTGTTCTGGGCTTCGTTGTAGGCGTGCGAGTTGGTTCCGTCCCAGCTCACCGGCGTGTTGATGCCCCCGCTGAAGGTGATGTCGGGGAATCCCGATCCGGCCACTCCGCCCGGCAGGCCCTTGAGCCCGGCCTTGGACGGATAGTCGCCGCCGAAGGTGTTGCTGGTCAGGGGAATGAACATCCGGCTCAGAGATGCGTTGAACTGGTTGACTAAGCTCGGGCTGAGGATCTGGCTGTCGTGGATCTGGGCCGTGGTGGAATACTCGATCACGCCCCGCCCGTCCAGGTACGGAACCGGCAGTCCGGCCGTCGAACTGCCGGAGTAGCTTCCCACCGTGGGTTGCGCATACTTGCCCGTGCTGAACAGGGCGAACAGCCGGTTGTTGTCCGAGAGGCTGTAGTCCACCTTGTCCGTGGTGCTGTCGTTGTTGACCTTGTTCGCCGGCATCGCCACGTAATTGTTGGTCAGCAGGCTGTTGGTGGGAGCCGGCAGATAAGACTGGAAGGACTGCGAAACCGCCGAAATCCGGCTGCTGGGGATGATGTTATTGGTAAACGGCGTCCGCACCCCGGTACCCGTGGCGGAGGCGGGATCGTAGATGATTCCGTTGGTGCCGGTAGTGGGGATGGCGCTGAAATCGCCCGTCCGTTCGGCCACGGTGGGTATGGTCTGTAACCCAGGGGTGTAGGCCGAAACGAAACGGTATCCATCGTAGTTGGAGAAGAAGAAGAGCTTGTTCTTGCGGATGGGGCCGCTGACGGTGGCGCCGAACTCGTTCTGGTGGTCGGGGGGCCGGGTCGCCGAGAAGAAGTTCCGGGCGTCGAAATCGGTGTTGCGTAGGTACTCGAACACACCGCCGTGGAACTGATTGGTTCCGGATTTCAAAACGTAATTCGATACGCCCTGGCCTTCGTACATGGCCTTGGCGCCGGCCGTCTCCACCTGAAACTGCTCGATGGCCTCGACGGAAACGCCAAACGCCAGGTTGCGCGTATCGCTCTCGGTTCCGGCACTGGTCATCGGCAGCCCTTCGATGTACACCTCGTTCTGGTAGGTCTGACCGCCGTTGTAAGACCCGGTGGACGGGCCGGCTGCCTGCGTGCTGTAATTGTCAACCCCGCTGGCCAGCCCGGCGAAGGCCGAGGGATCGCGCGGAGAACCGCCGGCATTCATCGCCAGCGGCAGCGAATCGTACACCCGGTTATCCATCGAGGAGCCGAGCGATACGTCGTCGGTCTTCAGAATGGTCGGCTGCGCTTCCACGGTGATGGCCTGGCTGGCGGCGCCAATTGTCATGGTGGGATTCACCGCAACCGTGGCCAACGCCTCCACAATCACGTGGGCTTGAGTCAGAGTTTCAAAACCGGTCGCCTTGATCGTAACTGCATACTCGCCGGGAATCAGCAGCGGAAGCACGAAAAGGCCCGCATCCGTACTCTTGCGGGCGGTTTCCACCCCCGTCGCAACATTCCTGGCTGTAACCGAGGCGCCGGCAATGGCCGCCCCCGACGGGTCCGTGACCGTGCCCTGAATAGAGCCGGTTCCGGCGACCTGAGCAAATGCCGACACCGTGGCGGCAATCAATAACGCAAAGCAGATGGCTACGTGGCGCATAATGAGAACTCCTCTGTTTACATTCCGATACTGCAAACCGCGTGTGACGCGGACCTACCCCTGGAAAGCAACTTGCCGAGTATACTTCCACGGGCAACGGCCCACAATCGAAATCGCTGCGAGGTTAAACGTCTTGCAGAGCGAAATCTTTCTCGTTCGCCTAATGCTTTTGAATCAGTTTTTTACGTCCAATCCCGATTTTGGTAGACAGTGCCTCGTTTTGTAATGCGGCATTCACGAAAACGCTGCATTATGGGGTGGCCGCCTACTGCCCGTACGGCCGCGGCGCCCGCATGTTCGGTTCGGCCGGGAGATCGAACTTATCCACCGCGTCCGGATGGGCGGGATCGAACACCGGCATGTCCACCAGAAACTTCACAAGCGGAAGCCTGGCCTGGCGGATACCTTCCACAATGCACTTCGCCAGTTCGTAGCTACCGTAATCGCTGTGATGCGTGGTGTCGGCGCCGGCGAACGCCTTGGGCGCCACCAGAGGGCCGAGCGCCTCGTAAAACTTCGCGCTCATGGAATTGAGGTCGATGAACGCGGCTTTCTCCTCCTGAGCGGCCTGGCGCACGGCGTCCGGAAAGTCTCCCAGCGTGTTCACGATCTTCCCGTCATCGCCGAATTTCAGGCGATGCATGGGGGAGATCAACACCGGCGTGGCCCCGTGCTCCCGGGCGTCGGCGATGAAGCGCTTGAGGGTCGCCTTGTAGGTGGTGAGTGCGCCCACGCCTTCGCCCCTTTCCTTCTGATCGTTGTGGCCCATCTGAATGAACAGGTAGTCGCCGGGACGGATCACGCTCAGCACCTTCGCCAGGCGCCGCTCGCCGATGAACGAGTTCAGCGACTCCCCGGATTCGCCGTGATTGGCCACGCCGATTTCAGGGGTGAAGAACCGCGGCAGCGATTGGCCCCAACTGCTGTGCGGCTCGCCAGGCTGATCCGTGGATGTGGAATCGCCGGCTATGAAAATGGTCGGGATCGCGTCGGCCTTCTCGATCTCGACAGCGCACACCGCCGGACGCTCGTCGGTGAACTCGAGCGTGAGCTTCTCGTCCCACGCCCACGCCTCGCCGGCCTTCTCGCGGTCCTTGAGCCGGACCACGCCGCCAGTGGAAATCTCCGCCCGGCGGATGTTGACGATGAAGCTGCGCGTCTCAAACTTTCCCTGGGCCGTGCGCACGCGCTCCAGCATCAGCCGGCGCAGTTCGGCCTTGACCGTGGTGACGCTCTCGCCTTGTGCATCTCCCAGCACCACCGTGACGCGGTAATTGCCCTCCTGCGGAACCTTCACCGAAAAGTAGAACGGCGGCTTGCTTGAGGTGATGAAATCGCCGCGCAGCGGATCGGCGCCGCCCCGGTCCACCGCCGTCAGCGTCGCGCCCGGTTCGAAGCCGTAGCCCAGTTGATCGGTGTAGACGGTGTCCGGCAGCACCTTGACGTAGCCAGGGGCGGCTTTGCCGGCGCCGAAATCGAATTTGAACGTCGTCGCGGCGGGCTGGGCGGCGCACACCCCAGCGGTCAGGAAGCAGGCGATAGCGAACCAACGGTTTGTCATAAAGATCCATGCTACGTCACATGCACCCGCGCGGCAAGAAGAGCCGTTGCCAAGCCCTCGCGCGCGGCCCATAATGGGTTGATCCCTGAAGAGGCACCACCATATGAAGCGAATCCCCGCCCTGCTCGCAGGGTCCGCACTCCTCTGCCTGCTGGCTGCGCATGCCGCGCCGGCGCGCAATACCATCCCGTTCGACTCCGGCTGGCGCTTTTTGAAAGCCGACGCGCCCGGCGCCCAGGCGGCCGCCTTCGACGACGCCTCATGGCGCCCCGTGGATCTCCCGCATGACTGGAGCATCGAGGGCTCCTTCGATCAGAACAACCCCACCCGCGGCTCGGGCGCCTGGCTGCCCTCCGGCGTGGGCTGGTATCGCAAGCGCTTCGTGCTGGCCGAGGCGGACTCCGCGCGGCGCGTGTTCCTGGAATTCGACGGCGTCATGGCCAATAGCGAAGTGTGGGTCAACGGCTTCTCGCTGGGCAAACGGCCTTACGGCTACGTGAGCTTCCGCTACGAGTTGACCGGCCACGTGGGCTTCGGCGCGGGCCACGCCAACGTGGTTGCGGTGCGTGCCGACACCAGCGCGCAGCCGGCCTCGCGATGGTATTCCGGCGCGGGGATCTACCGGCACGTGCGGCTGATCGTCGCCGGCGCGGTCCACCTGGACCAGTGGGCCACCTTCGTGACCACGCCGAAGATCTCCGAAGGCCAGGCCACGGTGCGGGTGGAGACAAACGCTGTGAATCAGTCGGCAGCGCCGCGCGAGGTCGTGGTGGAAGCCTCGGTTTACGCGCCCTCCGGCAAGGAAGTTGGCAAGGGAACGGCCACGTTGCAGACCGTCCCCGCGGGCGGCTCCACGGCTTTCACGCTGGAGATCCCCGTGCGGTCGCCGGCGCTCTGGGATCTGGATCGCCCGCAACTCTATGCCGCCATGGTGCGGCTGCGCTCCGGCGGCGCGACACTGGACGACGAAGCCGTCCCCTTCGGCATCCGCGATGCCCATTTCGACGCCGCCACCGGTTTCTGGCTCAACGGCAGGAATATCAAGCTGAAGGGCGTCTGCCTGCACCACGACGGCGGAGCGATGGGCGCGGCAGTGCCGCTGGGCGTGTGGGAACTGCGGCTGAAGGCGCTGCGCTCGCTGGGGGTGAACGCCATCCGCACCGCGCACAACCCGGTGGCCCCCGAGTTCCTGGAGCTGTGCGACCGCATGGGCTTCCTGGTGATGGACGAGCTGTTCGACTGCTGGACGGTGGCCAAGAACCCTTACGACTACCACCTGTACTTCCGCGAGTGGTCCAAAATCGACGCGCGGGACACCGTGCGCCGCGACCGCAACCACCCCAGCGTGATCCTCTATAGCGCCGGAAACGAAATCCACGACACGCCCAACGCCGAGTTGGCCAAGGGCATCCTGGCCGGACTGATCGAAGTTTTCCACGCCAATGACCCGACCCGGCCCGTGACCCAGGCCCTGCTGCGGCCCAACCAGAGCCACGATTACGACGACGGACTGGCCGACATGCTCGACGTGGTGGGCCAGAACTACCGCGAAACCGAAATCCTGGCGGCGCACGCGGCCAAGCCTACGCGCAAAATTCTGGGCACCGAAAACCACGGCGAGGCGATCACCTGGCGCCTGCTGCGCGACAACCCGCCCTACGCCGGACAGTTCCTGTGGAGCGGCATCGACTACCTGGGCGAATCGCGCTCCTGGCCCGCCAACACGGCTGGCTCCGGGCTGCTGGACCGCACCGGCGCCATCAAGCCGTCCGGCTACGAGCGGCAAAGCTGGTGGTCCGAAAAGCCCATGGTGTACATGGTGCGCCGGGTAGCGCCGCCGCCAGCTCCCGTCACCGATCCGGGCTACGAAGCCGTGGCGCGCCGAACCGCGCGGACCACCTATACGGATTGGACGCCGGCCGGCCAGTCGCCGCATGAAGAGACGGTGGAGGTCTATAGCAACTGCGAAGAGGTGGAGTTGTTCCTGAACCTCCAGTCCCTGGGCGCCAAGGCGCTCACCGCCGATCCCTCGCCGCGCGTCTGGAAGGTCCAGTACGCCCCGGGCCTGCTGAGCGCACAGGGCCGGAACAAAGGTGTCGTGGTCGCCATGCACCTGTTGCGCACCGCCGCGGCGCCGGCCCGAATCGTGCTGACGGCGGATCGCAGCAGCACCGGCCCGGATGCGGTGGTCTTCGTGAGGGCCACGGTGGTGGACAAGGACGGCGTTCGCGTCCCCGGCTCCGGCACCAGGATCGCCTTCGAAACGTCCGGCCCGGGCACCATCGTCGCCGTGGACAACGCCGACAACTCGAGCCAGGAGCCGTTCCAGGCCACCGGGCGCAACACGTTCGATGGCCAGTGTCTGGCCATTCTCAGGCCCGCATCGGGCAAAGGGACAATCACGGTGAAGGCCAGGGCGGAAGGCCTGGAAACCGGCTCGACCCAAATCGAAGTTGGGGGTAACCAGTAGCCGCCGGATTTCGCCAAGGAAAGTTTAGTCCAAGGAGATTTGAGTTGAACAGATTGAATCCGTTGCCTCGCATGCTGGCCCCGATGGCGCTGATGCTCTGCGCTTTTTCCTGGGGAGCCTCCGCGCAATCCGCCGCCTATGCGCCGCCGGCGTCGCCGCGCGCCAAGGTGAATTTCGACCTGAACTGGAAGTTCCTCCGCGCCGAAGCGCCCGGCGCCGAAGCGCCCGCCTTCGACGATTCCGCCTGGGCGGCCATCAGCACGCCCCACAGCTTCAACGACGTGGATTCCTTCCGCCAGGTCATCTCCCACGGCGGCGGCGACCGCGGCACCTACAAGGGCCTGGCCTGGTACCGCAAGCACTTCAAGCTGCCCGCCAGCTATTCGGGCAAGAAGATTTTCCTCGAATTCGAAGGCATGCGCCAGGCCGGCGACATTTTCGTCAACGGCAAGCCGGTCGGCCTTTATGAAAACGGTGTGACGCCCTACGGCGTGGAGATCACCGGCGCGGTCCACTTCGGCGGCCAGGAAAACGTCCTGGCCGTGAAGGTGGATAACAGCGGCGGATACAAGGAACGGTCGAGCGGTACCCCGTTCGAATGGAACTCCAACGACTTCAATCCCAACCACGGCGGCATCAACCGCCACGTGTGGCTGCACGTCGCCGGGAATATCTATCAGACCCTGCCGCTGTTCTACGGCCTGGAAAGCCAGGGCGTGTACGTGCATGCAGCCAACCACAACCTGGCCGCCCGCTCCGCCGACGTGACGGTGGAATCGGAAGTGCGCAACGCTTCCGGCGATCGCGCCACGGTGGAGTTGTCGGCTGTGATCGTCGACGCCAGGGGGCAGGCGCAGGCCCGCTTCACCGGCGAACCCGTCGACATGGTGGATGGCGAGAAAACCGTGCTCACCGCTTCCGGCGCGATCAAGGGCGCGCGCTTCTGGGGACCGGACGACCCGTACCTCTACAGCGTCTACAGCATCCTTAAGGTGGATGGCAACGTAGTAGACGTGAACAAAGTGGTTACCGGATTCCGCAAGACCGAGTTCAAGGGCGGCGCCGGTACCGGAGGCGTGTTTCTCAACGGCAAATTCGTATACCTGAAGGGCTTCGCCCAGCGTTCGGCCAACGAATGGGAAGGCCTGGGCGGGGCGTACCCCGACTGGCTGCACGATTACCAGGCCCAGATGATCCGCGACAATCACGCCAACTACATGCGCTGGATGCACATCGCGCCGCAGCCGGTGGATTCCGATTCCGCCGACCGCTTCGGCATCGTACAGATCTGTCCCGCCGGCGACAAGGAGCGGGACGCCGTCGGCCGCCAGTGGGACCAGCGCCTGGAAGCCATGCGCGACACCATCATCTATTTCCGCAACAGCCCCAGCATCCTGTTCTGGGAGGCCGGCAACACCGTCGTCACCGTCGAGCACATGCAGCAGATGGTGGCCCTGCGCAAGCAGTGGGACCCGGAAGGCGGCCGCGTCATGGGCGCACGGGGCAACGACGACGCCGCCAGCAACACCGCCATCAACAGGATCGCCGAGTTCTTCGGCATCATGATCGGCCAGGACCCCAAGACCGACGCCCTGGTGAACCCCTCCGACATGTTTCGTGGATACAGCGCCGAGCGCCGCGACCGCGCCCCGATGATCGAAACCGAGGACTATCGCGAGGAAGGCGCCCGGCGCTTCTGGGATAACTACTCGCCGCCGTACTTCGGTTTCAAGAAGGGACCGAACGACACCTGGGAGTTCAACTCCGAGAACTTTGCCCTGAAAGCCGTCACCCGCTACGAAGCCTACTGGGATAACCGCATCTCCAACCCGGACCCGGCTCACTCCAAGTGGGGCGGGTATGCCTCCATCTACTTCACCGATGAGGACGCCGATGGGCGGCAGGATTCCAGCGAGGTGTGCCGGGTGAGCGGCAAGGTGGACGCCGTCCGCCTGCCCAAGCAGATCTACTTCACCCACCGGGTGATGCAGAACGAGCAACCCGACATCCACATCCTCGGCCATTGGAGTTATCCGGCCGGCGCGGACGCCAAAAAGACGGTGAAGACGATTTACGTGATCTCCAACACCGAGACCGTGGAGTTGATCGTGAATGGCAAATCGACAGGCCCGCAACCCCACGCCGCATCGGTGGAGGTACCCGCCGGCGGCCGGGCCGGGGGAACCGCCATGGCGCCGGTCAGCCGGTTCATCTTCGCCTTCCCCAACGTGGAGTTCGCCCCCGGGAGCCTGAAGGCCATCGGCCGCAATGGCGGCAAGCAGGTAGCCCAGGCCGAGTTGACCACCGCCGGCCCGCCGGCCGCGATCAGGCTCACGCCCATCGCCGGCCCGCAGGGATTGCAGGCTGACGGGCAGGACGCCGCGCTGATCGACGTGGAAGTGGTGGACGCCAAGGGCCAGCGCTGCCCCCTCGACGACGACAAGATCGACTTCGCCGTGGACGGCCCGGCTGTCTGGCGCGGCGGTTACAACAGCGGCAAGGTGGATTCCACCAACAACCTCTACCTGAATACCGAGTGCGGCATCAACCGTGTGTCCCTGCGCTCCACCTTCTCGGCCGGCACCATTACGGTCACGGCCAGCCGTCCCGGCCTGAAACCCGCGAAGATTACTCTCGTCTCCAAGCCGGTCAGGATAGTCGACGGATTAACAAGTGTTACGCAGCCACATATGCGGGGGCCCGCGGAATAAGGCATTGGCTGGTGTTTTGTGGGGCAGGTTAACAAACTGCCCCACGACAACCCGGAGGACAGAAAGTTGGCGGACTTATCATATAATGTCGCTATAGTACCGGGGGGCTCATGCTATGCCTAACGCTATTTCGCGCCGTGAACTGCTAGCCGGCCTGGGCGCAACCGGCCTGACGCTTTGCGGCACCGCCTCCGCGCGGACGGCGCCGGCACCGGTGGCTCCGGTGGCGATTGCGCGCTGCAGGACTTATACGCCCGCCGGCCTGACGCCCGTTCTGGAGGACATGTTCGATAAGCTGGGCGGCCTGGGCCGCATGGTGAAGGGCAAGACCGTCGCCATCAAACTGAACTTCAACGGCGGGCCCACGGTGCGTCTGGGGCACCTGCCGCTGGGGGCCACTCACTGGCCCCACCCGAACCTGCTGGCCGCAACCATGCAACTAATGGCGCGGGCCGGCGCGTACCGCATCCGCCTGGTAGAGGGAGCGGCCGCGCCGCGCACCGATCCCTTCGAGGAACACATGCTGGACGCCAACTGGGACCCCGGCATGTTCCTCGGCGCCGCGCCCCGCGTCGAGTTCGAGAACACCAACTACACCAACGCCGCCAAAAAGTTCACCCGGCTCGCCGTGCCGAACGGCGGGCTGCTGTTCCCGGCTTACGACCTGAACCACTCCTACGCCGACTGCGACGTGTTCGTCAGCATCGCCAAGTGCAAGGACCACCCCACCACGGGCGTCAGCACGGTGATGAAGAACCTGTTTGGCCTGACTCCCCTGACCGCTTACGGCAACGGCGCCGGGAAGTGGGAAGACAACGAACTGGTGTACGGCAACGACCGGATTCAGATCCTGCACCGCGGCTCGCGACAGCCTTCCATGGGAGCGCCGCCGGAAATCGATCCCGCTTCCCCGCGCGAGGACAATTACCGCGTGCCCCGCGTGATCGCCGATCTCGTCGCCGCGCGGCCCGTGCACCTGGCCATCGTGGACGGAATCACCACCATGGCCGGCGGCCAGACACCCGACCCCTGGTGCACCCCCGTCGCGCCCGGTTTCGTGATCGCCGGAACCAACGTGGTGAACACCGCCGCCGTGGCCATGGCGGCCATGAACTACGATCCGCGGGCGCCCAAGGGCAGCATGCCCTTCGACCGTTGCGACAACAAACTGCTGCTGGCCGAGCAACTCGGCGTGGGCTCGGCCGACCTGAGCCGCATCGAGGTGGCCGGCGCCACCATTCAGGAAGCCATGTTCGATTTCCGCGCGCTGCGCGAAAAGCGGCGCGCCAGCGGCATGGAACGCCCGCGATTCCGGGGGATCCCGAAGAGCTGAGAATCGCCCATGTCCTCACCCGCAAGTTGGATTCCTCTGCGCTGGCCGTCCGCCTGGATAGACCCCGCGCTCCTGGGGTTGCTGGAAGGCACCCGGTTTAACTGTCTGGCGATGGAGTGGAGCGCCGCCCTCGCTCCGGTCGCCGCCAGGGCCCGCGCGGCGGGTCTGACGCTGGTGGCCATCGGCAGCGAAGCGGCACGGGCCGCAGGCTCGGCTGCCGGCCTGGAGTTGCCGCCCGATTCCCTGCTGATCGCCGCGGATTCGGTCTGGCCTGGAATGACCGCCGAGGAGCGGGGGGCCGAAAGCGGTCCCACGGCCAATCCCTGGATCGATTCCAACGGCTGGCTGCTGCGCCTGGCTAGGGCCCGTTCGCCGCAAAAGACGGTGTGGCTGATGTTCGAGCCGCCCCCGCCGCCCCGCGTCGTGCTGCTGGAAAACTATCTCCGCGCCATCGCCGACTGCGGTGCCGCCGGCGGCCGATGGGTGGTTTCGCTGGACTCCAGCCTCCGCGGCGCGCTGGCCCGCGGCGACGCCAAAGCCCTGGAATCCTGGAAAGCAATTGCCGCGGCCGTGGCTTTCTTCCATCATTGGCACAGTGAGTGGGCCGCCTATGAGCCGGTGGGCGTGGTCGGGTTGATCTCGGATTTCGCCGGGCCCAATGAAGCCGTCACGCCGGAGATCCTGAACCTGATGGGCCGCCGCAGCCTGGCCTACCGCATCCTGGCGCCACCCGCGGCTGCTACTGCCACGCTGGCCGGTTTCGAGGCGCTGATCTACGTGGATGAGGGCGCGCCCCCGCCGGCCTTGCGCCGCAGGTTGCTGGATTTCGCCAGCAACGGCGGCCTGGTTATGGTGGGCGCGGGTTGGAAGCAGCCGGAGGCCAAACCCACCGGCATCGATCACCCGCGGCTGGACGTTCGCCGGCTGGGTAAGGGCCGCCTGGCCATTTGCAGGAATGGCTCTCCGGACCCCTTCATGGTGGCGCGCGACGTTCACATGCTCCTCGGCCGGGCCTTCGACTTTGCGCGGTTCTTCAACCTGGCGGCATTTCTTTCGCATTGCACCGCGTCGCCGGACGGGTTGAGCTTTCTGGTGCAGGTGGTGAGTTTCGCCATCCGCTTCCCGGAGGACGTGGCCACGGTGTGGGTTCCCGGCAAGTGGGTCTCGGCGCGTCTGTGGAGCCTGGGTGCCGAGGGCCCCGCACAGGTCGAGGTGGTGGATGAAAACGGCGGCACCAGTGTGAATTTGCCGCCCGTACCGGTGTATGCCGCCATCCAGCTGGTAGGACCGGGTTGGTCCAGGCCCCGCTCATAAGTTACTGATTCTATTGACTAGGCCAGGCCCCACAAGGACCGACTCGGTCCTAGCCAGGTGGGGGCAGGCTGGTGGATCCGGTCACGCGGAGATATACTGAACCCTCGGTACCAAATAATGAAACTCGTTTTCAGAATTCTTACCCTAGCTGTGTTCGCTGCCGCGTTGCCGGCCCAACAGGCATGGCAGCATCTGTCGGCGCCATCGGTCAGCGAGGCGGCCGCCAGCTTCCGCACGCCGCCGCGCGAATACGGCGCCATCCACTGGGCCATCTGGATGGACGCCCTGACCCAGGAGCGCATCGTGCGGGAGTTCGACCAGTTGGCCGCCAATGGGATCTACGTGGTCAACCTCGGCCCGGCCCGCGGCATGACGCCCAAGTACCTCTCGCCGGAACACCTCGCCCTCGTCAAGTTCGCCGTCGAGGAGGCCCGCAAGCGCAACATGAAGATCTGGCTGGCCGATGAGGGCAGCTACCCCAGCGGCTTCGCCGGCGGCAAGATCAGCGAGCAGTATCCCGAACTCACCATGCAGGGAATCGTCGCCGATACGCACGTCTCGGTGGCGCCTGGACAGACCGTCTCCATCCCCGTGCTGCCCGACACGCTGGGGGTGCTGGCGGTGACGCTGCCCAGGACTCGCCCGGGCGAGCAGGCCCAGGCCGCAGCCGGGACGGCCGTGGTGCTGCCGGTTCAGGGCGGCCAGGTGAAGTGGACGGCGCCGCCGGATGGCCGCTCGGAGATCGTGCTGGTGCGCCACGTATTCCGCAGTTCGCCTACCCGCTATATCAACCGCGCCGACGGCACTTACTCCAAGGACAGCCTGTACTCGCTCATCGACTATCTCAACCCCGACGCCACGCGCGCCTTCCTGAAGACCACCCACGAAGTCTACAAGGAACTCTTCGGCCAGGAGTTCGGCAAGACCGTGATGGGCTTCTTCGGCGACGAACCGGACTACACCGGCTTCATCCCCTGGACGCCCAGGCTGCTCGACGCCTTCCGCGAACAGAAGGGTTACGACCTGCAGCCCTATATTCCGCTCTTCTTCGCGCCCAAACTGACCCCCGAGGCCCAGCGCGCCAAGGCCGACTACTGGGACGTGTGGAGCGGCATCTTCCGCGACAGCTTCTACGGCGTGCAGGCCGAGTGGTGCGTCAAGAACAACCTGGAATACCTGGTCCACCTGAACCACGAGGAGTTGATGCTGAACCTCTCGCGCCCCGAGGACCTGATCCGCAACGAGGGCGACTTCTTCCGCCTCATGCGCCACGTGCCCATTCCCGGCATCGACAATCTGGGCCAACTCGTGCCCCGCGCCGTGATTCGCGAAGATACGGCTTACGACGTCAATGACAACTTCCCCAAGCTGGCCTCCTCGGCGGCGCACCTGTTCGGGCGGCCGCGGGTGTGGACCGAGTCGGGCGGCGGCACGGGCGTGGACGGCAAGTTCCAGTTGGATTACCAGTACGTGCGCGGCGTCAACATGCCGCAGATCCGCGTGCCGGCGATCGCCGAAGGCGGCGCACCCGCGGCCCCCGCGCCACCGCAGGCCGCCGCGCTGGCCTGGTATACCAACCGCACGTCCTACCTGATGGCCATTGGCCGCCCCGCCGCGCAGGTGGCTCTCTACCACCCGGCCAGCAGCATGTGGATGGGCGACGAGGCCTCCGACCGCAGCACCACCAAGCTGAGCAAGCAACTACTGGAGCACCAGATCGATTTCGACTACTTCGACGGACAGTCGCTCGACTCCGTCGCGGAGTTGAGCAATGGCGCCTTCCGCAACCTGAGCGGGCAACTCTACCGCGCCGTCATCGTGCCCTCCTCGACGGTGATCTCGCGCGCCGGGTTGGACCGCCTGCGCGCCATGGCGGCCGCCGGCGGCAAGGTGATCTTCGTGGGCACCGCGCCCAGCCTGGTGGTGGATAAAACCTTCCTGGACGCCAGGGAGAAGCCCGACCTCAGCTTCGCCACGCTGATAGAGTCCGCCGGCGACATCACCGCGCGCGTGATCGCCGCGCTGCCGAAGCCGGATGTGGCGCTCGACAGCCCCTGCCCCGCCCTGAAATACACCCGCCGCGCATGGCGCGACGGGGACCTGTACTTCTTCTTCAACGAAAGCGACAAGCCGCAATCGCGCATGGTGGAAGTCTCCGGCCACGGGCAGCCGCAGGTGTGGGACGCCGCCACCGGCGAGATCCACCCCATGACCGGCACCACCGCCGGCAAGGAGTCACTGCGCCTGGCGCTGGCCTTGCAGCCCTACGAGGCGAAGATCGTGGTGATCGGCCCGGCCGTGAAAACCGCCGCCGCCTCCGAGCCGTCCCTGGCCGGCGGCGAGACCATGATCGAATTTGCCGTGGACCAGCCGGCTGCTCAGTTCAAGCAGCAGGTTACGCTGGCCTTCAAACCGTTCGGGAAACGGCTGTACGTGGAATGCACCGACGTCCACGACTACGCCGTCCTGCGCGTCAACGGGAAGGATGCCGGCCCGCGCGCCTGGCAGCCGTACCGCTGGGACGTCACCGATATGC
>Ga0265323_10000928_pt1 | contig 15404 bp, 39 predicted proteins | sample 41225metaG_FD_193580 | JGI IMG/M metagenome (GOLD analysis project Ga0265323, IMG submission 193580) | Rhizosphere microbial communities from Carex aquatilis grown in University of Washington, Seatle, WA, United States - 4-12-25 metaG | ecosystem: Host-associated > Plants > Roots > Rhizosphere...
CACATAGATTCCAAGCCATCCCATGAAATTACCTTTTACTCTTTCTGGGGCAACAATCACGACGGGCAATCCAATCATCTTAGCATAGGCTACTTCAAGCAATGATCCTTCAGAAGCCACATCAGCTGTGATGTAAATGACTAAATCTGAACGACGAATCAGCCATAAATCATTCTGTACCATTGCAGACATTACTCGTCTTTTAAAGGTGCTGCTAATTTTTGCACCTTTAGTATTCGGCCATAGAGCACTCTCTGCAGCAGCTGGGTCAATTCCATGAATCTGATAACGAGCAAGTTCTTTTACGGTTTTTGCTCTCTCAGATTTAACATCTTCAACGTAACGATTACTCATCTTCCCTGAAATATACGCTCGGAAAGACATATTAATTACCTCCTTATATTACAACATGCCTCCTAAATTACTTTACAACAGGAGGTGGTGTAGCTGTAACTGGTGCTGCCGCAGGAGCAGGTGTTGCTACTGGAGCTGCTGGTGGTACAGGCTTTACTTCCTCTTTGACTGGTTCGACTGGCTTTGCTACTGCTGGTGGAACAACTGGCTTTACAACAGGCTTCTCATCAACTAATTTCTTCACCCAATCTGCTGGTCCTAGTGGTGCCATTTTAATTCTCCTTAGTTTTTAGTTAGATACTTTGCTTCGAAAATTTCCATCTACAAATAATCCATCTGGATAACGGTGAATATTCCAATATCCTCTCATAGCTTTTGCTTCGGTAGTTCCCGTAAGCCAAAGCTGAGAATAATCAGAATTATATAGCACCTTCACGATCTGCCCACTCTCATCCTGAATTGACATTACAAATAAACTATTCTTTGTTTTCTGTGGCTGACTCTCTGATTGATTCATATTCCACCTCACGATTGTATTCAAATTTTAATTTAGAACGTCTCTTAATTTCTGCATTAGTTTTCTTCCTATGATCTTCAATAGTTAAAGGTTGAAAATTTGTGTAATTACAAGCTATTAAAAATTGATCTCTATTAGTCAAATCAAAAGTACAAAGTTCTTCTATATGATCCAATTCCCATACTTTTCCCCAATTATCCCATCTCATATCTCCGTAAAATAAAGACTCAATATACTCTTTAAAAAATGAAATTGAACAACCTAAATCTTTAACAGTTGATCCACTTTTAAAATTGCCTCTCAATGCTTTAACCAATCGTGCCCTTAAGTAGGTTTTTAATCTAGTATTTATATTTTCTTTTCTTCTTTGAACAGCTTTATTATTTAATTCCTCTCGATGTTCTATACGATATTGTTTAGCATATTTTTCAGCAATATCTTTGTGTGCCTCTCGATATACCTGCATATAATCTTTAATGATTTCCTTATTTTCTATATCATATTCTTTTGCATAGATCTCTTGACATAAAATGCACCATCCATTTTGATCCCTACCACAAATAAAGGTGTCATGCCCTCTTTTACAAATTTGTTTAAATCTTGAATCAATCCCAGGTTTTATACGACCAAGATTCCGTTTACATTCAGTACAATATCCAGTATGGTTCCTTCCATAAACTAGAATATCATGTCCATGAATACAAAATTGTTTAGGCCCTTTTTTATTTTTACTGCCTTTTGGTCTCGCCATTTAAATCCTAGTTATCCCATCCACATTATCAACGGTTTCTATAACCCTACATAATCGTTTCTCATCTAATGGTTTACCATCTAATAAAGTAAAAAGAAAACTCTTCAAATAGAATTCAACATTAGCATTTGTCCAAGCAGCAAATTCTTTACGAGATCCTTTAGGAGCTACCTTATAATAATTATAGCATATTTCGCTTAATTCTGCAAGTCTATTTTTAAATCTATTCACTTTGGTCAATACATCATTTATAAACTCATCAGGACATACAGAAAGTAATTCATCATCCGTATTGTTAGCTACTGCCTCAAGAATATTCCTATCAGATAAATTACTAATAAATCTGTGCATTTCTAAATACTTTGGGCCTTTAATTTTAACAAGCAATTCTGGTTCCCATCTCAATACGAATCCTTCATCTAGAATGCCTAAATGCTGGCTCGTTTCAATCAAAGCATCCAAGGACTCAAAGGAATAGGTTTTAACGCAAGGAAGGCCCAAATCCTTGGCTAATTGGGTCACTTCAACATAGGTGAGCAGCCTATTTGTAGCCTTTTCCCTAGCTCCAGTCAGATACAATCCATAATTGTAGCCTTTTCTAGCATAATTTATAACAATTTGAAATTGAGGCGCAATCAACTCTAGAATTAGACTATATTTATCTATCAATTTCTTATCTTTAAGGCATTCAGGCATAATAGACGTAGCATATAAACCATGTTCTGAATCGAGGCTTCCTTTGGTTAAGCAATGAAACTTTCCAGTATTAGGGTCTTGCATAACCAAAATCATTGATCCATCAATCTTTTCTGATACCTCAAAAGATCCTCTATTCTTTAAAATTTCATATTTTACTTCTTCACGTTGACCTATATTGAAAAACTTACTGTAACCCCAATGCAATACCTTCTTGTTAGGAAGATCCAAGAGCAGACCTCTGGAGAATAATGACATTTCATTCCAAGAATCATCATATTGACAGGCATCCATATAGTGAAGCTGGACTAACCCAGGAAATCTAGGGGACTCAATTACATAAACAGAGTTATGCTGGGCATGAGCCTTTAAACGCTCAAGGTCCCACAAATCATGGATCTTTATATATTGCTCTGGTATCACTTTTTCCTCTTTCCCTTTTCTAACAATTCCTTCTTTGTAGTTATCAATTCCAAATAATTTACATTATCGATAGTCTCAAGCTGGATTGAGCACGTTACTCTACCTTTTCGTACAACTCTATCCTGAATCCTTTTGATCAGGTACGGGCATCTATACGTTCCCACCTGGACGATAATTGGATAATCAACCCACTCAAGATCTGTAAGCTTAAACCAAGTAGACCTTTTCTTCAGCAGCATATCAGTAAACTCAGCTCGAACATTCCTGAGCTTTAACCATTTCCTAAGTTTAGGAGCACTTTCCTCAAACGCTTTCGCTGTAGTCTTTTCGCCTGTCACAGCATTAATGATTCCAACAGTCACTTTGTTAGGTTGCCATTTTTTATTGTAAATATATACTCGTCTTTTGGTTTTACGTCTTCCAAGTTGAGACCAATAGCTTTGTTGATTGGTAGCAAGCCTTACAAATGTCTTCTGAATTCGTGAAAGACTCATGAATTATTCTCCTGATCTAAAGCCTGATCAACCTTCTCAGAAATTTTCTGTGTTGCTGCTTCAATTACTCTTTCTTTAATCTGGTCTTTCAGATCCTCTGTCTCAACAGGATCAAGTAAAGTCTCAGTAGACATCTTTGTAACAGCATCATCCACCAATTTATTATATTTTTTCTTAGAATGCTTTTTACCTTTTTTATCTGTCTTAGAGATAAGCTTAAGAGTACGTTCATGATCTTTTGCCTTCTTAATTCGAGTGTAGATAATCATAGCAATTCCAGTCCCTCCCACTGTTCCTAATGTATAGGCTGCATAAGGAGAAAGAAGCAAGAAATCATGATTACCATGCTGAAACTTTTCCCAGAATACCACAATTGTCCCAAATACATATAAGTTTATTGCCATCTCGAACGTCTTATTCACTAATTGAAAAGCAAGTGTTGAGACGAGCTTAAGCCTCGACAAAAGAAGCTTCTGATACTGGTCCACTGTGTACTCAACTACGCCAACGACGAACAACCCCAAAGACAACCATAAAATATTCATAACACCCTCTTATTTGTCATTCAAAACTAAATCCACAGCAATCTTTCGCTTCATAAATGCCTTCCAATATTTCTGTGAAAGCTTTCCCTTATGATAAACTAATCCATTATAAGCTATAATTGCTTTCTTATAGTCTGGATACTTTTTATATTTGCCATTCAACACTCGAAACGCCATTTTTGTATTCACATTGACATCATAATAATTCTTATGAATATTAAAATCTCCAAACTCATTAGGCATAATCTGAAAGATACCCCGTTCTCCTTTCGTTCCACCTTCATACTGATGAAAACCTGACTCAATCCATCCCAATGCTATGAAGTCATTACGAGTAAAAGGGCCATCTGGATAATACTTAGCCATGTTCTTATCAATTGCTTTTAGCATATCTACAACAACATGAACATGGACTGGCAATCCCTCTCTAAATAACAAATCATTGAGCAAAGCAGCTTCTTTATAGTAACGTAATTCTTTCTCTATACCCTTTAATTCAGCATGAGGCTTATCAGCAAGTACGGGTCTACTATCCAAAGGAATAGAGAGAAGTACAACTGTAAGACCAATTAAGGATATCCTATGAGGCAATCTCATAATTTCCTCCTAAATGGGATAGCAACGTTTATGTCTAACGTATGGTCCCACAGTTACATATTGAACCCAAGGTTTATCCTTTAAAAAGTTCACAGGCTTTAAACAAATCATGCAACGCTGCACCCAAGGTTTACCATCACTTGTCAAACTAGGTTTCTGGACATATGGATCTTTCAAATTAGGATTATCCATGTTGCCTCTCTTTCTCTATTAAGTATAACAGAAAAAGATCCTATTGTCAAGGCCCAATTTTACTCTATAAATAAAGCTATTTTACCTATTCTTTGTCTGAAATAATACCTAATTTTCGTCCTAAAGCCCAGCAAATCAAAAAATCTACTCCTTGAAACTGTTGTGTTGGCACTGTTTGCCCTACCCAGTTATCAACCGAGTTAAGATTACGCTGCCAGAAGCAATCCTGAGCCCCTAAAAACCACATCGAGAGAGGCTGACTACTTCGCAAATTGCCATTCCAAATGAACAATTGAATATCCTGGGATGCCAAATAGCCAAGATCTGTACTATTCACTTTCTGAGTATCAAACTGCTTATCCTCCAAAGTGAATTCAGAGAGACGATTTTTTCCTTTTTGAATTTCATCATGATCATCATTTGTGTATTGTAATAAACTTAAAAAAGAGACAAAAGTATTACCAGTTTTATGGGTTACTCTTTGAACTCGCTTAAGTCCTTTTTCATAATGCTTAAACCAAGCTCTATCACACTCCAAATCAGCCAAGATATAAAGCTGCATGGCTGCTCGTGGTGTATCATTATCATTATCCCATTTCCACAATTTAATTTTAGGATACAATACATATCGCCCATAGAGATTACGAAGTTTCAGATAATGCTGATTATAAACTGGATCTCCTGTCACTACACTTGCTACTTTAAGTACGGCCAAGCACAGTGAGAGACGCATGGGATCTGTCAAAAGACCTTGAATCAATTGCCCATATTGAGTAGGAGAACCATCAGCATTAATTAAGGAATAATTATTATTGATTAGTTCATCAGCTAATCCTTTTATAAGCGGATAGCATTGTGCTTTAATTGCAGGAGTACCATACTTCCAGGCATGGTATATTCCAAAGAGATGCCCTGAAGTAGTATCATTAGAAACGCTATCCTCAATAATAAAATTATCCCTGGTGAAAAACATCTGATCCCCATTAGTCCACGAAGTAGGCTTAGTGTAAAGAGCTTGTTCTGCAGGAGTCATAGTACGAAATCCACGGATTAGCCTACGAGTTGCTTCATGATGAATTGTTTGATGTAATTGTAATCCTGTCACTGAATTATTAAAATTCAACAAGTCATCAGGATCTTGTGTCATTGAATATTTTAGAGCCCAATATGCCGTTGCTATACCGTGATGAAGAGCCTGATCCCCCGTAATTTGTGCTGTGCCATTAAGAGGTTTATTATAATTCCAAATAGTTCCATAGAGCAAAAAGTTCTGGAGCAAATCATTCTCAAACTTCTTTGCTTTAACAAATAGCAACTCTGAGTATTTGGTATCTGTTGCACGAATCAATTCTTTAAATGGATCATAAATCCAATTTAAGAAATCAATAAGCCAAATAACTCCTATTTTAATTGGAGTTGATATCCAAATCAAGAATTCACTATATTGCAGCCAAGTTAAAATAGTTGCCCACATATTAATACCCAAACTGATAAATAAAGGATACCCCAAATCCCAATACCATCAAATGACCTTCCCAGGAAATATCACTACAATTGCTCATCTGGATCAGTGTAGGAGCAGAAATAGAGAACATGCATTCCCATTCACCCCAATCATTTCTTTGCTGAGTAGGGAAAGTAACAGAAGGAAATCTCAATGACAAAGTGATCCATGGAAAAGCATTTGTTGGAGTATTGCCTCTTGCCCCATTAAAATATTCGATAAATGTCCTGCTATTTAATCTAAGTTCAAATCGTCCAATAGTCATATAATCCCTTATCCAAATCTCGTAATTTTTTTAGCACTTCAATCGTTAGCAATGTATCACCCTTAGCTGTATGCAATCCACTCATAGGCACATCAAAATATTCACCCAACTCTTTCAATGATCCACCTAAATCTCTAGATACTTTTCCAGTCAATTTTAAAAATTGTACAATGCATCCTGTATCAAGGTATCTGTAGGATACAAACTTATTCCAATTCTTTGTCAGATGCTCTTTGATAAATTCAATATCCTTCTCTATGCCGTGACCAATCGGCATAAGTTTCACAGATCCATTTGGCGCATGTTCTTCTAAGAATTCGTATAATAAAGTAGCTGCCTTACTCTCAGTAACCGCTTCTTTGTCATGCTGCACGAGATCAATTCCATTAACTCCCAAGGCTTCTCCTCTAACAAGATAATTTCCATCATTGGGTTTACTCTTAATGTCTAACTCGCCGTAGACAGTTTGAAGATTTTCATCTATTACAACAAAATAAGCAGAGAGCAAAGAATGCTCTAACTCTGGGCCACCACTCTCAATATCGCAAACCAGATATTTCAATCAATCACTCCAAGGAGATTCTATACCACCACGAAACTCATCTTCAAAATCTTGATCCTCAATATGGCAATGACAAACACAAAAAGATCCACCATATAAAGGATTTCCTGATTCATCCGTTCCTGAGGGAATCCCTCCATCACAAGTTTTACAATTACAATCAAAAATAAGTCTTACCATTGAGTATACTCCTCTTTATCATTAAGAAGATCTTCCAGTTCCTTTAATAGAACGAAAGTCCTAGGATAATCCTCTTTTTGTAATTCCTTAGTTTGTTTTGCTTTGAATTTTTTCATAAAAGTATCTCCATGAGATTTCTAATAACACCAATAATTGTAAATACATTTATAATAATAAGTCCTCGTACAACCCATTTAAGCCTAAAATCACTCATCCGACTATCTCCAAGACCTGAGATTCCAGCATTACATATTGACAAGCAATGCAGCGATATGTTAAGTCAACTTTTTCCAAGCGAACCAATCTGCAACGAGGACAAAGAACATTTTCTAATTCAGGATTATGCCCTGCTGGGTCATACTTCATACAAAAACATCCATTAGGATATTCTCCTGCCATAGGGTCATGGAGGCAGGAATCATCTTCCGAATACCTTGAATGATCCATATATGTATGCCCACAGATACAGTCTAATTTTTTATACATATTCATTTGCCTTTCCTTTTCTTCTTTGTCTCGTACTTATATTCAAGAAACTCTAAATTATCTTTAGGTTCAAAATTAACACAAGAACATATCATATATTGACCAGTAATATTTAATCTAGAATCTACACATTTACCCACTCTTTTAAACATGCCTAAAAAAGAATGGGTCATTTTTGGATGATTACAATTACGACAGGGGGCCATAGCTTTTTCAAACCTAGCTCCCTCTTCTTCATCTATAGACTTCTTATCACCAGACATCAACCTGTTCCTCTTCTTTTGCTTTTTGTTTCTTAAGTTCTCTTGCCTCTCTAACTTGCTTCCTATATCTATTTATAAAGAGCCTTCCCAATCCCCACCATGACATATTATCTCCGATATCCTTAAGAATAACCTGACGAGCTTCCACTAATCCCATATGAATATTATAAAGAATCTTTAATGTACCGATGATAAAACACAAACTCAAAAATAAAAGAATCAACAAGCCTATCAGCAGAAGAGCAATCAACACAATAAAAAATCCCACAATCATCAACAATATTGGAAACCAGAAAGGGGCTAAAATAATTGCTAAGATAAATTCTAAAAAATACACTTAGCCTCCATAGTAGAGAACTAAATCAAAGGAAGATCCATCAGCATCTACAATTTTAAAATGAACATTAAGACTCTCATCGAGCACAAGATCAGAATATTTCTTAAGGAGACCTTGTTTAATGGATTTACCAAGTATAAATTTCATGGCTCTCTTTATAGTCACTTCTGAGGCAGCAGAAGGCTCGTAGCAAAGCTCTTGGCTAAGCAATTGATCAAACATCTTTCGATACGTTTCAAGACTGTTCATACTCATCTTAATTGTACTTTGCTTTTCCCCATTCACTATTTGGATCTTCAGGCACATCTTTACCTGCTTCTAATATCTCATCTGTAATCCGAATGCACTCCTCACAGGTCTTTACATGCTCTTGCAATTGGTAAAATTTACCTACTGTAAGTCCTTCAATCTTCTTCAAAGGATCTTTTTGAATCTGCCTTATAAAATCACAAAACTCTGAATCACTCATTGAGGATCAGATATAACAGTAACATCAGCTCCAGGTAATGCTGGATCAATGCCTACAACCACCTTATTGGCTCTAGCGGCCTTAATCCCTGCAGCTATAGCCTTTCGATGAGCTGCAGTCTTTTTATGGCCCTTTAAGGCTTCACTAATAGCTGCTGAATGCTCTGGAGTGAATGTCTTACCGATCTTTGTAGCAGCAATCTTTGCTTTCGATTCCTCTGAATGTACCTGTCCTTTACGCATAATGTATCTCCTTTAGTTTAATCAAACCTTCTAGATACTCTAAATTCGTTAAACACTTTCTTACTAAATGATCCTTTAACTCTTCTTCTGAATGAGCCCAACACAGGCATCTACTGGTTCGTTCTGCTTTATAAAACCAAATAGCCTTTCTCTTTTTACTAATCCCCCACCTAGTCTTGTTCATATCCCAACCTGCATACAGGGCCATCCATTAATTGAATAGTCCCTCGTCCAAAGTCATCTAACACTATAGTGCCATCCTCTTTCTGGTACATGAAATAACCAGAAAATGTTTGTGGTGAATTATCATAACTACACACCATTGGAGGATTACCAATAATACTTACAGGTCTATTATCCTGGGTTACAAGCTGCCCTTTGTCAACAGTAACAAAACGAATACTGCTGCAACCTATTAGCATTAAAGGAACTATCAGCCAAAGATATCTCACTTTGTACCCTCTTTCTTATCCTTTTTAGAAAGAACTGAATTATCTCCTTGAGACAATCGATACAATTCCTTCATAGTGAGAGGTCTTCCAAACTTCTTTTCAATTTCTGCAAGAATCCTTGGAAAATTTTTATTATTTACTAATGCCATTTTACTTGCCTCCCTTTAATTTTAGATCTTTCTTAAGAAAACAAACACTTCTTGGATTAATGTTGTACTGCTCTCGACATTGGTACATATCTACATATGAACAAGCAATTACTTTTTCCTCATATTTTACTAAACAAACAGGCGCATCTCCAACCTTTGCAAAAGATCTTGCAGAACAACCTGACAAAAACAAAAGACTAAAGAGAAAGTATTTCATATCTTTTCCGATTTATAACCACCATTTACACTGTAATGGATTTCACTAATCCCTGATCCTTTAACAAAAGGCAAGCAATAAATACATGGACGAGACATTGCAGGAACCCCATCCTTCGTTTCCCTATAAACATAAATATCACATCCATATAAATCTTGCTTTGCCAACAAAATAGCTGCTGCTTCACTGTGCAATGAGAAGAACGGATGTGGCGAACGAGGATGAGTCTTTAGATTATTTGTTCCTACACTGACAATCTTTGATCCACGTACAATCACACTACCAATCTTATGATGATGGTGATTGGAAAGTTTTGATACCTTCTTGGCTAGATCAAAGAATTTAATGTTCACAAAGGGTCCCTGTCTGCTGGATTTTCAGGTTCATATATTTCAGCTTCCTGTTCTTCCAGCTTATTGTCGATCCATAAATTAGCATATTGCTCTGCTTCTAATTCTGTATAATCTGGATGAATTGATAAAATATGCTCCACTAATTCATCAAGATTTTGAGGATCTTTATTTCCACACACTTCACACTCAAATAGATTCATAACAGTTCTCCTCTAAACATTCTTCGCAAGTGCAACCTAAAATATCTGTTCCCATTTCTAGTATTTCATCCATGCTAAAGTATACCCCCAAAAGATAACAATGTCAAGACTTATTTTTCTTTGACTTATCTTCTTTAAAAATTTCTTCTGGCTCAACACCTGCTTTTAAAGCCTTAGAAATTAGACCTCTAAGCGTCTTTAATTCACTTTCTGTTAACAAGCTCATCTTCTCTGGTGTCCCTTTCTTTTTAAGTGCCATAGCTTAACTCTCCTTTACATCAAGATCGTAACATCCACAATCATCAACCAAACAAATTTTTCGACCAAGCCAAACTTGTACCTGTTGGTGAATTTCTTGGCAATGCCCACAACTCGTACAATGTTTTAATTCCATTTATATGACTCACTATCATAAGGTACTTCTATAGGGTCCTCTTGTGTTCCTGCAGCTTTATGATAAAATTCATTACAAGTGCACCATTGACCTAACTCATCTTCAAAATCACAAAACCATAAATCATCAATAGTTTGTTCATGCAATTTGAAGCTATGACCGCAATTAAGGCAGATTAACTTTTCCATGATTTCAAATACTCCAGTAAAAGGTCATTAAAAGCTCGTGGGAACTTCTCAACAAGCTCCATTAAAGTCTGCTTATCAGTGCCAAAAGCTTCTTTTGCATTACACCCTACACAAGTCTTAACAATGTCCACTAAGTTCTGATCCTCAAGCGTATAAAAAACGTTCGAGATAACAAAAACATGCTTATGCTTTTTCTTAAATACGTTTAGGAACATTATCAAACACTTTCTGGTCTTCTCGCAATAGATTAAATACAACCCTATAATGCTCTAATTGATCCTCCAGCATGTAAACCTCTTGGGAAAGCTCATAAATAGCTTTCTCATACTCTTTATTATTAGCTTGTTTTAAACATGCAACATTATACCTGCAGCGTCTAAGAGCTTCCTCTTTATCTTTCATCTCACGTTCTATTAGCACGATTTGCATGTTGATCTCCTTTAAAAAGATGCCTGAAGGCTGCAGGGAGGGGCAACCTCCAGGCGAAATTCTACTTTTTCTTTTCTTTCCCATTACCAAACCTCTCAATAATAGATTGCTCAAGAGGTTTAATTTTAGGTTTCTTTTTACTTTTCTTTAACTTTTTTGCCATTGAAGAGAGAACTTTCTTAATTTTAGGATCATCAAAATCCCTACCTACAGATTGCTCTTTCTTTTGGCACACATCACAGTAACATTCTATATCCAATTTAGAGGCATCTTCATTGAATAGATGTGAACAAACTCCACATTTAAAATGACCTCCAACTAATGTTGGTTCTGACTCACTCTTACAAAGAGAGCAAGGAATCCTTTTATCATAATCTGAAAAGTCATTCAACTCTTGCCATTGACCCATACTATTCCCCTGTTTCCTCTGTAGTCTCTTCCTGGGCAGCTAAACGAGCCTCACGCTCAGCCTTACGAGCTTTGCGAAGCTTACGACCAGCTTCTTTATTAGCTAAGAAGGTCTTAGCTCTTTGATACTTACGGGTCTTACGGCTAGGTGTCTCTTTTGAATTTGAGTACTTGGTATAAACAGGCATTTTATTTTTCCTCCCTTTCTTTTAGTGGCAATACATACAAAAGATATGGCCGTGATTTCTTTCCTTCTTTAACTACCTTTACTCCTTTAGCAAGTCCAACTTTCACAATATTTTCCCCTTCTTCTTTGGCAGCTTCTTGTGTCTTATACGAATCGTGGAATACCCATGTCATTGAATCTGCTCCCTAACGTGTGCCACGATCCTTCTGGCCCACCTATCTGTGTCTACAGTCTTTCCTTGCAATGAATTATCAATAGCCTCTTCGCATAGCTTAATTAGCATAATTGATACTTCATTATCTAGTATCTTTCGTTCAAGCTGCCTAATTTCTAATTGCTCATCCATTGTTAGACTCTCTAGGCATATGATATTCTGGTTTATCATTCTCTTGGGTAATCTTCTCCACAATTTCAGGATTATGACGAATTATTTTACCTACATATGTAACAAATTCATCATCAAACATTAGAGCAGAAACTTTTGTAGCTGGGAGGCTATGCACCCTTCTCATTAAAGTTTCGGGATCTTTTATAGAAAGCAATTCTTTTACTAATTCTTTATTATGCATGTTATTTATCCTCTCTGGCTGACCGAGAAGCTTTCCCAACCTTTAGAATTCGATCATCCCCATTTTTCTGTCCCTCTTCAACCAAAGCACTGATAATATCAGAAGGCATCTCATGAACAAGCATAGCAGCGGTATCAGCATTCAGATCATCAATGAAGGAAACTAAATTCTCCATTTGCTTCTTTGTCAACTTCTTAGCCGCTTCAGAAATACCGATGATCTGCTTAATGGTAACATACATCTCATCAGATTTCTTTCGCTGCTTAAGAATCTTCTCACGAACATCCTTATAGTTATTCAGAACCTCTTCACCATTTACAGGACGTTCATATTCCTTATCCATGTATTTAATGAATGCTGCTGCAGCATCTTTGCCCACAACACCTGCAATAATTTCGAACTCCAGATCCTGGGGGATCACCTGTGCTTTACGAAGCAACGCAAGAGTATCACCCCATCCAGCAGGAGTACGAACAACAGGAAAATCAAAATTCTCAGAAACAAACAACATGTCTTTATGAGTACCAATGAAGCCTGTGATTTCTGCTGGAACTTCATTCTTAGGGTCTGTGGCCCAAGTAAGCCAAGCATTTACATTAGGTTCTACTGTAACAACAGAGCAACGACGAACAAGGGCCTTGTCAAGCGTCTCAACCTGATACTCTCCATTATCAGGATTCATAGCCAACACAATAGCCCATCCTGCTGGCAAAGGATTGGTATGAAGCATCCTATCCCAAATCAATTGGAAAATACACTGACGAACATCATTAGGAGCACGATTCAACTCTTCCAAACAGAGAATTCCTGTAGTTCCCTCTTTCGGGAACCAAGCAGGTCTTGCCCAGCGTGTAACATCCCCATCACGATAAGGAATACCAATCAGATCTGTGGGCTCTTGATTGGCTAAACGCAAATCAATAAAGCCAATCCCAAGTTCCTTAGCAAGCTGCTTTTCAATAGCAGACTTACCAACGCCACTGGGACCCATCATAGCAACTGTAACTGGAACTTGCTTCTCTACAATTCCTTTGATGTAACGCTTAGCATCATCAATACGCATTGTTATTCTCCCTTTCTTATCTAGTACACTTCAAGTATAACAGGTAAATAAGAATCTGTCAAGGCTTATTTTTATACTTCTTGTCTGGATTGTCTACAAGTGAAATCACATGGCCAAAGGGGACCTTATTTTCCCGTATAGGCTGCGTACTAACCCAAATTGTAGCATATGGAGGCTTTTTACACTGATCTTGATCTCCCCAAAGATCTGTGAAGAACACGAGGATGTCAGTCTTCAACCGTTTTTCCTCAATGTACTTAAATACTGGCTTAAAGGATGTTCCACCCCTACCTTTAAAATTCTTATCAATCTTATTATACTTATTTAGCTTGTAAGTTTTCTGAATATCTGCATCACACTCAATAACTGTCATCGTGCCTTTATAGCAGCTTTGTATTGCTTTCATTTCAGACATGAAAGCTTTAAAATCCTCATCACTAATAGAACCACTGGTATCAATGGCAATCGTTACACTCACCGTTCTATCACTCACTTTACCCTTCTGAACCTCACCAAACCTTCTATTAGGTCTCTTCCAGCTTTTCTTGCTGCCCGACTTAATAGATGCTGCCAAAAATTTCTTTAAAAGTGTTCTCCAGGAAATGACTGGAGGTTTCAGCCATTCCCCAATAGCTTCCTCAAGACCTGCTGGCAAATGCCCTTGAGACTTCATAGTAGCATCATGAGCCTCTTTAATCGCTTGCCGAATAACTTCTTTAGCCAATTCAGGTATATCCCCATTGCCTTTTTCATCTGACTGCTTATCCTTATTACTACAAATTGTAATTTTCATCCTTCCAATCTCTTTACCATTTGGATCTTTAATAACCAGTTCCATATTCCCGTCAGCATCAGTTTCGACGGAATATCTATTGGAATGCTTATTCAATTCTTTATAATAATTTTCTGAGGTATCATCATCTTTGAGATTAAGTTTAATGCCTTGCTTCGCAAATTGTTCAGTGATTGATTGAACGGTGCAGCAACCTTTAGGAAGGTGCTGAATATTTCTATTACAGTTCATGTCCTGGGAAATATTTGCGAGGGTAGCATTCTCTTTATACTCATCTCTCATGCGTACAAGATGCCCAAGGATCACATGATGACACTCATGCTGCAGCACTGCAATTGCCTCATCAACAGTAAGAGTCTCAAGAAATTTAGGATTGTAATAAAAATTGATTCTCCCATTCTCGACTGCAACCGCTTCAGTAGGAATTTGTTTAGCAAGCTCCCCTGTACATTCTATTTTCCTCATTTGAGACAATAAAGAGGCGTAGAATGGTTGCGACTGAATTAACCTTATTGAAACCTTCTCCATAATTTCTAAATTACTCATATTTCTCCCTGTTTACTTATTAAGTATAGCATACTTATCTACTTTTGTCAAGAGCTTTCATTTCAAGAAATTCTAAATTGTCTGGTGGAATAAATTTTAAGCATTCACAACCTGCATAGGGAGAGAGATCATCATGGCATCTATCATTAAAATTAGCATCGGATTCATGCTTGCTTCTTTGATGATTACATGTTCTGCAAAGTTCTCTACGAATTTTAGTAGCTTTACGACATATTTCATCATTATCAATATCAATTATTTTAGAAAGAATTTTGGGATTTAGATTCCTCAATTGCTGGAGGAATAATTGCTTATCATTTATTGCTAATAAATCCCTATGCAATACTTCAATGTTCATCAGTCCTCATCCTCAATATAAATTTCTTCTTCAACCTCGATTGGAGGTTCATCTACAATATTATAAAGCTCTTTCAGGATACTCTCATTCGGCATCATTGGAGTAAACAATTTCACTAAGCTCATTGATCATAGCATCCGTCAAACATTCTCCACCATGCTCATGCTTTCTCTTGCAACCATAGAAGAAAACCTTTCCATTAATAGCAACGGAATCTTTCT
>Ga0265323_10000930_pt1 | contig 15397 bp, 14 predicted proteins | sample 41225metaG_FD_193580 | JGI IMG/M metagenome (GOLD analysis project Ga0265323, IMG submission 193580) | Rhizosphere microbial communities from Carex aquatilis grown in University of Washington, Seatle, WA, United States - 4-12-25 metaG | ecosystem: Host-associated > Plants > Roots > Rhizosphere...
GGGTTCCGGAATATTTCGATTCCCTGGGCCGCGGGATGTACCATTTTCTGACCGGAGCGGCCAGCTGGTACGTTTTGACCATGCTGACGCAGGTCTATGGCGCACGCGGGGAGCTGGGGGACCTGGTGTTGGCCCCGAAACTTCTTGCCAAAGAGTTCGATGAGAAAGGTGAAGCACGGGTCGTCTTTTCCTTCGCGGGTAAGAGATTGTCAGTTGTTTATGTTAATCCGAAGAATGTGGAGTCCGGTGTTTATCGAATCGAACGCGTTGAAATGGCTGGCCGGACAATGGCCGTGGAACCAATCTCCGAAGCCGCGATCCGCCTGGCACGTGCGGAAGTTTTGACATTGCCGTCCCCAGCCGAGATCAGGGTCCACCTGGTCTAATCAGGTAGTTTGTGCTAATTCCCCTGTAATTCTAAATATTAATTAGTAAGTAGTATTTTTTGACAAAGAAAAATCACAGTGTTAGAATACCGCCTTCTTGTCGACTTATAATATTATTGAGGGGCATCTTCATCGTAACGTAGTGATATCCGACAGGTTAAGACCTGACTAAAACGGTGACGGGATGAAAAAGTTGCTAACCTGGCTGTGTTGCGCGTTCCTGGTCGCAATGTCCGGATGCGGCCAGCCTCAGAAAGCGTCCAACCAGATCGAGGTTTGGCACTGGATGACTGATCGGCAGGAAGCTTTGGAATTCCTTGCCCAACAGTATGAAAAGGAAACCGGTATCAAGGTCAAGCTCGAACTATTCGCACCCTCGGATGCCTATTCCCAGAAAGTCATTGCTGCAGCTCAGGCCAATGTTCTTCCCGACATTTACGGTATTCTCGATAAAAAAGCGATCTTCGCATCCTTTATTAAGGCTGGCTATGTGGCTGACCTGACCCCGGAGTTCAAGGCGGACAACGGCGCTTGGGAAAAGGCCATTTTCCCCAAAGCCCTGGACAATAACCGTTTCGTCGAGGGAAATGTCGACGGGATCGGTCCGGGGATCTACGGCGTGCCGATCGATGTCACCAACATCCAGTTGGTCTATAACCGCAACCTCCTCAAGAAAGCCGGCATCATTAAGCCCCCGCAGACGTTCGATGAGTTCCTTGCGCAGATCGGCGCCCTTAAGCGCGTGGGCGTGACACCATTTGTTTCCGGTTTCGGCGAAATGTGGCTCCTCGACTGCTTTGTTTCCAACTACGCTTTTAACATCATGGGCGAGAACAAGGTCTTCGCGACGTTCCGTGGGGAAGTCCCTTACACCGACCCGGATTGGATCAAGGTCTTTGGCGTATTTCAGACTCTGGCCAAGAAAGGGGCTTTCATTGAGGGCATTGTTACCAAAGGGAATAAATATGCGGAGCAGGATTTCGCGCTGGAGCGCGCGGCCTTCGCGTTCAACGGTTCCTGGTGCGTCAATGTGTATCATGACATGAACCCGGCGCTGGATTACGGTGTTACGGCCTTGCCGGTCATGAACCCCGCGAAACCCATGAAAATGTGGGGAGGGGCCGGTTCCTCGTTCGTGGTGAACAACAATTCCACCAACAAGGACAAGGCGATCGTTTTCCTCAAGTGGCTTACAGCGAAAGAGCAGCAGTCTATCCTGGCCGAGAAGACGAACAATCTTCCCGCGAACCGCGCGGCCATGAGCTCCCTCTCGAAGGTCCTGGCAGATTTTGCGAAGATCGTTGACTCGACCACGCATCCGGCCATCTGGCCGCTCAATGAGGATCCGCTGGTCGTTGAGGCATTCGACAAGGGCATCCAGGCCATAATCATTGGGGAGGCGACCCCGGAGAAGGTCGCTAAGGATGTCCAGCAGGTGAAAGAACACCAGATGGGGAAAAAGGCGCAGAGATCATTATGACGTCATTCATGGAACCACGGGTCGTTTCGTTGAAACCGCTGGACGCGTTCAAGAATTTCCTGTTCGTCCTGCCCGCCGTCCTCATTTTTTCGATCTTTTATATTTATCCGTTCATCGAGCTTATCCGTCTCTCCCTGCACCAGTGGCAGGGCATCGGCCCCATGGCTTTCGTGGGCCTGCAGAATTTCAAGGAGCTGGCCAGTGACCAGGTCTGGTGGCAGTCGATGGGGCATGCGTTTTATATCACGATCATCGCGCTGACGTTCCAGAACGCGCTGGCCTTCTCTTTGGCGCTTGCCTGTGACCGTGAGATCAGATTGAAAAGGTTTTATCGGGTCGTTTTCTTTATTCCGCCGGTGCTGTCCGAGGTCGTGGTCGGTATTGTGTGGAACTGGATCCTGAACGCCGGAACGCAGAACGGGCAGAATATCGGCCTTCTCAATCATTTCCTGGTCCAGAGCGGATTGCCGAACCTGGTCCATAACTGGCTGTCGGACCCGAAGACGGCGCTGACGTGCATTGCGATCGTGCATTCATGGAAAGGGTTCGGCTGGGGCTTCATTTTGCTCCTGGCCGGTCTGCAGACGATCGACCGGCAGCTTTACGAGGCGGCGAAGGTCGACGGGGCCGGAAGCTGGAGCACGTTCTGGAACGTGACGATCCCGATGATGCTTCCGGTCATTATGGTGGTGGTGATCTTGACGATCCTGGGTTCGATGCAGGTGTTTGTCCTTATACTCTCCTTGGTCAACCAGGGGCTGGTGTACCACACGGAGGTGCCGGTCACGCGCATCCTGTGGTCCATGTCCGGCACCAACCAGTTCGGTTATGCCTGCGCCCAGGCAGTCATTCTCGGGATCATTCTGGTCATCGTGTCGTTCACGCTCAAGAAACTGTCCAATTACATGAAGCAGGCTTGACATGTTCGGGAACAAGTACGTCATAGAAAGTTTCGCCAAGAACACCTTCATCCACATCTTTTTGATGGTGGTGACGGTGTCGTGCCTGTTCCCGATCTTCTGGATGGTACGTTCATCTTTAATGACGAACGCCACGATCTTCGTCGATCATGCGCTTCTTCCCAAGGAGCTCCACTGGCAGAACTATGCTATCGCCTGGACCAAGGGGAATTTCGGTGTTTATTTCCTGAACAGCATGATCTATACGGTCTCGGTGGTGTTCGGGATCGTGCTCGTGTCGTCGCTGGCGGCGTATGCCTTTTCGCGTCTTCAGTTCCCGGGTCGGAATGTGCTCTTTATCATGTTCGTGGCCGCAATGATGGTCCCGCTCCCGGGCAGTTTCGTGCCGCTTTTTGTGCTCATGAACAAATTGCATCTGGCCAATACACGCATCGGTTATATTTTTTGCATGATCAATGTCGGCTTGTCCGTCAGCATCCTCCTGCTCAAGACCTTCTTTGACAAGATGTCGCCGGACCTGGAAAATGCTGCGCGCATCGACGGGTGCAACCGTATCCAGATCTGGTGGCATGTCGCGCTGCCGCTGGCGGCCCCGGCGATCGCGGTCATCGTTATTTATAATTCCCTGAACGTTTGGAACGAATATATACTGGCTACGCTGCTGTTGAACGACAAGGGCCTGATGCCCTTGCAGCGCGGGCTCATGGTTTTTAACGGCGCCTATCAGGTCGATTACCCCGTCCTCATGGCGGGGCTCACCATGACGGCCGTTCCGATCATCGTGGTGTATCTTATAATGCAAAGGCATATTGTGAAGGGGTTGTCGTCCGGCGCCATTGTTGGTTAACATTCTATGGGGAAAATTATGAGACAGAAATTGATGCGGGTGTTCGTTGTCAGCAGCGTTTTCTTTGGCATCCTTACCGCCGTGTTGGTCGGCCCAAAAGTATGGGCTGTAGAAACGGATTCGACCAAGGCTAAGCTGGAGGATCTTTTGCGCGATGCCTGGTCGGCGTCAAGCCATTCCAATTACGATCAGCTCGATGAGATCGTGCGTAATGCGCTCGATCAGTACGAGGCCCAGGCCATGGCCCTGCATGCCAGTCTCCAGGGTTTTCCGGATCGTGACAAGATCGAGGATTATAAGGTGATGAATGATGTAGCGACCATTCTCTTCGTCAAGGCCGAAGCGCTGATGCACCAGGGGAAGAGCGACGAAGCGGTCAAGGCCTTCCAGGACCTGATCAAGCGATATCCCTACACGCAGTCGTGGGACCCGAGCCGCGGTTCTTATTGGTCGATCGCGGAAAAGAGCCGGGAGAGTGTTGATAAATTGACCGGCGTTGTCAAAACAGAAGTAAAAAAGGCCGCTCCAAAGACCAAACCAAAATTGGCCTGGCCTGGAGATGAACCTGTAGTGGACTACCAAAAGTACGGAACGTTCACGGGTGTCGGCACAAAAGAGTATAAATACAAAGTGGCGAACCCTAACGCGCTCGCCATAGCGGTCGGCGAGGGGATCTATCCGAACACCGGCGATGTGCTGAAGAATCCTGGGTACAAAGAAGCTTATAAAGAGGGCCGTCTTGAGGGGAGCTACTGGGATTTTGTCAACACGCCGGACCTGGAGGCGGCCTATTTCAAATGGGCGACGGCTGGCGAGGCCCCTGGCGTCAAATTGTTCTACACCGGTCTCATCTTTGAGAAAGCCAAGATGTACCTTCAGGCCGTGAAGGCGTACTATGCGCTGGTCGTCCATTTCCCCAACAGCATCGGATGGACTTACTGGAATACGCCGTGGTATCCCGGCCAGGCCGCGGTGGCCAAGATCAAGAACATCCTGCGCCTGCATCCGGAACTCGGGTTGGATTATATCAACGGCAAGATCCAGGTCATGAATGCCACGGATCCGAAGAAAGCTGAGTTCGTGGTCTGGCCCGGAGAGATCGTTCGCCCGAAGGAGAATGTCAAGGCTTACGGCATTCTCACCCGCGATCAAGTCAATAAAAAATTAAGCTTGCCTAAGCGTTCCCTGGGGGGCAAAAAGGTCCGGCTGGTGCAGTATAAGAACGGGGATTGGCAGTTGCAGGTCAATGGGAAGCCGTTCTTCATTAAAGGCATCACCTATACTCCAACGAAAGTCGGGCAGAGCCCGGACAACGGCACGCTGGAGGACTGGATGTTCCAGGATGTCGACGGGAACGGAAAGATCGACGGGCCGAATGATACCTGGGTGGACAAGAATCACAATGATGTTCAGGACGCCGATGAGCCGGTCATCGGGGATTTCCGTCTTTTGAAGGACATGGGCGTGACCGTGATCCGCCTTTATGACAACATGAAGATCAACAAACAGCTGTTGAGGGACCTCTATAAGAATGACGGCATCATGGTGCTCATGGGGGATTATTTGGGGAAATACGCGATCGGTTCCGGCGCGACCTGGGCCGAGGGAACAGATTATGATAATCCCGAGCATCGCAAGAAAATGCTTGAGAGCGTCGAGAAGATGGTCAGTGATTTCAAGGATGAGCCCTATATCCTGATGTGGGTACTCGGCAACGAGAACAACTACGGTGTGGCCAGTAACGCGGACAAGAAACCGGTCGCCTATTATAAGTTCGTCAACGAAGTGGCCAAGCGGATCAAAGAGATCGATCCGGACCGGCCGGTGGCGATCTGCAACGGGGACACGCTATTTCTCGAAATGCTCGCAAAATACGCGCCGCAGGTCGATGTTTACGGAGCGAACGTTTATCGCGGGGATTATGGTTTTGGTTCTTTCTGGGATGAAGTCAAACATGCGACGGGTAAGCCCGCCTTTATTACGGAATACGGTGCGCCGGCTTACGGCGGACCGGATATGAGCTTGGACGATGCGGAATCGGCACAGGCGGATTATCACAAAGGTAACTGGCTCGATATTCTTCATAATTCAGCCGGCTACGAAGGTGAAGGTAACGCAATTGGTGGCGTTATATTTGAGTGGATGGATGAGTGGTGGAAGAACTACGAGCCCTCACAACACGACACAAAGGCGGATGTCATCGGACCTTTTCCCGGTGGGTATTATTATGAAGAGTGGTTCGGTCTGGTGGGCCAGGGCAACGGGAAGATCAGTCCTTTTGAGCGGCAGTTGAGAAAAAGCTATTTTATGTATAAAGATATATTGAATAGACAAAAAATGTAGACAACTACAAAATCTACTAGCTTTCGCAGTGAACCTGTGGCATACTTATTGCCACAATTCCAACAAGAAAAAGCATTAACAGTAATTCATCAACCATAGGAGGTAAGAATGAAGAAGTTCATGTTAATTTGCGCGATAGCCGTGTTCGTCGCAGCCGGTGCACAGCTCGCGTCCGCTCAGACCACTCAGCCGGTTGCCCCAACCGCTTCCTATAATTTTGGCGATTATCGTTCAGTGACCCTCGCCACCAAGGCTTGGCAGGCGCTTGGCGAAGGGAACTTGGAAGCGGTCCTGGCTTACACAAACAAGTGTATTGATCTTTATGCTGAGCAGGCCCGTACGATGCAGGCTGGTTTGAAGGAGTATCCAGCAGGCGAAGACCAGAAGATCTTTTCTTTCTGGGCCTTAAATGATGTGGCCACGTGCCTTTTCATTCAGGGCAATGCTTATCTCAAGGCTGGCCAGAAAGATAAGGCCAAGGCTGCATATGAGCGGATCATCAAGGAGTTTTCTTACGGTCAGTGCTACGATGTGAAGAACAAAGCGTTTTGGAAGCCCGCCGATGGTGCCAAGGACAAGCTGGACATGATGGCGAAGGGCCTGGATCTGGATTACGGCGATATGAGCTCAGCAGCGATCGCCAAAGGCGCGTGGGCTGCTCTCGCCAAGAAGGACCTTCCGGCGGTCAAAGCTTACGTTGAGAAGAACATTCAGCTCTATGGACAGAAAGCCAAGGATATGCAGGCTTCATTAAAAGAATTCCCCTGGGAATCCCCGGAAAAGATCTTCTCTTTCTGGGCGCTTAATGATATCGGCACATCACTTTTTATTCTTGGTCAGGCTTACCGCGATGCCGGAAATAAGGATGAAGCCATCGCAACGTTCAAGAAACTTGTGAACGAGTTCTATTTTTCCCAATGCTGGGATCCCCAAGGCTGGTTCTGGAAACCGGCAGAGGCGGCGCAACAGCAGATCATTGAGCTGGAAGCGCAAAAGTAACCTTTCTGAAAGGAACGGATGCGCTCAGCATTCGCCATCATATTAGGGTGTGTGATCTTGGTGGCTGTTCAGGGTTGTTCTGAACAGCCACCAAAATCAGCCGAAAAGTCGCAAAAGGCCATTGCGGAACCAGTTGCCCAACAGTCACCGAAGGGTCCGTTCACGCCGTTCTACGTTTACCGGGATAAGCCCTCAAGAAACCGTTATATTCCCTCGGGTTACATGCCAACCGGAGAGTGCCTCACGGTCGATGAAGGTTGGCAGTACGATGTCAAGGAAGGCAAAACCTGTATCCGTATTGTCTATGATATTTCCTGTTCCAAGGAAGGACGTAACTGGGCGGGCATTTATTGGCAGAATCCGGCGGATAATTGGGGCGATAAGAAGGGTGGCTATAACCTGACCGGCGCCACTAAATTGATCTTCTGGGCCAAGGGCGAAATGGGCGGCGAGCGCATCGAGGAGTTCCGTATCGGCGGCCTGGGGCAGGGCAAGCTTTATCCTGATTCTGATTCGGCATCCATCGGTCCGGTCATTCTGACCAGCCAATGGAAAGAATACACCATTGATCTGCGCGGCAAGGACCTGACCTACATCAGCGGTGGTTTTGCCTTTTCAGCGAATGTAGAAGGAAACCCCCACCACTGTACGTTCTATCTCGACGATATACACTACGAATAAACCTCCGTTTTAGCAATATTCCCCCTTTTTTATATCGTTATATAATCTTATTTATTAAGGGAAAATTTTTGCTTTTTTAATTGAGTTGGGCAGAGTCCTTTGTTATAGTTGGAATTGCTTCCAACCTATTAAAGGAGACCGCATGTCCAAGACCATCAAACAAAGCCTGTTGATACTGGGCGTTCTGCTTTTGCTCAGCGTCGGCGTGGCTATTGTGACTCTTCTGCAGAAGCAGGCCTTGGAGAAACAAAATGTCACGCTGCAGGGCCAGGTCACGGACTATGATACCAAAGAGCGGAAACTCACCAAGGAGTTGGGCGACGAGAAAATCAAGTCCGAAAAGTTGGTCAAGGATTTGGATGAACAGACCCGCGGCAAAGATGCCCTCCAAAAGAAATTGGATGAGGCCAGCCGGGAGAGCGACCGCATTTCCAGCGAGCTGGATCGTCTGAAGCGCGATAAGACCGACGTGGATCAGCGGATGAGCAATATCCGCAAAGAGCGCGATGATCTCATGGATAAATTGAAGAACCGCCCGGTTGAAGAGAAGATCGTAGAGAAGATCGTTTACCGGGACAGGCCAGTAGAAACGCCAGCACCAGCACCCGCACCGGCTCCGACTCCATTTCCGCCGCCGCCATCTGCGGCACCAGCTGCACCGGCAGAACAGGCGGCCCCACAGGTCGTGATCAACACGGGGGATACTAAGGCCAATGAAGCATACTGGGCCGGCATCGTCCGTGCCAAGGCCGCTCTCGAGCTTGAACTGGCCGATGCCAAAAAGAAACTGAATGATAACAACATGAAGGTGGAAGACCTTAAGAAGGCCAACTCTGACCTGGAACTCGAAGTCGGTCGATTGAAGAACGAGCGGGATGCGATCGTCAGCAAGATCAAGTACGGCGAGGACCTGGCCGATAGCCTTTCCATTGAACTTGCCCGTTCCCGCAATGATCAGAAATCCGTTCAGGACCGTGCGGATAAAGTTACCGCGGAGAATCAGTCTTTACGCTCCGATATCCGTCAGTTGACCACGACCAAGGTCGCGCTGGAAAAGAGCATTTCAAAACTGACCGATGAGAAAGGCGTCATCGAGAAGAAGCTGGTTGAGACCGAGAACATCATCCAGTCCAGGATCGACGAGATCTGGAAGATCAAGAAAGATGTCGACAAGCGCTTTGATATCAACAAGAGCGCATACGGCGAGGTCGAGCTCGCGCCGATCGTCGTGAACGCCGGTACCGCGCCGGCCAAGATGACCACGGAGACCGTACGCAAGGCCGGCAATATCGTGAGCATCAATGAAGAGAATAATTTCGTCGTCATCAACCTTGGTGAAAAGGATAATGTCAGGGTGGGCGACGTTCTAAAGGTTTATCGCGATAAGAGTACGATCGGCACGATCGCTGTGATCCAGGTCAGGAAGGATATCTCTGCGGCCGATATTAAGCAGAAAACGTCGGCTTTCAAGCCAGGCGATACCGTAAGATAAAAGACGTGGCCAATACTAAGCGCATCAGCATTAAAGACGTAGCCCGCCGGGCGAATGTTTCTATCACGACCGTCTCCCGCGTTATCAATAAAGTCCCCACCGTTGATTCCAAGAACGTCAGAATGGTCGAAGAGGCGATCGCGGAGCTCAAGTACCGTCCCAATATCAATGCGCGGCGTTTGGTGAGCGGCGCCAACAATACCATTGGCCTGGTTATCCCGAGTTATCCTGGGATATTTTATTCGTTCTTCGCTATCGAGATCATTCGCGGGGTTGGGCATGCCTGCGAATCCCTGCAATTGGACATGGTCTTCCACATCTCCGACGGCGCAAAGAGCTTTAACAGCCATTTTCTTGAAGGTATTATTTTTGCGGATATCATCGAGAACCGCCGCCAGGTCCAGGCCGCGATCGCACAGAACATACCTTGCATGGTCGTTAATAATCTGGTCCAGGACATGGATGTGAATTACATTGCCGTTAATAATTTGAAAGGCGGCAGGATTGCAGCCGCGTACCTGGTCGGACTGGGGCACAAAAGGATCGCGACGATCACCGGGAACGTCAAGACCCAGGCCGGCTTCGATCGCTTCGATGGCTTCATGAAAGGACTGGACGAGGCTAAAGTGGCGATCCCCAAGGAATATGTCTTTCGGGGCGATTACTCCCGCCGTTGCGCCCGGCAGGCTGCGGAACTTTTCTTTTCGCTTAATGAGCGTCCGACGGCCATTTTTGCCCAGAGCGATGACATGGCTCTCGAGGTCATAGCCGTGGCGAATGAGAAAGGCCTGAACGTCCCCAACGATGTTTCGGTCATGGGCTTTGATGACAATCCCCAGGCGCTCTACGCCTCAATTGGTCTCACCACCATCAGACAACCCCTCTTTGAGATCGCGGAGAAAGCCGCGCGCGTCCTCCATGAAATAATGAACGGCAAGCGCGAGGAGCGCTATAAGTCCGTTGTTGACCCCGAACTCGTCCTGCGCGATTCTTGCGCTCCCCCCAAGGCGTAAGGCACGACCTTTCCATTGTTGACAATTGTTTCCGACGAAGGTAACTTATTTGCGCCATAACTGATCGTTTGGCGCAATCGTCAATGGGGGTGGGCGGGATCTCGCCTATTTTTCCAAATAATATGAAAACTTATGGATGTATTGTTATTGGTGGCGGGCATGCCGGCATTGAAGCCGCACTGGCACCCGCCCGCATGGGTGTGGCCACGCTCATGATCAATTTTTCGTTGGATACGGTTGGCCAGATGAGCTGCAATCCGGCGATCGGCGGGGTGGGGAAGGGACAGTTGGTGCGTGAGGTGGATATGCTGGGCGGTGAGATGGGCCTGGCCGCGGACCGCACGGGCATCCAGTTCCGGCAGCTGAATGCCTCCAAGGGCCAGGCGGTCCGTTCATCGCGCTGCCAGGCTGACCGCGAACGGTATCGCCGGTATATGCAGAACGTTGTATGTAACCAGCCGAACCTGACCTTCGTGGCTAACGAGGCTGTTGAGATTCTCGTCGAGAACGGACAGGTGCGTGGCGTGAAAACAGCCGGCGCCGAATGTTTTGAGGCCAAGGCGGTCATCGTGACGGCCGGGACGTTCCTGAACGGGCGCTTGCACATTGGCAAGAAGATCACGCCTGGTGGAAGGATCGATGAAAAGCCGTCCTTGCCGCTGGCGAAAAATCTGCAGGACCTTGGTTTTGTTCTCAGGAATTTTAAGACCGGCACGCCGGCCCGTCTCGATGGCCGGACGATCGACTACAGCTCGCTCCAGCGCCAGGATTCCGATCATCCGCCGGTGCCGTTCTCATTTAAAACCCCCGGGATCCCCAAGGACCAGCAACTCTTGCCGTGCTGGATCACGCACACCAATGAGCGGACCCACCAGATCATCCGAGAGAATTTCCATCTCTCCCCAATGTATTCTGGGCAGATCGATGCTACCGGGGTCCGTTACTGTCCGTCGATCGAGGACAAGTTGAAGAAATTTGCGGACAAGACCATGCACCATGTTTTCTTGGAGCCCGATGGGCTGGAGTCTCCCATTGTCTACCCGAACGGTGTGTCGACCGGGCTGCCGGAAGAAATCCAGGAAGCGTTCATGCGCACGATCCCCGGCCTCGAGAAGGTCGAGTTTGTGCGCTACGGCTATTCGATCGAGCACGCAGTCATTTATGCTGAGGAATTAACGCATGGCCTGGAGTCCAAGCGGATCCACGGACTTTTCTTCGCTGGCCAGGTGAACGGTACGACCGGATATGAGGAGGCCGCGGCCCAAGGGTGCGTGGCCGGGATCAGCGCGGCGCTCAGTGTCCAGGGGAAAGGTCCGTTCCACCTCCGTCGAGATGAGGCGTATACGGGCGTCCTCATCGATGACCTGATCACCAAGGGCACGAATGAGCCCTATCGCATGTTCACTTCCCGGGTGGAGTACCGCCTTCTGGTGCGCGAGGACAATACCGATCAGCGTCTGGCGCATCACGCACACGCTCTGGGGCTCATGACCGACGGCCAGTACGAGGCGATCGTCCGCAAGTACGACCGCATTCGTCAGGGAATTGAGGAGCTGCGATCAACCAGCGTGCCGTTGGATAAGATTAACCCGGTCCTGGAGTCCTGTGGATCAGCGCCGGCACATCAGGGGGGGCCGTTGCTGGCTATCCTGAAGCGCCCGCGGGTCACCTTTAGCGCGATCGCTCCTTTTGTACCAGCCCTGAGCGCCCTGTCACGGGACATTACCGCTCAGCTGGAATATGAGGTAAAATATGCGGGATTCATCGAGCGCCAGAAGAGGGAAGTTGAGAAGTTCCGACATCTTGAGAATATCAAGGTTCCTGAGGGGTTTGATTATCGTGGTATTCCTGGGTTGTCGCATGAGGTCAGGCAGAAACTGGAGCATTTTCGTCCGGTGACTTTAGGCCAGGCGAACCGGATCTCCGGCGTAACGCCTGCCGCGATATCGATCCTGATGATGGTGTTGAGGAAATATTTCGCAGACCGGAAGTCTGATTGAACAATAAGACGACCCAGGGGGGATGCTTATGATGCCTATTGGACCTTTGATGATCGAACATCGTCTGATTGAGCGCATGATCACGCTCCTGGCCAAGGAAGCGGCCCGGATCCGCGTCAGCAGCAAGGTGGATACGGATTTCGTGGTCACGGCCGTGGATTTTATCCGCACTTATGCAGACCAGTGTCACCATGGCAAGGAAGAGGACATCCTTTTCCGGGACCTCAAAAAGAAGCCGCTGTCCCAGGAACATGCCCGCATCCTCAAGGAACTGGAAGCCGAACATGTTCGGGGCCGGGAGGTTGTCAAGAAACTTGGCGCAGCCCGGGAGCGCTATCTCAACGGGGATTTGAAGGCGGTGGTGGAGATCGGCCAGTTGATGCAGACCCTGGTTGAGTTCTATCCCAAGCACATTGAAAAGGAAGACCGGCAGTTTTTCATCCCGTGCATGGCCTATTTCTCCGCCGAGGAGCAAGCGGCGATGCTCTTGGAATGCCAGAACTTTGACCGCCGGCTCATCCACGAGAAGTACGAGCGGTCCGTCGAACTCCTGGAAGAAAGGGGGCAGGGATGAAGAAATACCGTTGTCAGGTGTGCGGATACATTTACGACCCGGAAAAGGGCGACCGGACCGGCCATGTGAAGCCGGGGACGCTGTTCGAGGATCTCCCGGACGGCTGGGAGTGCCCGCAGTGCCACGCGCCCAAGGCTATGTTCGAGGCCTATGAAATATGAATACTGACGGCATGCGGGTCCTGTCAAAACCGCGGACACAGTTCCTGCTTTTGGTCTTGATCGTCCTGGCCCTGCTGTGGCTCGGAACATTGTTTCATTTTAACGATCAGCCTTGGATCGCTTTCTTCCGGGGGATCCCCTTCCCAATTTCAGCCACGCTGTTTGTGTTATCTTACGTTGGGGTCACTTTTTTCATCTGGTTCGCCAAGGATCTGTTGAAGGTCATCGGTGCGGTGGTGTTCGGGCCGTACTGGAGCACCCTCTTCATATGGCTTGCGGAGCTCATGAACGCGCTTGTTTTTTTTCACATGAGCCGTCGGTTGGGCCGCGCGTTCATCGAGGAAAAATTCAAGATCAGGAAAGACCATGTCGAGAAGGCCGAGAAGGGTGGCGGCGTCTGGCACATCTTTGTTCTGAGGACCGTGCCGCTGGTGCCGTACCGCATTTTAGACTTGGCCTATGGCCTGACGTCGGTCCCCTTCCGGAGATATGTCATTGTTTCGGCTGTGGCCATGCCGATCAGGATCTTTTGGCTGCAGTTCATTGCCGCGGGGATCGGGAGCGCCATCTTTGACCAGACCCAGATCATGGCGTACTTTGCGAAGCACCTCTTGGTTCTCAGGCTCAGTTTCTTGTATCTGGTCTTATCGATCGCTGCTGCATTCTTCCTGAACAAAAAACTCAAATAATAGGGATCCCGAGGGTGAGGTCCAGCACGATCTCCGCCATTCTGGCGGCGCACTGTGCGACCCGGGGGGCCATGGGCGGGTGGCCGTCGGCGGTGCTGGTCGTTTGGTCGCCGGCCACATAGACGTTGCCGACCTTCTTGACGATCAGCGGTGATTTGGTGAGCAATCCGGCCATGCCGCTGCCGCTGACCACGTACGGGAAGCGGCTGCGGTGATATTCCACGAAACGGTATTTCCAGCCCGCGTCATCAAAAGCCTCAATGATAAAATGGCAGCCTTCAAAGAACCGGGCGGCATTCTCTTCGTTCCATTCCATTTGATGGATGGTGATGGTCATTGCCGGGTTGATGGAGTAGAGCCGATCGCGGAGCGCTTCAACCTTGGGGGCCCCCAGGTCGTTGAGTGTGTAATCCTGGCGGTTCAGGTTCGTGGAATCGACCGTGTCTTTGTCAACGATCTCCAGGTTCCTGAACCCGGTGCGGACAAGGTTGACCGCGATATTGGACCCCAGGCCGCCGGCACCGCCGATGCCGATGCGTTTGGAACGGATCGTCACAAGCTGGTCAGAGTCCAGGTAGCGGAGCAGGCCCAGTTCAAAGGGATTCTGTTGTGCCATGGGATTCTCGAATTATTATATTTCGATCCGGCGCCAATCTGTGAATACCGGATCAAAGTCGTTCGCTTTCAGGTATTTTATCACCTCAGCCGCCGGGCGTGCATCATGAATATCGAACTGCGGGTCGGCCTCTTCATCCGGAACGGAGTACCCGCCGACCGTGGTCTTTGAGCCGATGGAAATACGGGTCACCGAAAGTTCCAGCGCATGATTGCGGAACTCGGCCGTTTCCCGGGTCGACAGGTTGATACCGACGCGCGGGAAGAGCACGCGCGTGAGGCACAGGATCTTGGTGAAGGCGACATCATCCACCAGGCAAGACGCAAAGGTCTGGTCTTTTATGGGGCGCAGCCGCGGGAAAGAAAGGCTGTATTCAACGCCGGGGTATTTGAGTTCCAGTTCCCTAAGATGCGCATACAGCGCAGCTAGGTCCTCGGCGAGCGGGCTGAGGCCCAAAAGGACCCCCAGCGAGATTTGCCGCAGGCCGGCGCGGGCGATCCTTTCCGGAGCACCCCGCCGGTAGTCGTAATCTTTCTTCTGTCCTCCCAAATGGACGGCAGCGTAACGCGCGCGGTCGTAGGTCTCCTGGTAGATCGTGACGCCGTCCGCGCCGGCGAGAGAAAGTTCGCGGTAGCCTTCCTCGTCGAGCGGGTAGATCTCAAGTGCGATCCCCTGAAAATATTTTTTTGCGATCCCAACAGCTTCCGTGAGATAGGACAACGGCGTTATGTTGGGGGATTCTCCAGTGAGAAGGAGGATGTTCTGTGTGCCGAGCTGGAAAATGGCGTGCAGTTCCCGGTCGATTTCTTCGGCCGCCAGTTTTATCCGGCGGATCTTGTTGTGACTGTGAAAGCCGCAGTAGGTGCAGTGGCTGGAGCAATAGTTGGAGAGATAGAGTGGCGTATAAAGCGACACGGCCCGACCGAAGTACTGGCGGGTGAGGCCGGCAGCCTCTTGGGCGAGCGCTTCCAGGTGATCTCGTGAGGGATCGTCCAGGAGTTCGCGGATCTTGTCAGGGGATATGGGGGATTGCACTGGGGTCACATGTCACATGACACACGTCATACGACAGATTGGCGAGAGGCGTTCTCAGGTGTCGTGTGCCGGGTGTCGTGCGTCCATTCGCTATTCATTCAAATAAAAATCCTGTTAATGGTGACGAAGCCTCGCCGTGAGATCGCTTTACGGGCAGTCCG
>Ga0265323_10000932_pt1 | contig 15376 bp, 19 predicted proteins | sample 41225metaG_FD_193580 | JGI IMG/M metagenome (GOLD analysis project Ga0265323, IMG submission 193580) | Rhizosphere microbial communities from Carex aquatilis grown in University of Washington, Seatle, WA, United States - 4-12-25 metaG | ecosystem: Host-associated > Plants > Roots > Rhizosphere...
CCTCACGGCCGCAGGATCACCTTCATCAGCCCCGCCTCGCGCCGGTACAGCCGCTCGAACCACGCCGGGCCTTCCGCCAGCGGCGCCACCGCGCTGATCGGCGGATCCACCCGAATGGCGCCCGTCGAAAGCAACCGGATCGCCGCCGCGCCCGGTTGCTTCCCCGGTCCGTCCGCCTCACGGCCGCAGGATCACCTTCATCAGCCCCGCCTCGCGCCGGTACAGCCGCTCGAACCACGCCGGGCCTTCCGCCAGCGGCGCCACCGCGCTGATCAGCGGATCCACCCGAATGGCGCCCGTCGAAAGCAACCGGATCGCCGCCGGGTACTCGCCGCTGGAGGCGCAGGACCCTTGCAGCCGGATCTGACGCGTCACCACCTCCTGCAACGGCACCTCCGCCGCCGCCGCCAGGTTCCCCACCAGCGCCACCGTGCCGCCCTTGCGCGCGCAGGCGATGGCCGTCCGCACCGTCCCGGCCGCCCCCAGGCATTCCAGAACCACGTCCGCGCCGCGCCCCCCGGTCAACTGGCGCACCGCCTCCGCCGGATCGCCCATCCGCCCGTCCAGCGCCTCGGTGGCGCCCAGTTGCCGCGCCAGGCGCAGGCGGGCTTCGTCGATGTCGATGGCCACCACCGCCGTGCATCCCGCCAGCCGCGCCGCCTGCACCGCCAACAGGCCGATCATCCCGCTGCCCACCACCACCGCCGTATCGCCCAGCCGCACGGGGATCAGCCCCACCGCGTGCAGCGCAATGGAAACCGCCTCGATCATGGCGGCCTGCTCGAACCCGATCCCCTCCGGCAGCCGGTACACGATGCGGCGCGGCACCGCTACCAGCTCGGCGAACGCCCCGTGCCGGCGATAGCTGCCCGGCGAAACGCCCATCACCTCCCGGTCCTCGCACAGGTTCACCTCCCCGGCCGCGCAGTAGCAGCACCGCCCGCAGGAGATGGTCGAGTCGAAGGTCACCCGCTCCCCCACCCGCAGATCCGTGACCGCCGATCCCAGTTGCGCCACCTCGCCCGCCGCCTCGTGCCCCATCACCAGCGGCGGGATCCGCCGCCCCGTGCTGCCGTCGAAACCGTGCACGTCGCTGCCGCAGATGCCGCAGGCCCGCACCCTCACCACCACCTCATCCGGACCGGGCGACGGCTCCGGCATCCCGGTCATCTCCAGCCGCATGTATTGGGTCAACAGAAGCGCGTTCATCTCTTCGCCCATGGTAGCCGAACTGGCGCGGCGCCGCGTGGCCTACAATTGAGGCATGCCCCTGCCGCCGGAGCGCGATCGACTGAAAGCTTACGTGCTCCGCTGGAAGAAATTGGGGCCGGTTCTCGACGCCATCCGCGACCGCGAAATCCTCGAGGCCGATACCGCCGCCTCCATCCGCTCCATGGACCAGGCCTTCCGCATCGCCCTGCGGGATCTGCCGCCCCGCGACTCCTCCGGACTCGTCGAATGGCAACGCGCCATGGCGCGCTGGCGGCAGCGTGGTTGACCTGATCGACGAAGCCGCGCGGCTCGGGGCGTTCCTCGACAGCCATGGGCTGCGGTTCTGCATCATCGGCGGATTGGCCGTGCAGTGGTGGGGCGAGCCCCGCCTCACCAGAGACATCGATATCAGCCTGCTGACCGGCTTTGGAGCCGAATCCGGGCCCGTGGACCTGCTCCTCGGCGCCTATGCCCCGCGCATTGCCGATGCCCGCCAGTTCGCCCTCGCCAACCGCGTGCTGCTCCTCCGCACGCCGGGAGGCACCGGCATCGACATCTCGCTGGCCGCCCTGCCATACGAAGAGCTGGCCATTGGCCGCGCCTCGCTGCTGGAGCTGCTGCCCGGCCGGATGCTGCGCCTCTGTTCCGCGGAGGATCTCGTGGTCATGAAGCTCTTCGCCGGCCGCGATACCGACATTCGCGACGCCCGAAGCGTTGCCGTGCGCCAGGCCGAGCGGCTGGATTGGGGATATGTCGGGGAGCACCTTGCCGAACTCGCCGATCTCGCCGAAGACCCCGGTCTCATGCTTCGGCTGCGGCGCCTACGGGACGGACTTCCGCCTGCCCCAGCGCCTTCGACATGCAGATGAAGTGGCACGGCATGGTGGTCGGCGTCGTGGACGGAAACGGCGCCGTGCCCGTCTCCACGTAGCCGCGCCTGCCGTAGTAGGGCGGCAGTTCCTTCCGGTGATTGACGATCAGCATGTCCATGTGCGCGCAGCCCCACTGGCGCGCGCGGTCTTCGGCCTCCGCCAACAGGCGCGAGCCGAGGCCCCCGTGCTGCCGCCTGGGATCGATCGAAAGCAAGCCCACGTACGACCGCTCGCCGCGCCGCTCCACGTACACGCAGCCCGCCAGTCCTCCCTCGTCTTCCAGCACGAAGAACTCGCCACGGCTCTGGTGCTCCTCCACCTGAGCCACCGTGATGCGGTCGCCCACGGCGTAGAATCGCTCCACCCCGAAGGCCTGGTTAATCAGATTGGTAAGCGCCGGCGCGTCGCCGCCACCGGCTCGTCGAAGTTGCAAGTCGTCTTCTCCTACTTTTCGAATCGCAGAAATGCGCGCCCCTGGTGAATCTCTTCGTCGTCCCTGTCGCCGGTCTCCCGCGTGACGAACTCCACCGAAAACCCGCGCGGGATCTGGCAGCCCGATGCCTCCAGCGCTTCGCGAATGTCGTTCTCGAACCGGCCGCTCTCGGCGAACGCCGCCTGATACAACGTCCGGCGGTCGGCGTCCGGGGAAGCCAGGGTCACCGTCAGCTTCGAAAACGGGAACATGCGCTGCCCGCGCGCAATGGTCACGATCCGGGCCCCTACCGCTTCCAGAACGGCGTGAAGCATCTTCACCAGGTCGTCGGAATCGGCCGCGCCAAACGTCTTTCCGGCCCAGTGGCGGAAGCCCCGCTCCACCCTCTCTCCGGCTTGGGAAAAATGGCTCATGGCTTCCTCGGCGCGGGCGCGGCAGGGAGCCCGGTGTCCAGCAGCAGGTTCGCTTCACCCACCGCGGCCATCATGTCCAGCGGCAGGTCCAGCGTTCCCTTGTCGAACACGTTGCCGTCCAGCACCGGCCGCGCGCCTTCCCGCGCCGCCACCGCAGCCCCCTTGTTGCGCCGGAAAACGTTGTGCGACAGCCAGGGCGCCGAGGCGCCGGAAATCCGCACGCCCTCCGCCAGGCAATCCTCCACGGTATTGGCCACCAGTTTCACGCTGCCCCGCCCGCCGATGTCGATGCCCACGCCCGCGCCCTGCACCTCCACCTGGGAAATCTCCACATCGGAATCCGTCAACTGGACTGCCGCCGCCAGCGGCTTCCCGGCATCCGCCACGATGCGGAAGCCGCAAAGAACGGCTCCCTTCACGCGCTCCGCGATCACCGCCGGCCCGCGGCTCAACGGGGCGGCGCGCAGCAGCGCGTCGCGCGGCGACCAGCTTGACAACTTCACCCCGTCCTTCAGCCGCACCTGTTCCAGGTACTCCCCGGGCCGGACTTCCACCGTATCGCCGGACTGCGCCGTAGCCATCGCGTCGCCAATCGTCGGGAACCGGGCGCCCGGTCCCACCGTCAGGACAGCTGCCACGCGGGGCGGCGCAACCGGGGCGGGCCGTGTGAACCAGTACACCCCGAACGCCGCGGCCGCCGCCACCGCCGCCCCGTACACGAACCAGGCCGCGCGCTCCGCCAGCACGCTTCGCCCGCCCACCTCGCGGGTTTCCGGAAGCTCGCCGAATTTCGCGCCCTCCACCACCAGCACGGTCACGTTGTCCTTGCCGCCGGCGGCGTTGGCCTCCTCGATCAGTTGCTTGACGCTCGCCTCGGGGTGGCCGGCGTGGCGCTCGACGGCGGCGCGGATCCGGTTCGCCGGCACCTGGTCGCTCAGCCCGTCGCTGCACAACAGAAGCGCGCTGTCGGGCGCGAACTGTATGCGCTCGATCTCAATGAACTTCGGGTCGTCCGGCGAGTGCTCCACCGACCCCACGTCGCGGTACACCTCGTTGCGGCGCGCGTGGTGCATGGCCTCGTATTCGTTCAGCTCGCCGCTGTCTTCGGCCTCGCCCACCGGCGAATGGTCGTGCGTGATTTTGCGGATGCTGCCGCGCCGCACCTGGTAGAGCCGCGAATCGCCCACATGCCCCACCACCGCGTGGCCGTCTTCCACCAGCGCCAGGGTCATCACGCAGGCCATTCCCTGCCACTCCGGATGCTCCCCGGCCGCCCGCAAAATCTCGTTGTTGGCCGTGGCGATGGCTTCGCGCACGCGCCGTTCGGCGGAGCCCGTCCGCCTCTCCAGCCGCGCGCACACCTGCTCCACGGCAATCTCCGCGGCCTTCTCGCCGGCGGCATGCCCGCCCATGCCGTCCACCACCAGAAACACGCCCCGTTCCAGGTCGGCGTGCCAGGCGTCTTCGTTATTGGTGCGGATGCGCCCCAGGTCGCTCGCGCCCGCGTATCGGAGCTGTCCGTTACCCATTGCGGTTTCCGGCGGTACTCTTGGCCTCGCTCCCGATTCTAGCAAGCCGAAGCGGTGTTGCTACACTGGTCGCTTGGCCGCCGATATCCAATACGTCCACGGTTACTCCGCGCGCGAAGCCGATCGCCTCGCCGATCAGGCCACCACGCTGAGCGAGCTGCTGCATCACGACACCCTGTATCCGCCCGGCAGCCTGGTGCTCGAGTGCGGCTGCGGCACCGGAGCGCAAACCGTGATTCTGGCCGCGCGCAACCCCGAGGCGCGCATCGTTTCCGTGGACATTTCGGCGGCGTCGCTGGCTCAGGCGCGGGCCCGTGTGGAAGCGGCGGGCTACCGCAACGTGGAGTTCCAACAGGCCAACCTGTTCGATCTGCCGTTTGATGAAGAGGCCTTCCACCACGTCTTCCTGTGCTTCGTGCTGGAGCACGTGGAGCGGCCGGCGGCGGCCCTGGGCGCGCTGAAACGGGTGCTGCGGAGCGGCGGGACCATCACCGTGGTGGAGGGCGATCACGGCTCCTGGTATTGCCACCCGCGCACGGCGGAAGCCTCGCTGACCGTGCAGTGCCTGGTGGATGTGCAGGCCCGCATGGGCGGCGACGCGCTGGTGGGCCGGCGCCTCTACCCGCTGCTGGCGGAGGCTGGTTTCCGCCAGCCGCGCGTCAGCCCGCGCATGGTCTACGTGGACAGCAGCCGCCCGGAACTGGTGGAGGGCTTCTCGAAGAATACCTTCATCGCCATGGTGGAAGGCGTTCGCGAGCAGGCACTTTCGCTGGGGTTGATCGATGCCGGCAGGTGGGACAAAGGCATTGCGGATCTGTACCGCGCCACCGGGGCGGACGGCACTTTCTGCTACACGTTTTTCAAGGGAGTGGCGGCTCGCTAAGCTGCCCCCGCCGGATTGAAACCGGAGCGGGCCGGGTCGCGTCTGCTGTACTTCATGCGCTTTCTTACGATTCCGCTTCTCGCCGCGGCGTCCCTGGCACAGGGGCAGGCCGGCGATGTCACGCTGAAGCTTCCGCCCCTCAAGACCACCGTCGATCTGGAGGGGCAGGCCATCGAGATCGGCGCGTGGGGCACCGCATCGGAGGCGCCCGCCGGCGTGTTCCGCCTGGCGGTGACGGCGGACCTGGGCGGCTTGCAGGATCACCTGACGCCGGTGTTGGCCGCCCAACTCAACCGCTCGGACCGCTGCGGCGAGCGGCTCACCGTGGAGCGGGCCTCGCTGGCCCCCGCCGCGCCGTCCGGCGTGCTGTCCGCCAATGTGCATTATGAGCGGTTCGCCTGCGCCAAGGCGTTCGGCAAGGAAGTGGTCAAGCGCCTGGCCGGCGGCCACGCGGTGGTGGAAGCCGTGCTGACGCCGTCGATTGGGGACAGCGGCATCGCGCTCACCGCCGAGGTGCGGAAGATCGATGCCGACGGTTCGCTGGGCGAGTTGCTGCGCGCCGGCTCTTTCGGAGATTCGCTGCGGGAGCGGATTGCCGCTTCGATCGAATCGGCGGTGCGGAAATCGGCCAATCCGAAAACCGTTCTGCCGCCGGAGATGGGAAGCGCCGTGGTCATCCAGAGCGCCCGCTTCGCCGATGGCGGCGCGGGAAGGCTCTGGCTCACCGTTACGGGCGAGGCGCGCCTGGAGCCGGAGCAGGTCCAGGCGGCGGCCCGTAGACTCGGCCGCTGACCAGCCCCACCGGCGCTTCCGCGATCGGCCACAGTCTCCGAAATCGACGCCACATCGCGAGGACCCTGATGCGAACTTGTCCCGCCTGCCGTACCACCCGCGAGCCGGCGCCGGCTGGTCCGGCAGTTGCACTGGTGGTCGTGCCTTCCCGAGTCTCATCGCATCAGCCGGTCCTGATAAATCGCCAGCACCCGCGCGAAGTCAATCCCGGTTGCCAGCCGTACCGGCGTGGCCTCCGGCGCCAGCCGCCGGTCCAGTTCCACCGTCGCCCCGTAGAACCGGTTCCACACCGTCAGCACATCCAGGTACCGCGTTTCCCACTGCGTCACGAAGCCCGCATCCACCACGTATCCGGCCGCCAGCGAGTCCCACAGGTATGCCGTCGCCTCGGGATGTTTCAGGAAGCCCGGGTAGCGGTTCCCCAGGTCCTCGCGGAACAGCTCCGTGATGGGCGTATGCGCCCCGGCGATCCGCTCGAACTCCGCCCTGCGGATGGGGGCCTTCAGGCACACGTCCAGGCCAAACATGATCTTCTCCGGGATGCGCGAGCGCAGCACCACCCGCGCGGCTTCCGGGTCGAACCAGAAGTTGAACTCCGCCGCCTTCGACGCATTCCCCGCCACCTTCACGTTGCCGCCCATGAACACGATGCGCCTGATCTTCGTTTCGATGGAAGGCTTCAGGCGCAGCGCCAGCGCGAGGTTGGTCATCGGCCCGGTTGCCAGAATCGTGACCTCTCCCGGCCGCCGCTCGATCTCCGATATCAGAAAGCCGGCCGCGCTCCCCGCATGGGCCCGCCGCCCCGTCGGCTTTGCCCCCGGCGCCGGCGCGACCTCCGCCGGGTTCAGCGCAAACGCCCCGGTGTACTCCAGCGGCCCCCACCGCCGGGCAAACTCGCTCGCCATGGCCGCGCTCTGCACCAGCGGCGTTTCCGCGCCCGTGTAAACCGCCACCTGCGGCCGCTGCAGCAGGTCCAGGATGTGCAGCGTATATTCGGCGCCCTGCGCCGCCCACACGTTTCCCGGAGTCACCGTGACGCCCGTAACCGTCACTTGCTCCGGGCTGCGCAGCAGCATCACCAGCGCCGCGCCGTCGTCCCCGAAAATGCCCGAATCGGTATCGAACACCACCGTCTCGGGTCCCGCGCCCCACAGCGCGGAAACGGCGGCGATCAGGACCAGCCGGCGGCCATATCGCATGCAAAAGAGGCGCATCGGTCACTTCCAGCGGAACAGTTTCAGCGCGACGGCGAAACACACCACGATCCAGATTCCCAGCACGCCGGCCTGCGGCGCCACCTGGGCCGCGCCGGCGCCTTGCAGCATATTGGCGCGCAGTGCGTCGATGACCGCCGTCAGGGGGAGCGCGCGGATCAGCGGCAGCACGGCATCCGGGAAGCGCTGCGACGAAAAGAACACGCCCGACAAAACCCACATGGGCATCATGGCCGTGTTCATCAGTCCCGAGGCGGCCTCGATGGTGCGCACGCGGGAGGCGATCAGCAGGCCCAGGGCGCAGAAGCTCAGCGAGCCTAGCACGCACATTCCGCCGAGCACCCAGACCGGGCCGCGCAGCGGCACGCCGAAGGCCAGGACGGCGAATCCGAGCACGGCGACCACCTCGATCACCAGCAGCGCCAGGCGCGAGAACACGAACGACATCAGGTAATAGCGCCGTGGCATGGGCGTCGCGATCAGCCGCTTCATCAGCTTCTTGCGCCGCGCGTCCACGATGGCGAAGCCCATGCCCCAGATGGCACTGCCCATGAGGTTCATGCCGAGCAGGCCGGGCACCAGGAAATCGATATAGCGCGAGCCGGGTTCGCGCACCAGCGAATCGGAGGAGCGGACCGGATCGGTGCGGCCGGCGGCGCGCTGGATGGCGGCATCGGCCAGCATGCGGGCGGTGCGGCCCTCGGGATTGGTGTCGTCATAGCGGAACAGGACGCCGGGCGGCGCGCCGGAGACAACCAGTGCGGCCTTGCCGGAACGCAATTGCGCGGCGGCCTGGGCAGCGGACACCTGGCGCGCGTCCAGGCCCTTCTCGGAGCGCAGGGCGCGGGCCAGAGCGGCGGAAGGCGTCACGACCCGGATCACTTCGGCGGGGCGGTTGCGGAAGGCGATGCCCAGTCCGGCGGCCAGCAGGATGGGGAAGATGAAGACCCAGAACAGCGCCTCCGGCTCGCGGAGGAACTCGCGGAAGCGCACCAGGGTCAACTGGACCAGCGGGTGGTCGCGGAAGGATCGATTACTCATCGCGCAGGTGCCTCCCGGTCAGCCCCACGAATACGTCCTCGAGCGTGGCGGAGTGGGTGCGCAGTTCGGTGAGCGGGATATGCTGGCGGGTCAATTCGTCGAGCAGGGCGGGGACGGCGCGGTGGAGCTCGGTAACCATCAGGCGCACGCTGCCCGGTTCCCGGCGGACATCGCGGATTCCCTCTATGCGGGAGAGTACTTCGCAGTTCAAACCTACGGTGGCGTCTCCGGCGGAGAACTCGATGAGGTGCTCGCCGCCGATGGAGGCGATCAGTTCGCGCGGGGTTCCCTGGGCGATGGTCTTACCGTGGTCCATGATGGCGACGCGGTCGCACAGGCGCTCGGCCTCATCCATGTAATGGGTGGTGAGGAGGATGGTGCGGCCGGAGGCGCGAAAGCGCTCGATGAGGTCCCAGAGCTGGCGGCGGGCCTGGGGGTCGAGGCCGGTGGTGGGCTCGTCGAGGAAGAGGAAGTCGGGATCGCCGGCCAGGGCGCAGGCGAGGGCGAGGCGCTGTTTCTGGCCGCCGGAGAGACCGCCCACACGGGAAGCGGCCTTCTCCTCGAGCTGCACGCGGGCGATGACCTCGGCGACCTCCGGCCCGCGGCGGAAGAAGCTGCGGAAGAGGCGCAGGGTTTCGGTGACGGTGAGCTTATCGGAGAGCTGGGTGTCCTGGAGCTGGATGCCGAGGCGCTGGCGCAACTCGCCGGCCTGGGTGGCCCAGGTGAGGCCGAGGACCTCCACCTGGCCGGAGTCGGCGGCGGTGAGGCCTTCGCAGATCTCGATGGTGGTGGTTTTGCCGGCGCCGTTGGGACCCAGCAGGCCGAAGCACTCGCCGGCGCGCACTTCCAGATCGAGGCCGTCGACGGCGGTCGCGTCGGCGAAGGCCTTGCGGAGATTGCGGACGCGGAGCGCGGGATGTGGCGGGGGAGTCATAGTTCCAGAGCGAGGTGGAGCCGGCCGAGGACCCCCATGTTCCAGGAGGCGTGCTCGGGTGTGCGGGGCGCGGCGTTGGAGGCTACTGGATGGGGCGAAGGCCGCTCGGTCCGGGGATGGTCCGTACCCATGAGTTCATCTCCTCTTCATTCCGGAGCAGATCGCGGAGGGTGGTTTTGCTGACGACATCGTCAACGGCCACCTGCACGGCGCGCCAGAGGGAGCGGACGGAACAGTCCACGGACCGGGAGCAGATAGCATTGCTTCCGGAATGCGAGTCACAGAAACCGGTTGCGAACAGGCGGCCGCCGAGGGCGTTCATGACGTCGCCGATGACGATTTCCTGGGGCTGGCGGGCGAGGGTATAGCCGCCCTCCTTGCCGCGGGCGGCCTTGACGAATCCACCACGGCGGAGCACGCGGAGGATTTTGGCGGCGTAGGCAGGCGAGACGCCTTCGGCCTGGCTGATTTCGGGGATGGTGAGGCCCTGGCCCTGGAAGCCGATGCGGACGAGGCAGCGGAGGCCGTACTCTTCATTGGCGGTGAGCTTCATGAGCGGAGCCTCGAGGCGGGGAAGAGTTCGTCGAGGCCGAGGGAGAGCATGGCGGCCTCCGACATTTTGTCCTTGCTCCACGGGGGATCGAAGGTGAGTTCGAGGTGAACGTCCGTGACGCCGGGGAGGGCGCGGACGGCGCGTTCGACGGTGGCGGGCAGGCTGCCGGCAACGGGGCAGTTGGGAGCGGTCAGGGTCATGCGGATGGAGACGGCACCGGAGGCATCGGCATCGATGGAATAGATGAGGCCGAGGTCGTAGACGTTCACGGGGATCTCGGGGTCGTGGACAGTGCGGAGAGCGGCCACGATCTGATCCTGGAGGCTGGTCATTCGGTGGACACCACGGGGCCGGCGGACTCGCCGGCGAGGGCCGATTTCAGGGTGTGCCAGGCGAGGGTGGCGCACTTGACGCGGGCGGGGTAATCGCGGACGCCGCAGAAGACCACCAGTTTGCCGAGGTCCTGGGTAACGGGGGAATCGGTGGTGAGGAGGTCATGAAATTTTTCGAGGAGGGCGAGGGCTTCGGTGCGGGTCTTGCCGCGGAGGCTTTCGGTCATGAGGGAAGCCGAGGCGGTGGAGATGGCGCAGCCGGAGCCGACGAAGCTGACGTCTTTGACGATTTCGCCTTCCATGCGGAGATAGAGCTTGAGCATGTCGCCACAAAGCGGGTTGTAACCCTCGGCTTTGTGGTTGGCGTTGTCCATGGAATGGCAGTTCCGGGGACGTTTGCTGTGGTCGATGATGGTCTCTTCGTACAGGTCGTCAACCATTAGGAGAAGATCTCCTTTACTTTATTTAGACCGGACGCCAGCGCATCGATTTCGCCGACGGTGTTGTAGAAGGCGAGGGAGGCGCGGGTGGTGGCGGGGATGCCGAATCTGTCCATGACGGGCTGGGCGCAATGGTGGCCGGTGCGGACGGCGATGCCCTGGCGGTCGAGGACGGTTCCGATGTCGTGGGGGTGAATGCCTTCCATGACGAACGAGAGAACCGCGGCCTTTTCGCGGGCGGTGCCGATTAAGCGGAGGCCGGGGATTTCGAGGAGCTTGCGGGTGCCGTAGGCCAGCAGTTCCTGCTCGTAGGCGGCAATGTTCTCGAGGCCGATGCGGGTGACGTAATCGAGGGAGGCGCCGAGGCCGATGCCGCCGGCGATGTTGGGGGTGCCGGCTTCGAACTTGTAGGGGAGATCGTTGTACGTGGTTTTTTCGAAGGTCACGGAGCGAATCATGTCGCCGCCGCCCTGGTAGGGTGGCATGGCGTTCAAGAGGCGGGTGCGTCCATAGAGGATGCCGATGCCGGTGGGTCCGCAGACCTTGTGGCCGGAGAAGGCGTAGAAATCGGCGTCGAGGGCCTGGACGTCCACCTTCATGTGAGGGGCGGCCTGAGCGCCATCGATGAGGGCGAGGGCGCCGGCCTTGTGGGCCATATCGACGATCTGGCGGACGGGGTTGATGGTGCCGAGCGAATTGGAGATGTGGGTGACGGCGACCATGCGGGTGCGGGGGTTGAGGAGCTTCTCGTACTCATCGAGGAGCAGTTCGCCCGCATCATTCATGGGGATGACGCGGAGGCGGGCACCTTTTTCCTCGCAGAGCATTTGCCAGGGCACGATATTGGAATGGTGCTCCATGGCGGAGATGACGATTTCGTCGCCTTCCCTGACGTTTTTTCGTCCCCAACTGGTGGAGACGAGGTTGACGGCTTCGGTGGTGCCGCGGACGAAGATGAGCTCGTTTTTGCTGCGCGAGTTGAGGAAGCGCTTGGCCTTGGCGCGGGTCTCCTCGTAGGCGGCGGTGGAGCGCTGGCTGAGCTCGTGGACGCCGCGGTGGATATTGGCGCAATCCACTTCGTGAAAATGGCGGATGGCATCGATGACGCAGGAGGGTTTTTGGGCGGTGGCGGCGCTATCGAGATAGACCAGCGGCTTGCCGTGGACGGTCTGCTTGAGGACGGGGAAATCGGCCCGGAGCCGTTCGACGTCGAAAGAAGCCTTGATTTCGCTACTCAGCGTGCTCATGGAATTTTCCGAACAGGATGCGCTCGAGCGAATCCCGCAACGATCTGACTTTGATGCGATCGACAACGTCCTGGGCGAAGGCGTAAGTGAGCAGACTGCGCGCCTGGCGCTTGCCGATGGCGCGGGACTGGAGGTAGAAGAGGGCCTCGGCGTCGAGTTGTCCGATGGTGGCGCCGTGGGTGCAGCGGACGTCGTCGGCGTGGATCTGGAGTTCGGGCTTGGTATCGATGACGGCGTCCTCGGAGAGGACCAGATTCTTGTTGGTCTGCCTGGAATCGGTTTTCTGGGCGTCTTTCCGGACGAGGATGCGGCCGTTGAAGACGGCGCTGGCGTGGCCATCGAGGATGCCCTTGTACAACTCGCGGCTGGTGGCGTGGGGCAGGGCGTGATCGATTACGGTGTGATTATCGACGTGCTGGGAGCCGGAGGCGATGTAGAGGCCGTTGAGGGTGGCGTCGGAACCCTGGGCGAGGACGGCGCCGATATCGTTGCGGGTGAGGGCGCCGCCGAGCGAGATGTTGTGGGTGGAGAAACTGGCGCTCTGGCCGAGTTGGGCTTGCAGGGAGGAGACGTGGAAGGCCTCGGGGGACTCCTGCTGGAGCTTGTAGTGGTCGACAACGGAGCGGTCGCCGGCGACGATTTCGGTGACGGCATTGGTGAAGTAAGCGCCAGTGCCGTGATAGGTTTCGACGATGGTGCAGTGGGCATCGGCGCCGACCACGATGAGGGTGCGGGGGTGGGCGGAAGTGCCGGGCTGGGCGGCGCGGGAGAGCTCGATGGGCTGGTAGACAACGGCGCCGGCGGGGACGGCGAGCAGGGTGGCGCCGGTCAGAAGCGCGGTGTTGAGGGCAGTGAAGGCATTGGCGTCGAAGGCGGCGTAGCGGGCCAGATGGGCCTCGGCCTCGGCGGAGGCGAGGGGGCGGACGGGATCGGGCCAGACCGCCTGAAGATCGGCGGGGATGACCGGGAAGGCGCTGCGGGCGATGCGGGAGACATTGGTGAAGCGCCACTCCTCGTCGTGGGTGGTGGGGAAGCCGACGGCGGCGAAGCGGGCGAAGGCGCGCTCGCGGAGGAGCTTGAGCCACGGATCGGCGGCGGGAAGCCGGGAGAACGCGTCCAGCCAATGGCCGGTTTGTTCCGCGGTGGCGGTCATACGGGGGCGACCTCTTCGGCCTCCTCGATTCCCAGGCCGGCGTAGCCGCTGGATTCGAGTTCGAGGGCGAGTTCCTTGCCGCCGCTTTTGACGATACGGCCGTGGGAAAGCACGTGGACGAAATCGGGCACGATGTAATTGAGCAGGCGCTGGTAGTGGGTCACGACGATCATGGAGCGGGCCGGGTCGCGGAGGGCATTGACGCCATCGGCGACGGCGCGGAGGGCGTCGATATCGAGGCCGGAATCGGTTTCGTCGAGGATGGCGAGGCGCGGCTCGAGGACGGCCATCTGGAAGATCTCATTTCGCTTCTTCTCGCCGCCGGAGAAGCCGGCATTGACGGGGCGGTTGAGGAGTTCCTGGTCGATGGCCATGAGCTTCATTTTTTCCCTGACGAGGGCGAGGAAGTCCATGGCATCCAGCTCATCGAGGCCGCGGTGCTTGCGGATGGTGTTGAGGGCGGCCTTGAGGAAATACATGTTGCTGATGCCGGGGATCTCGACGGGGTACTGGAAGGCGAGGAAGATGCCTTCGCGGGCGCGGTCCTCGGGGGAGAGGGCGAGGAGGTCCTTGCCGTCGTAGAGGACCTGGCCGGCGGTGACGCGGTAGAGTTCGCGGCCGGCGAGGACCTGGGCGAGGGTGCTCTTACCGGAGCCGTTGGGGCCCATGATGGCGTGGACCTCACCGGGGGCGATGGAGAGGGAGATGCCCTTGAGGATTTCGCGATCGCCGACGGAGGAGTGGAGGTTCTGGATTTCTAAAAGTGGCATAGAGGTGGTCATCCGACGCTGCCTTCCAGGCTGACGCCGAGGAGCTTTCTGGCTTCGACGGCGAACTCCATGGGGAGTTCGCGGAAGACTTCCTTGCAGAAGCCGTGGACGATCATGGAGACGGCGTCTTCGGCGGAGATGCCGCGCTGGCGGCAGTAGAAGATCTGATCCTCACCAATCTTGGAGGTGGAGGCTTCGTGCTCGACCTGGGAGGAGGTGTTTTTGACTTCGAGGTAGGGGAAGGTGTGAGCGCCGCACCGATCGCCGAGGAGGAGGGAATCGCACTGGGAGTAATTGCGGGCGCCGGAGGCACTCTTAAGCATCTTGACGCCGCCGCGATAGGTATTCTGGCCGTGGCCGGCGGAGATGCCCTTGCTGACGATGGTGGAGGTGGTGTTCTTCCCGATGTGGATCATCTTGGTGCCGGTGTCGGCCTGCTGCCAGTGATTGGTGAGGGCGACGGAATAGAACTCGCCGACGGAGTTGTCGCCGATCAGGAGGCAGCTTGGATACTTCCAGGTGATCGCGGAGCCGGTTTCGACCTGGGTCCAGGAGATCTTGGAATTGACGCCGCGGCAGGCGCCGCGCTTGGTGACGAAGTTATAGATGCCGCCCTTGCCGTCCTTGTCGCCGGGGTACCAGTTCTGCACGGTGGAGTACTTGATGCGGGCGTTGTCGAGGGCGACGAGCTCGACGACGGCGGCGTGCAACTGGTTGGTGTCGCGCATGGGGGCGGTGCAGCCTTCCAGATAGCTGACGAAGGCGCCCTCATCGGCGACGATCAGGGTGCGCTCGAACTGGCCGGTGTCCTTGGCGTTGATGCGGAAATAAGTGGACAGCTCCATGGGGCATTTGACGCCCTTGGGGACGTAGCAGAAGGAGCCGTCGCTGAAGACGGCGGAATTGAGGGCGGCGAAGAAGTTGTCGGAGGCGGGGACGACAGAGCCGAGATACTGGCGGACGAGGTCGGGATGCTCGCGGACGGCTTCGGAGAAAGAGCCGAAGACGATGCCCATGGCCTTGAGCTTGTCCTTGAAGGTGGTGGCGACCGAGACGCTGTCGAAAACGGCATCGACGGCGACACCGGCGAGGAGTTCGCGCTCCTGGAGGGGGATGCCGAGCTTCTCGTAGGTGCGGAGGAGTTCGGGATCGACCTCATCGAGGCTCTTGGGGGCGTCCTTTTTGGGCTTGGGCGAGGAGTAGTAGATTATGTCCTGGTAATCGATTTTGGGGTAGTGGACGTTGGCCCAGGTGGGCTCGGTGAGGGTGAGCCAGTGGCGGTACGCCTTGAGGCGCCATTCGAGGAGCCAATCGGGCTCGGATTTCTTGGCGGAGATGAGGCGGACGACGTCTTCGCTAAGCCCGCGGGGAATGGCGTCGGCCTCGATGTCAGTGACGAATCCCCACTTATATTCCTGATTCGCCAAGGTTTCGATCGAGTTGCTGGAATCGCTCACCGGATTGGGCTCCTAAGCTATTGGACTGATACCAGATTAGCTAATCTGTACTTCTTAGTCAAGATTGCTGGCTTTTGGATGCGGTAGGGGGCGGGAGGGAT
>Ga0265323_10000933_pt1 | contig 15348 bp, 9 predicted proteins | sample 41225metaG_FD_193580 | JGI IMG/M metagenome (GOLD analysis project Ga0265323, IMG submission 193580) | Rhizosphere microbial communities from Carex aquatilis grown in University of Washington, Seatle, WA, United States - 4-12-25 metaG | ecosystem: Host-associated > Plants > Roots > Rhizosphere >...
ATCGGAGGACAAAGACAGGAAGATTGAAATTTACGATACGATGGTGCGGATTGCTGAAGAAGGAATACGCTGCGCTCCCGACAAAGGAGAATGTTACTTCATGCGCGGATTGGCCAATGCACGAAGAGCAACAACGAAGGGAGTATTTTCCGAACTATTTTCAGCGAAACAGATTGAGAACGATTGGCTCATCTCGGTAAACCGCCAATCCGACTATACAACCCCAAACGGCGAAAACCTTCAAGCATCGAGTTGCGTGGCACTAGGCGTCTATTATCGCCTCTGCCCTACATTTTTCATGCTCAAATGGATATTTGGAATCAGCGGCGACCTCGACAAGGCGGTTTTTTATTGCAAAAAGGCGTACGAACTGGATTCCACGAGAATAGAGATTGTCAAAGAATATGGCGTTGCACTTATCACGCGCGGGCTGGACACAAAAAACAACGCGGATATCGAGGAGGGAAAAGAATATTTACGAAAAGTTCCTGCTCTTCCGCTGCGATTGCACACCGACAAAATCGATATCGAACACAGCAAGATGCTGCTCAATGATATCAGTCTCTGCCCGGGGTATTCGAGAGATGAACAGCAGGACGTCTCGGAAGAAGCATTCAAGAAATCGAACCAATGAAGCAGCACAAATAAATAGTCTTCCTTCTTTCACCGCTCAAGAAGTTCGCGAAGCGAACTTCGGGAGGATCCACGACACTGAAGCTACGTGAATGCACGGTGCTGCGTTGTCATGGATGCTTCGCTACGCTCAGCATGACATTTACGGCTGCTTTCTGCATGAAAACCATTTTTGAGATAGCTTCTAATATTTTAGGCGGGCCTGGCGTTTGGCGGTGAAGTAAAAGATCATCTATCAGGTATGGTACGAGGTCAGTACAAATACTACAGATCTTCCTCGGGTATTTTTCCGGCGGCTTCCAATCCCTTCAACCGTAACTCCTCCAACTTTTCTTTACTATAGGCAATTCGCGTGATTGTGATGAACAGTACTGGAACGATGAAGATCGCAAGCATCGTCGCGGAGAGCATGCCTCCGAGAACTGTCCAACCGATTGTCGATCTCGCTTGCGCCCCTGCACCAGTTGCAAATGCCAGCGGAGACACGCCAAAAATGAAGGCCAGCGATGTCATAAGAATCGGCCGCAAACGCAGCTTTACGGCCTCGAGAGTTGCTTCGATCATCGGCATGCCTCTGTCGACGCGTTCTTTGGCAAACTCAACGATGAGTATGGCATTCTTTGCAGCAAGACCGATTAACGTGACTAAACCGATTTGAGCGTACACATTGTTGCTTAATTGAGGAATCAGTACAAGAGTCAGAATTGCACCGAATGCGCCGATCGGCACGGCCAACAACACGGCGAACGGCACGGACCAGCTTTCGTACAACGCCGTCAGGAACAGGAATACAAACAGCATCGACGTTGCAAAGATTGTGACCGTGCTGCTCCCTGCGTTGATTTCTTCACGTGATAAGCCGGAAAATTCATAGCCGTAATCGGAAGGAAGAACTTTTGCCGCCACGTCGCGCAATGCTTCAATCGCCTCGCCGCTGCTGTACCCCGCAGCCGCGCTCCCATTAATTTCTGCGGTGCGAAACAGATTGTAATGCGAGATCATCGGCGCGCTTTCAATGACTCTGTACGTCGTCAAGGTGCTGAGGGGGATCATCTCCCCTGCAGAGTTCTTGACGTAGTACTTCGACAAGTTCTGAATGTCCGCACGGTACGATGTATCGGCCTGGGCGACAACGTGAAAGTTGCGTCCGTAAATTGAGAAGTCGTTCACATACCGGCTTCCGAGAAACGTCTGTATCGTTGAATACACATCCGAGATGGAAATCCCCAATTTCTTGCATTTCTCTCTGTCAACATCCAGCTGAAAGCCCGGCGTGCGCGCCGTGAAAAAAGAAAATACCCGGCTCAATTCCGGCCGTTTGTTTGCCTCAGCGACAAACGTCTGGATGACGCTTTCAAACTGCTTGATGTCGTCGGTGCTCTCGTGCTGCTCCAGCTCGAAAGAGAAGCCTCCCGTTTGTCCTAGTCCCGGAATAGCCGGAGGCGAGATCACAATCACGTTAGCGCTTTTGATGGCCGAAAGTTTTTGCTGCAATGTGGCAATCAAAGAACCGAGCTGAAGAGACTTGTCCGTCCTCTCATCCCATGGTTTCAACTGTGCGAACACCGTGCCGCTGTTTGACTTGGTTGCAAACGTTACAACGTTCAAACCGCCCAGCGCCGCGAAGTGAGCGATGCCCGGAGTCGTTTTCAGGATATCCATCATCGTATTCAGCACTTCGAGGCTTCTGGTTGTCGATGAAGCTTCGGGCAATTCAAACGTGACGTACACACGTCCCTCGTCTTCAGTCGGAATAAATCCCGTCGGTTTGTTCTTGAATAAGACTGCCGTCCCAATGTACAGACAGATTAACAGAATGATAACGATGGGGGCTTTTTCAATGCACCTCTTGACGCCCGACGAATACGAGTTCGTCGTTCGCTGGAACCATTCGTTGAACCTGAAAAAGAGTCCGTTGAGGCCTTTCGAATGCACGCCGATTTCAGTGGGCTTCAGAAAAAGTGAGCAGAGAGCCGGCGTAAGCGACAGCGCGATGAATGCAGAGATCAATACGGAAATCGCGATCGTAATCGCAAACTGTTGATATAACCTTCCCACGATTCCGGGCATGAAACCGACAGGCACGAACACTGCCGCAAGGATCAACGCAATCGCCACCACCGGACCGGATATATCTTTCATCGCACTGCGTGTAGCCTCCTTGGCCGTCATCTTTTCATGGTCGATGTAATGCTGGACCGCTTCGACAACAATAATGGCATCGTCCACAACGATGCCGATAGCCAGAACAAAACCGAACATAGTCAGCGTGTTGATCGTAAAACCGAGCGGAACAAAAAAGGCAAATGTACCGATGATGGAAACGGGGATCGCAAGCACGGGGATCAACGTTGCACGCCAACTTTGAAGGAATAAGAACACTACCAGAACAACAAGACCGAGGGCTTCAACCAACGTCCACACAACTTCGTTGATCGACACCTTCACCACGGAGACCGATTCAAACGGGACGACGTAATCAACATCCTTCGGAAACGATTTTTTCAAATCATCCATGACGGCATAGATGCCTTTGGCGACATCGAGGGCATTACTCCCGGGAGCCTGGTAGACGAGCAAATACGAAGCTCTTTTCCCGTCGACAAATGAATTGCTTGTATAGCTGAATTTGCCGAGCTGAACGCGTGCGACATCACGCAAGTGAACTGCGGATCCTTCGCGCGGGTTTGCGCGGACAATAATATCTCGAAACTGTTCCTCCGATGTCAACCGGCTGTTCGTGAAGACCGAGTATTCGAATGCCTGGTCTTTGGTTTGAGGCGGCGCTCCGACGGAGCCGGCGGCGATCTGCAGGTTCTGCTCCGCCAACGCATTGACGACATCGTTGGCTGTGAGGCCGAGTTGCGCCAGCTTATCAGGTTGCAGCCAGATGCGCATGCTGAAATCGTCTGCCCGGGTGAACACATCGCCGACACCATTCACGCGCAACAACGCATCCCTTACAAAGATATTGGTGTAATTGTCCAGAAAGGTGACGCCGTGCGTTCCGTTCGGAGAGAAGATGGCGACAAGCAGGAGAATGCTCGGATTTCGTTTTCTCGTTGTCAACCCAAGCCGTTTGACGTCGTCGGGCAATTGAGGCGTCGCGATACCAACTCTGTTCTGAATGTCGAGGGCGGCAATGTTCGGGTCGGTTCCGACATTTAACGTAACGTTGATCGAGCTGCGTCCGTCGCTTGTGCTGTTGCCCTGCATGTAGGCCATGCCGGGCGTTCCGTTCACCTGAGATTCAATCGGAGTGGTAACGGTCTGTTCGACAGTTTGTGCATCGGCACCATTATATATTCCCGATATCTGAACTGTCGGCGGCGTAATATCGGGATACTGGCTGATTGGCAGCTTGGAAATAGCCAGTATACCGTTCAAAACAATAACAATAGAGATGACGATCGCTGTTACCGGTCTCTTTATAAACAGATCTGCAATCATTGTGTTTTCTCTGTTTGGGGATTATTTACTCGAGCGGTTTCTGTATTGGGTCTGACTCCAGCGGGGCCTACGGCAACCGGAGAGTTATCCCGCAGCTTTTGTACGCCTTCTGTTACAACTTGTTCGCCGACTTGCAGTCCATCTCTAACGATCACCATGTCGTTTATGCTCTTTCCCAAACCAATCCTCCGCTGAGAAACTTTGCCGTTATTAACGACGTACACAAAATACTCTCCCATCTGTTCTACAACGGCTTTATAGGGAATAAGCAGGCTTTGCGCTGAACTATTGGCCTGCACGCGAAGATTGCAGGTGAGCCCGGCGCGTAATGTATTTTTTGCATTGGGAAATATCACTCGTATCCGTATCGTCCCTGTCTGCGAATCGACTGAACGGTCTAGGAAACTAAGATGTCCCGCGGACGGATAAACAGTTTGATCCGGAAGAACAATCGTGAACGTTGAATCCTTCAGAGTATCGCCGGCCTGCAATAATTGCGTAAAGCGGCTTATTTGTTTCTCATCCACGGCACAATCGACGGCCATCGGATCATCCGATGAAAGAGTGTTCAGCAGGGTTTGCCCTGCCACCACCGACGATCCGAGTTTGACCAACGAGATTCCAATCGTGCCGTCGAACGGCGCCGCAATAACCGAATACCGGAGATTTGTCGCCACATTTTTGACGTTCGCCTCCAAAGACGCAACCTGCATTTTAGCCGATTGCAGGTCTGCCTGCGCATGCTCTAAGGTCTGCCTCGCAACAGCATCCCTTTTTGCGAGGTCGCGGTATCTGTCGGCATCCTGCTGAGCTTTCGCTAGAGTTGACTTCGCGGCGTTCAGGTTGGCAATCGCCTGATCATACGCAGCCTTGTATTGCTGTTGATCAATGGCGTACAACTTCATTCCTTTATTAATATGTTGACCGTCTTTGAAATAGATATCTGTGACGTACCCCGATACCTCAGACCTGACTTCGATTTGATTTATCGCTGTGACGGTTGCAGGATATTCGTCGTAGTACGAAGCGGCTCCCAATTTTACTTCATACGCAGCGACCTGCACCGGCGGAGGCGCCTTTTGCCCGGCCCCTTTGCTGTCACCGCAGCCGGCAAGGAGAAGAGATATGATGATTGACAAGCCTGTCGAGCGCAATGTATTGTTCATAAGAAAAAGGATGTTATATAAAATTTGGATAAAATATTTGCACTCTTTGTACCATACATCTATGAACCGCTCCGCAGGAGCGAAATAAGAATTGTTGCGGGCGCGCTCTGCGTAACATCAGTTATTGATATTGGAGAGTCCCGAGTGCTTTCTGTACATCCAACTTACTGCTCAGCACCTGGTACAAAGCATTCGTGTGATTTACTTGTGCAGCACGCAGATCAGTTTCGGCCGAAATAACTTCAAGATACGTTTTCGTCCCTGCCTTGTATTGAAGCTGGATGGTCTCATAAACATCTTTCGCAAGCTCAAGGTTTTCTTTCAAAACAAGATAATTGTTCAGGTCGCTTATGTAGTTTGCCAGAGCTTCCGTGTATTCTGTATTGACAGAATTCTTAAGCGAGATAAAATTATAATCAAAACGCTCCAACTCCAGTTTGGCTTGCTTTATTTCCTGATAACGTTTCCCTCCCTCAAAAATCGGGAACGATAACTGAAGGTTAACAAACGAGCTTGGATAATTCACGTTGTAGAGCTGCGGGTATCCGTTGTTTTGATAGTTGTAACTGTAAACCCCGTAGAACGTCAGCGACGGGAGAAAACTCCACTCATAATAGTCAACGTTATCTTCTTGCAGCCGTTCCTGTGTTTGCAGTGATTGATATTCAATCCTGTTTTCATAATGAACCGTTTGAGTAGTATCAAGCGAGGTTTCGCGCTCCATTTGTCCGCTGTTGTATGCCAGCTTCAATTCGGCGTTTGGGGGATAACCCATCTGCTCTTTCAGAAAAGCATACCGCGCCTTGAGGAATTCCGTGTATTGCCTCTTCTCCGCCCTTGCATTATTGAGTAAAATAGTGGCCCTCTTGTAATCCGTCTTGTCGGCGATCCCTCCTTTGTATTGATCGTAAGCATCTTGAAGGCTCCGCTCCAGACGCAGGATATCTTCATCGATCAATTCAATCTCCTGCTGCGTTACCAACACGGCATAAAATGCTTTGCTCACAACCGCCACGACATCGATCTTGTTACCTATTGTTTGCTCCGCAGCACGCCTGCGGACGTCGGTTGCGCTGGCACTTGCCAGCAAGACGTCTCTATTAAACAGAGTTTGTGACAGGGTAAACTGGCCGGTCGAAGTATTTTGCAAACCTACTTTGACCGGAGGCTCACCTTGTATGATAGACGTTGGTAGTTGAGAATTATGTTGGATGGAGTAATTGAAATTTAGCTGCGGATACCAATCGGCAAGCTTGCCTTTGATCGATCTCTCCGTTATTTCTTCATCCAAAAGAGACTTTTCCACTGAGGGCTGATGCAGAAGTGCATACCGTACACAGTTTTGCAGCGTCGCTCGCCCGGACAACGAATCTGTCGCGGCCGGCGATTGGCTATAATCAGGATGGAAGAGAATCAAAAGTGCGAGAAGCATCCATTCAATTCTCCCCGAGGTTCTATTCATTATTTCTTCCGCTGAATGACATAGTGATAATTCAAACCGAACAGTCTATGAAGACGTAATTCATCGTTTGATCTTTTTTTTCGGCACGGACTGCTGTACGCTACATGTGTTGCAAACTAATCAACGATCCTACCGGGAAGTGGGACCGCAGACAGACACAAGCAGAGCAAGCCCTGTCATCCCTTCCGTTGAGTAAATGACTCACGGATCTTCTGTGTTGTTTACTACTTGGATTGGCAATTACTGTTGAATTTCGTGATTTTTGCAGCGAAATTCAACTGAGAAGTTTATTAAAAACCTACAAGATCTTGAGACTGGTGACCTTTTCATCGATGGGTCAGTCGGCTTGGTTTATCGATTAAACGGGACCAGCTTCCATCGTCCGTATGTGATAAACACCAACAGGAGGAGAAGGATTCCTGTCATCGGGAGAACAAAAAATTCTCCCTGCGAAATGTGGTACAAATTCGCCATTATCATTATCACAGTTAACCCTGCGGCAGCCAATGTTGTGAGTTGCGGGCGAATTTTAAGCGCTGCTGGAAGAATAAGTCTTATTGCGCCGAGCAATTCGGAGATACCGATGAATCGCACTAATAGCTCTGGGAGTCGTGGTGCCCAGAAAATTGTTGGCGCAATTTCCTGAATTGGCTTGAATGTTTTCAGAAATCCGGCATCCGAATACAAGAGGGCCAGCTATGCTTGCAAAATCCATAATGCGATGTTCAGTTTCGATCTTTTCTTTTGCGTTTGCTCCATAAATTCTCCTTTGGAATACTTCTTCCCGATAGCCGACGTGAATGTCGCCTAACAGTGGCTAACAGGAAAATCTGAGAAATCTGCAATCTGTGTTAAATCCGTGTAATCTGAGAAATCACTTTCCTGCGGCTTTTATCGTGCGTGCAAGGTTGATCAATTCTTTGAAAAACGTTTCCACCCGGTCGCCCCGCACACCTTCCCTCAATGCTTTGAAGAGCTCCGGATTCACCGGAACGTTCTCATTCCTCACCGCCAAGTACACCTCAACAGGAAGATGGATAGCGCTGCGTATCGGCAGCATTTGAAGCTCAATCACGACTTGGCGCAATTGTTCGATCGCCCGTGCCCCTCCGGCATTTCCATAGCTTACAAACCCGGCCGGTTTATTGTTCCATTCGGCGAATACCCAGTCGAGAGCGTTTTTGAGGACAGCAGGATAACCGTGACTGTATTCGGGGGTGACCATGATATATCCATCTGCCTCCGCGACTTTAGATGCCCATTTCTTTCCAAGGTCATTGGAATAGTTTCCCTTATTCGAAACGGGAGATATCGGTTCGTCGAAGAACGGCAGCGGCCAATCACGCAAGTCAATGAGTTCGACGTGAATATTTTCCTTCTTTCTTAGCTCATCAAAAATATACCGGGCCGGCTTTTCACTAAACCGGTTTTGACGAGTGCTGCCGATGATAACCTGTATAGTAAGAGGTGTCTTTTCCAAAAAAAATCCTTATTACGGTTGAAGGGTAATCAAAGTCTTTTTCTTTTCTTTCTCACCTGATCCGACAAATTCTTAAGAAGGCCGAGCAAATATTCGTTATTGACCGAATACAATACCTCCTGGCCCCGCCGCTCGTCGACAACCAGGCCGCTCCCACGCAGAGTCCTTAAATGCTGTGAGACTGCAGGCTGGGAAAGCTTTACTATCTTTACCAGTTCGCCGACAGTCTTTTGGCCCTTGAGAAGTGCTTCGAGAATGCGATAGCGGCTCTTGTTCCCGATGCCCTTGCCGAACTCATTAATTTCTTTGCACAAGTCTGTCATAGAATGATATTGATATATTAGTATATAGTTATATAACACTTAAAGAGAACAATCGTTCCCACTTTTGTTAAGAAAATGCAACGCGGCGGAGATAGATCGGGAGAGAAGCTTCTGACATTGTTAAAAAATCCCCGAAAAGCTCTGATAAAAAACGTTATTTAGCGGATGTAAATCAATTTCTGAATCTGACGGATTCCCACGACCTCCAGCCTGGCAATGTACACACCGCTTGCAAGATGCTCAGGATTCCAAACGTAGCGATGCTCGCCCGCGCTTAATTCTCCAGACTGCAGTGTCGCTATTTCTTTCCCTAAAAGATCGTAGATTTTTAATGAGCCGTAGGCCGATTTCGGGCAGAAAAACGTCAACACCGTTCCGCCGTTAAAAGGATTGGGATAGTTCGGCAACAAATAATAGTCTGCAATAACAGCAGAGGCTTTTACACCAACCGCCGTAACGAGCTGAGAAACATTTGCGGACTCCAGAGTTCCAAGCAATCCGTTGTTGTTATCGAAGATACGGATCTGCGCGGTTGTTGCGCCGTTCGGAATTGCCACAGTTTCCTTAAATTGAAATTCCGCCAGGGGCGAGACCGCATGCGGCGCGCCTTCATACAAAATCTGCCCTTGTGCGCCGGTGAACACCGCTTTCGCAGTACCTTCATAAAACACACCATAGATGGCTGACAGGTTTTGCGCCATTGGATCGTATGCCAGCCGTTCGGCAATAGCGCCGACAGAATCAACGTCCAGAACCGGTGCGCGAACCTTCGCTGCCCACCAGTTCTCGGTAAACTCATATCTCCCTCCGCTGGCGGCAAGCTCGACCATCGGACCCTTCACTTCAATCTCCATATATATTGGAGGGCTGTTTCCGCTGACATAGACGGAAACGCGGGCTCCGCTGTCCGGATATTGTGCCCCTTCGAAAATAGGAAAGGTTTTCGCAAACACAACTGTATCCGACCGGTCGGCATAAGTTATCCAACCTTTGTCCGGATCAGCAAAGATCTTCTGGTTATCCGCAGAGAACTGAACGCCGTACACTCCGGGCGCGATTGCCCCTTTCCATGCATTCGATTTGCCTTGAGGGAAGACGCCGCTTTGTCCGTAGCGGCTGTTTGGATTGATGGGAAAATACGCCCAGTAATTTTGGTAATCCGTTTTGCCGGGATGGTTGACGATAGACTGCGTTATACTCCACATACTCCAATGCGCCATTGTCGAACCTTGGTTGATCATCGTCTCATCCATCTTCACTCGACTGGTTCCCGGGTACATCGTAGCCTTGCGCTCAAATTGGATGCCCGGTGCGTACCACTGCTCAGCAGAACTCGAAATATCAACGCTGACAGAATCGTTAGTCTGGGCAGTGTCGTCCACCGTGTACGCTCCATAATCTAGCGTAGGAGGCGGAGGCCAGCCGCCGGCATTCCACGCGGTTTGAGGAGCGGGCCACGTTTTGTATCCTCCCAAATTATACCAATTGCTGTTCAAAGCAGGCGTGTAAGTCTTCCCGAGCAGACTTGAGTTGACAAAAACGGATGGAAGGCTCCCTAAATCATATTGCATCACGCGACCGCCAATGGCCGGCACGGTCGCGATAGTGATAAGGCCGTTCTGCATGACAACTGCATCCCATCCCCATGCATTATAATTAGAAGCAGAGTGAACGGAAATGTTCGGAGTCTGGGCATGGAGAATCGCATAGCCTAAACCAATCATTAGAAAAATTGCTCTTCGCATATGTTATTCCTTGACAACTCTGTTGGCTTCATTGGGTTGATAGAATTGCATGCCGCCGGATTTACTCTTTAAGTAAGCACGAAGGCACTCCAAAATCAAGTAGAATCAAAAAGGGGTAGTGTTACCGTTTCACGCCTGACACCATTGCTTCAAACGTTTTCTCGCTTCCAATCTCCGATTGGGAACGAACTGTGTCACGTGATCGATATTTTCAGACGAAAAAACAAGTTAAGCAACTCGTTCCCAAACTGAGTTTCTGAACGAGAATGTAATTTCTCAAACTGTAATACCAACCAAAAAGACGTTAACAAGTAGATGGCGGACACCTATACTGAACTCGCGATTTGTCGAAGTATTCGGTGCAGTAAATCAACAAGATATCTAACATCGGTCCAACTTTCGATAGTGTCTCAGTTTGAATATTCAAAATCAAGAAGAAAGATGTCATGCCAGCGAAAGCTGGCATCCAGAACAGCTTTTATGGATTCCGGCTTTCGCCGGAATGACTCTTTGATGAAAATGAGACACTACCCAACTTTCCCTTGATTATGCTTCGGCCATGAGCTACATTTATCAAACCACACTTCAACCAAAACGGGGCACCAGGCCTTTCACTCCGCCCCGTTGCCGCACAACAGGAATAATTTCGGGTGAGGATAGCGATGTTTATTTTGTGGGTCGAGGCACCAAAGCAACATTTTAGATTTTGAAGATTGTCTATTAGGAGAAACTTCAATCGGCAAAAACAGTCATATAAAATCCTTCCGAACGATGTATGAGATGGTCTCTCATCTGAAAATCTTTTCTATTACAATAGCGTGTTTAGTTTTCGTCCAAACCGCATCCGCACAGCAAGCCGACAGTCTGCCGCAGGATTGGAATTTCCATTTCCAGCAAACCATCGTGGTTCAATACCATCCAGATTTTACGGCTAAGTATTCCGGGTCCAACAGCTTGAACACGAGCGAACCGGCTCAGACATCGCTTACGTCCACATTCTTCATCGGCAGAAGGCTTTGGAAAAACGCGGAGGCATATGTCAACCCGGAGTTGGCGGGAGGCAACGGACTAAGCGGCGCCACAGGTGTTGCGGGCTTTCCGAACGGCGAAACGTTCCGCATAGGCAATCCTGCTCCGCAGGTGACCATCGCCCGCCTTTTTATCATGCAGCGGTTCGATCTGTCGGAGACAAGAACAACGGTTGAGGATGACGAAAATCAACTCATGGAATCACGGCCCGATGCATACATCAACATCACCGCCGGAAAAATAAGCATGATCGATTACTTCGATAAGAACCGCTACAGCGATGACCCTCGCACGAAATTTCTGAACTGGGCATTAATGACGAACGGCTCCTGGGATTATCCTGCCAACACACATGGTTATACATGGGGACTTGTTGCGGAACTTGTAACACAACCGTGGGCGCTGCGAGCGTCGACTGCGATGGTTCCCACCGAAGCGAACAAATCTGTTATGGACATGAACCTCAGCCGGGCGCATTCTGAGACGATTGAAATCGAACACGACTACGCTGTCGGTATGCATCAAGGATCGGTGCGGCTTCTTGGCTTCCATACCATGGCGCGTATGGGGAACTACCAAGAAGCTCTGAATGCTCCTCCGGGAGATATTGATGTTGTCGCGACGCGCGCGTATGGACGGAGCAAATACGGGATGGGACTGAACATCGAACAAGAATTGAGCGACAATGTCGGCATGATGTTCAGAGCGGGATGGAACGACGGACACAATGAGACGTGGATGTTCACGGAAATTGACCAATCTGTGAGCGCAGCCATTGTGTGCAACGGAAAAGCGTGGAATCGTACAGGAGACAATTTCGGTATTGCTCTGCTTGCGAACGGAATCTCCGCGGACCACCGCGCATATCTCAAAGCCGGCGGTTACGGATTTCTTATTGGTGACGGAAATTTAAATTACGCTCCTGAGTCTATCGCCGAAGCGTTCTATTCCCTTTCACTTCCTTCGTATCACTTGCAGCTTGCCCCGGATTATCAATTCGTTCTTGACCCGGCCTATAACAAAGACCGCGGGCCTGTTCACGTAGTAGCCTTTCGAATCCACTCAGAGTTCTAAGCGCTACATCTGCCCTCGCTCGATGACACCGGCTTACTTTTGCCTTGAACGATTTACCGGAGCCGGTGCCGGCGTTTGCCTGACGGGCTGCTGCATCTGTGGACGAGGCTGAGGCTGCGCCATCTGAGGCCGTGGAGCCGGCTGCGGTTGAGGCCGTACTGTCGGTTGCGTTTGCTCCCAGATATTCCTCTGATACTCCTGTGCATTATGAATTGTATTAAACTTATATCCAGGCGATGATGCAGGCGGCCGAGTAAAGACTGGCTCTGGCGTCGGTTTGGAAACTCTTATCGGTTGCTCATTCGAAGGCGGCGGTACAGTCCTATGCTCCTCTATGGGACGCGGGGCCGGTTCCCTGGGATTCGTGACAACTTCATGGATTGGCACCGAAATTCGGATAGGGGGCTGTTTTTCGGGGCGCTCTATCACGGTCGGCAGATTTTGCTGAGTCTCTTCGACGGTGATCCGTTTTCTCGGCTCGGTATTCAGAGATGGAAACTTAGACGAATTATCCCGAATGTATTTATCCCGAATGGCTGGAGACACCTGCCTGCCGCCGTTTTGTTTCTGAACATCCCCGTCTAAGATCCCCACTTGTTTTATTACCTCGGGTCTACGAGTCCTGTTGGTTGTAAAGTCATTCGGTAAAAACTCTTTATGTTCGTGAACCCAGGTATGAACAATCGCAGAATTCCCGCCGCCCGATCTCTGCCGTCCGTAATAATGGTCTACGTACCCATTGCCCAAATTCGGATAGCGGCGCAGATGGTCGGGGTAATAGAAATACCAATTTGTAAAATAGCGTGACGGCGGACCTATGATCACAATCTGTCCTCGTCGATCATGGTAAAATCCGCAATCGAACCAATAAGGATACGGATACCAATAGCTGTATGGGTACCACGTCGGATAACCATACCAATATGGATACGGATAACAGGTGTAATTAGTAACATAGTCAGGGTCTGGCGGGGCGTTCACTTCCTCTTGGGTATATCCATTTTCCGTCGCGTAGTCATTAGCGGCATTTTTTAAATCTTCCGCTTCATCCGGATTTTGTTCGATGCTTTGTTTCCATGCTTCGGCATCCTCGGCGTTCTGCCGTGTTTCTGCAAGATTGAGAGAATCGGCCCTGTGTATCACTCCCTGCGGATTGCGTCTGTATCGATCGCCGACCCTCACTGTCAGACCAAGATGATCGTTGAGAAGGTTTATGATTTCAGGATATTGGATGAGAACTCTCAGGGCTTGCTGAGTTTCGGGAGGATAATCTGTAAGGATCGTGTCGAATTGAGCATCCGTTTTCACCTGAATTTCGTCCATCTTTTGAAGCGTGGCATAGTACCCCATCCCGTACTTCAATGCAGTTTCATGAATCTCAGCCGGATAATCCTTCAGAATGGCGCTAATCTGGTCTACGGATTCTTTTCCCTCCTGCACAAGCTTTGAAATCAAGCCGGGATACCTGCTCAAATTCCAGAAATCTTCCTGTTCATTTTTAGAATAAGTGCCGATCAAAGTGACGAATTCGTCGCTCGAACTTTTCTGCAAGCTTGCTATGCTCACTATCGCTGACGGATATTCGCAGGCTTCAAAAATATGAAGGCGAATAGTATCGGGATACATCACCAATGCATTGAGAGCCGCTGAATCTTCCTTCATCAAGTGCTTATGCGTTACAACCGGCTCTTGTGCAACGGCAATACTATGAACAAAACCGATGAGCATACCGCAGCTCATCACGATCAAAAGGTTCGTTTTCATATTCTTTCAATTGAATAGTGTCACAATCGGATTTTAACTGCTACTATATATACAATAGTACCTTAGAAAAGGATTAATAGCAAATGAGACTATTTTTTATAGACTGAGACATCTGAAAAATCGTCTCTCGCCAAGCCGCCAAGACGCAAAGAGTCTATTTTAAAATCATTGTGCGACTTTTCCCGAAGGAATGGCTTCGCCAGCGTCTTGGCGTGAGCCATACTTTTGGAATTATTCAGAAATCTCAGACTATTTATATAGAAGATATCAAAATGCCTCTAAAGCCATCCTGATCTCACTTCAGAATGTGTTCGGGCAATTTTTTTCCGAATTGTACCACTGTCGGAATTGATGTCATAGGATTCACTATTTTTATCTCCTTCCCAATTTCTCAGACTGTGTGAAAAGTCTCTTAAACGCCATCGCAAGGATCCTCGACGAGTCGGAAGGCGTGGCGATCTTGAAAAATAAAATTTGCGTGTAACTCATTCAATCTTTCACCCGCCACAGAATTGTTCAACGCCTGTTTAGGTTGAGCTTAAATAATAGCGCAAAAAAATTTGAATACGCCTATTGACATTAAATAAAATTTTCCCGAAGATTACCCCATGGGGCAGTCAGGGAAGCGCTCTATTTCTACTCTACTCTACTCTACTCTACTCTACTCTACTCTACTCTACTCTACCCCAAGCATTTAAGATTAAGCGCTCGGCTCTGTCAAAATCAGTCTTTACGATTTCTCGAATCCTTGAAAGTAATGAACCTAAAAATAGGTATACAAAAACGACATTGACCCTGTCATCGAGCATTGACAATTGAAAAGCAATATTTAAGAAAGATTGTATGACGAAATACATTTTTCTCGCGTTGTCGTTTCTTTGCATCTTTGCCGGTATGAGTTGCAAGAAAAATCCCGTTGCTCCGCCAACTTACCCTCTCCAACTCTCCGTTCAAGATGTGACATGCACTGAGGCATATCTCAAGCTTTCGCTCTCAGCAAACGAAACACAGAGAACTATCGTACTCAAACGTAGCGACTCGGCCATAGCCACAATAACATTAGCGCGTACTGATTCTTCTTTTGTTGACCAAGGGCTTTTACCAAAGAAAAGCTACACCTACACACTCACTGCCGGAACTCTGAGCGCATCTGCACAAGCGACGACACTGGATACATCTTCCCATAATTGGATGTTTCAAACTTTTACTTTCAACGGCGACG
>Ga0265323_10000934_pt1 | contig 15341 bp, 8 predicted proteins | sample 41225metaG_FD_193580 | JGI IMG/M metagenome (GOLD analysis project Ga0265323, IMG submission 193580) | Rhizosphere microbial communities from Carex aquatilis grown in University of Washington, Seatle, WA, United States - 4-12-25 metaG | ecosystem: Host-associated > Plants > Roots > Rhizosphere >...
TCCGTCCAACTGCGTTATGGTGCAACCACGGCGACCTTCGCGACCAAACCAGGGCAGACTCTCACTCTCGACGGTTCGCTGAAATCGCGCTGAGCGGCGGCGGATCGGGCGTGGTTTGGCAGGCGCAGCATTGCACAAGTTGGGGCGTAGGTTATGTTGGAGCGTTCCCCGTGCCTCAAGCGAGTGCGGCATCCTCGGTTTATGCATCCCATTCTCTGCAGCCTCCCCACCTCCTTCAAGACCGGCCTGACCGGTTTGTCGTCGATCCTCATGGTCGGCGCTGGCCTGCTCGCGCCGCCGCCGCCCGCCGCCCGGGCCGAGCCCTTGCCAGGCGCCCGCGTGTCCTTCAATGCCGACTGGCGCTTTCAGAAGGGCGACCCGGCGGGCTTGGGCGACGCCCTGGCCTATGGCAGGATCAAGAACTGGGTTATTGCCACCGGTGACGATCTGCTCAACCCCATGGCGGCGAAACCCGCCCGACCGGCGGGCAACCCCGGCGGGGAGATTCCGTGCGCGCAGGCCGGTTTCGATGACGGCGCCTGGCGGAAATTGAATCTGCCGCACGACTGGGGCATCGAAGGGCCATTCAAACAGGCGTTGTCCGGCGACACGGGCAAGCTGCCATGGTCGGGCGTGGGCTGGTACCGGAAGCATTTCACCGTCGAGCCAGCGGACGCCGGACAGCGTCTCTATTTGGACGTCGACGGCGCGATGGCCTACGCCGCCGTGTGGCTCAACGGGCAATTCGTCGGCGGCTGGCCCTACGGCTACACCTCGTTCCGGCTGGATTTGACGCCGTTCGTCAAGTGGGGCGCCGAGAACGTTGTCGCAATCCGGCTCGATAATCCGCCTGAGTCCTCGCGGTGGTATCCTGGGGGCGGCCTTTATCGCAATCTCTGGCTCGTCAAGACGGCAGCCGCGCATGTGGCGCATTGGGGCACGGTCGTAACCACACCTGCGGTCACCAAGGACGCGGCGACGGTGAACGTTGATTTCGTGATCGAGAACGACTCGCCGGACAAGATCGAGGCGTCGGTCTCCACGAGGATCTACGAACTCGGGGCGGACGGCCGGGGAGGCGCTTCTCCGGTGGCCACGTCCGACACCCTTCTCGTGGATATCGATCCCGCCAAGGCTCGCACGGCGGCGCGATCAAGCCTGCTGACGATCGGTAAACCCCGGCTGTGGGACCTCCAGCATCCGAATCGGTATGTCGCGGTCACAACGATCGACCAAAGCGGGAAGATCGTGGACCGCTACGAGACGCCCTTCGGCATCCGCACGATCCGCTTCGAGCCGGACCAGGGATTCTTCCTGAACGGCGAGCATGTGAGGATCAACGGAGTCTGCGATCATCACGATCTCGGCGCGCTGGGCGCCGCCATCAATTCGCGGGCGCTGGAGCGCCAGGTTCAGCTGCTCCAGGAGATGGGCTGCAATGCGATCCGCACGAGCCACAATCCGCCCGCGCCGGAGCTGCTCGAGATCTGCGACCGTTTGGGAATGCTGGTGATGGACGAGGCGTTCGACTGCTGGCGAAGCGGCAAGCATTCCAACGATTACCACCTGCTGTTCGACGATTGGGCCGAGAAGGATTTGCGGGCCCTGGTGCGACGCGATCGCAATCACCCGAGCGTGATCTTGTGGAGCATCGGCAACGAGGTCCGCGAACAGGGTGACGCCGAAGGCTGGAGGCTGGCGACGCACCTCGCTGGAATCGTGCGGGAAGAGGACCGGTCGCGGCCCGTTACGTCGGCGTGCTCTTACCTCGATGCCGGCTACAATGGATTCCAGACGGCCCTCGACGTGCTCGGCTACAACTACAAGCCGAACGAATACAAGCCGTTCCATGCCCAACACCCGGCGATACCCGTGTTGGGTAGCGAAACCGCTTCGTGCGTCAGTTCCCGGGGCGAATATTTATTTCCCGTCGGCGACGACAAGGCCGGGGGCCGCGCGAATTTCCAGGTCAGTTCCTACGACCTCTACGCGCCGCGGTGGGCTTGGCCGCCGGACGTCGAATTCCGGGGACTTGACGAGGCGCCGTTCGCAGCGGGCGAATTCGTGTGGACCGGATTCGATTACTTGGGCGAGCCGACGCCCTACGGCGCGGACTCGACCGTCCTCCTGAATTTCTCCGACCCGGCGGAACAGGCAAGAATGGCGCAGGAGCTGAAGGCGCTCGGCAAGATCGCCGTGCCGTCGCGCAGCTCTTATTTCGGCATCCTCGATCTCGCCGGATTCAAGAAGGACCGTTTTTTCCTCTACCAGGCGCGTTGGCGGCCGGATTTTGCCATGGCGCACCTCCTGCCCCACTGGAATTGGCCGGATCGCGTCGGCCAGGTCACGCCGGTTTTCGTCTACACGTCGGGCGACGAGGCGGAGCTTTTCCTCAACGGCCGGTCGCTCGGCCGAAAGAAGCTGGAACCGCGGCAATATCGGCTCCGCTGGGATGACGTGAAATATCAACCGGGCGAGTTGAAAGTCGTGGCCTACAAGCACGGTCAGAAATGGGCGGAAGACGTCGTCAAGACCACCGGGGCCGGGGCGAAGATCGCGTTGGCGGCCGATCGGGCCAGCCTCAAGTCCGATGGCTCGGATCTGGCCTTTATCACGGTGACAATCACCGACGCGGCCGGGCTACTCGTCCCGCAGTCCAACAATCTGGTGAAATTCGAGCTGAGCGGTCCGGGTGAGATCGTGGCGGTGGACAATGGCGACGCGACCAGCTTTGAGTCCTTCCAGGCGCGGGAGCGTCATGCCGATAACGGGTTGGCGCTGGTCGTGGTACGCACCAAGACCGGTGAGTCGGGCGTGATGACATTAAAGGCGCAATCCGACGGCCTGGCGTCCGCCGCCGTCACCCTCCAGAGCGGAGGACATTAGGCGGGAAGCTTCCCTGGAGATGCGACACCCCTCGTCGCGGTTCGTTCTTTGGATTGCACTTAGCCGTGACTTTGCGAATTGGAGGAAGCGAGTCTTCTCCTTCGCTCGGAGCTTTGGCGGACAGCTGCTCGCGACCTGTCCTCCGTCGGCCTTGCGAGCGAGTATTCCGAGGTTAGAATCGCCTGCAAGCAGGCTTCCTACGTCGATCAGTTGATGAAACCATTGTTAACCAGTGAGGGGGGCCTTGAATCGAAACGGCTTAGCCCGAAACCAAATTCCGTCGCGCGGTCACGCGCGTGCAGAGCGCGTCGAGTTTCCGACGATGCAATGGCCAGTCACGGTCGAGATAATGGCTCGGAACGATACCCCGGGGATCAAGTCGGCGCGCCTTTTCCAGGCTGGCGGGAATCAGCCCGGGAAAAGAATTGAAAATCGCTGGCGGCAGCGAGGCACGCGAACGATAGCTGGCAAACAGATCGCCACAGAAGAGCAGGCCGTGACGTTCGCTAAAAAAACCGCAGTGCCCCGCCGTGTGCCCCGGCAGATGCACGACCCGCAGTCCGCCCCAGAACGGAAGCACCTGGCCATCCGCCAACGGTACATCGATTGCCGTGCGGCGGTAGCCAAAGAGGAAGCGGCCGACACTTTCCAGCCGTCCGCACCAGCGGTTCACGCCCCGATAAGGGAATTGGCCGTCGATGTGGATTTGTTCCGCCGGGTGGGCGAAGACCTTTGCGCCCGCCCACTGTTGCAGGCGCGCCGCATTCCCCGCATGATCGAGATGCCCGTGCGTGAGAAGGATCGCCTTGACGCTGTCCGGCTGCAAACCCAGCTGGCGCACCAACCGCCGGATCCGCCAGGGCTCGCCGAACAGCCCCGTATCGATCAGCACCGCCTCATTCCCGTCGACCAGCAGGTGGCAGCTGACCAGGAGGCTCTGGATCGGGTAATGGCCCTCAGGCATGAGAGGAACGTGGGTAAGCAGATTGCGGCGCCAGCGCAATCCTTGGTGGAAACGAATCAGTTGCTTCGGGCCGCGCGGGCGCCTAAGCCGGCTCCATTCAATGACTCCAGACCTCACTCGTGGAGAATGATGCCGTCAGGTGGTCGATGGAGGAAGCCTGCTGGCCGGCGATCTCCACCTCTGAATCGCGAGCAAGCTCGATTCCTCCAATCTGCATGGATACGCCGAAGCCGAGCGGGAGGGATGCCGGGAAGACCGAAGTGCGAATCGTCGCCGACGACCGGGAGAACGCGGGCGGCGTGATTGCGGCGCTGCGAGAGCTGCCGGGGGTCGATGTCGAGGTGCGACGGCTACCCTGCGGCGACTTTCTCGTTGGGGAGCAGTTCACCGTGGAACGAAAGACGCTGCGCGATTTCGCGAGCTCGATCATCGACGGCCGGGTGTTCAGGCAGGCGTCGGCCATTGGTCGCAACCCGCGCCGCGGGGTGCTGGTCTTGGAGGGAAGCAGCGCCGATCTGCCCGCCGTCGGCGTGCAACGCGAGGCGCTGCAAGGAGCGCTGATCTGCGTCAGCGTGTTTCTCGGGATGGCGGTCTTGCGCGCCCATGATCCTGCTGAAACAGCGCGGCTGATCGTGTATCTCGGTCGGCAGGCCAAGGCCTATGCGCACGGCTCACACCCTCGGCCCGGCCACAGGCCCAAGGGCCGGAGAGCGCGGCAGTTGTTCCTGTTGCAGGGATTGCCCCGGGTCGGCCCCGAGCGCGCGGCGCGTCTGCTCGATCGCTTTGGCTCGGTGCAGGCAGTGGCAACGGCTTCGGCGGCCGATCTGGCCACGGTTGATGGCATCGGGGAGTCCATTGCGGCTCGCATCCGCTGGGCGTTGGGTGCGGCGGACGCCGGGGACAATCCAGAAAAGTCAGAATGGAGCTCTTGACCAGTCCCGACCGGAAGGCGCGTCGGCCGACTTCAACTTGACGCGGAGCCGGACTCCAGGGGGATCAACATTTTCGGCCGTCACCGTTCCACCGAAGAGGGCGAGGATTCGCTCAGCCATCGGCGGGCCCAACCCCAGATCTCCTCCTCCGGGAGCGACCGGCTCGCCGACCGAAAAAACGTCGAAGAACCGCGCCAGAGCCTGGGGGGGAATCTGCCGTCCCGTCGTGGCAATCTCCAGATGGGTCTCGGCCGACAGGACATCAACCGAGATTCCAATGGTCGCGCCGCTGGGACAGAAGATGACCGCGGTTTCGATCAGCGAACGCAGCGCCCGGGTGAGCAGTTCCTCTTGGCCGAGGACCATGGAGGCGAAGGCGGGCGGGTTGCCGAGCAGCACGCCGCGCGTCTTGGCGAATTCAGTGGCCCTGGCCAGGGCGTCCGTCAGGACAAAATCCAATGCGATGGGTTGCGGCGCGTAGTCCTTGCCCTCGACCTCGATCTGGCTGAGCACCAGCGCATCCTCCAACATCTTGAGCAATCGCTGCCGCGATTCCTCGTACGAAGCCCGGAACTGGGCGACGGCTGGAACCGATTCACCTTCCATGAAGACCAGATCGGTAACGCCGAACAAGCCGGTGAGCGGCGTGCGCAGTTCGTGCGAGATCAGCATCAGAAAATCGCTCTTGGCCTTGTCGAGGATGGCCAGACGGCCTTTGGCCTGGGCCAGCTCGCGCGTGCGTTGGCGCACCAGATGCTCGAGCCGCAAGTTGTGTTGCTCCAATTCTTGCTGGAGCCGCCGGAGCTTGCGATGAGTGGCCACGCGCGCCAGGACCTCCGATCCGTGGAAGGGTTTGGTGACGTAGTCGACGCCACCGCACCCAAAAGCTCTCACCTTGTCCAGGGGATCGCTGAGCGCGCTGATAAAAATCACCGGGATGGCAGACAGCCGGGTATTGGCCTTGAGTCGCTCACAGATCTGATAGCCGTTCATCTCCGGCATCGTGATATCGAGCATGATCAGGTCGGGGGGCCGGTCTGCCGCCGCCGCCAGCGCCTGTTCGCCGCGCGAAAACGCGCGGACCTGATAGCCGCCCTCCGTCAGGATTTCCTCCAGCAGCTGCAAGCTGCCGATTGTATCATCTACAATGATGATATCCGAGAGGGATTTGCTATCTGGGGCCATGATGGTGGCGGAGCGCTGGGACAAGTTAATGTATTTACAAAAAAATGACAGGAGCGGCCATCCGCGATGGCAGCATTTGAACTGCCGAGTGCCCAGATAAGCAGTTATCCGGCCTAATCGTGGACCGCTTCAGTAACCTGTTTGTTCCAAGACGGATGAGAGGCGTCAAAGAACCGCCCCTGCCGCCTTCCAAACCGCGTTCCCCGACCTCCCCCGTCGCGGCGGAAGAAACTGCCGAGCGGCCTCCGATCCCAGTTGCCGGCGGAGGACGGACTGAAACGCTCAGAAGTGAGGCAAGTCGTCAAACTGCTGCTTTACGATGGCACGCTGGTCAGTTGGAAGAAATCGATGGAGCGAACCGAGCGGCTGGAATAGCCGGGTGTTCTGCCGAGGCTGGCCGTTCGACGGGCGGAGAATTCGCTTGCCGGCCCCGATGCGGGCCGGGGTCTTTTTTGGTGGCGTGGCGTGGGGGCGAGCTGAAGGCGTCTGGTCCTGACTCTTGACGGTCGGTTGTTCGACCGGGGTTGATTGCCGTGTTATGGACGCGAGAATCTCGTGTTGCACTTCAATCGTTGGCGGGGAAATCTTGGGCCTTTAATTCCCCAATCAAGCCTGTCATGCAGAAGAATCCGATCACTCAATGTCTCCCCGCGTTCCTCTTGGGAGTGGCGCTTTTGAAGGCCGGGCCCGTCATGGAAAAGCAAGCCGACGGAGTCGTGCTTACGCTGGATAACGCGTTCCTCAAAATCGAGGTCCGTGCGGACAACGTTGTCCGCGTGGCCTACGCCAAAGACCAGGCGTTTTTTGCGCGCCCAAGTCTCGTGGTGCCGCCGCGGAGCGGACCGGGCGTGCCGTGGGAACTGACGACCGCACCCGACGAGGCGACGGTCGCGACGGCGAAGCTCCAGGTGCGGGTGAAACTGTCCACCGGGGCCGTGGCCTTTTTCGATTCGGCCGGCCGGCCGGTGCTGGCGGAACGTGCGGGGGGACGAATGCTCACGTCGGCGGAAGTGCAGGGAGTGCAGACGCTGCAGGCGCGGCAGGAGTGGGAGCCCAACGCCGATGAATCGCTTTACGGCCTGGGGCAGAACCAACTTGGTCTGGTCGATCTCAAGGGCTACGACCTCGATCTCTGGCAGCACAACGGATCGGTCGTGATTCCGTTTCTGGTGTCGAGCCGCGGCTACGGCCTCCTGTGGGACAACCCGTCGTTCACGCGTTTCGGCGACCTGCGTCCGTTTGAGGCAATTCCCGGTGCACGCTTGTTCGACGCCGACGGCAAGCCGGGCGGATTGACCGGGACCTATTATGCCGACCGCCGCTTCGAGCGGCAAGTGGCGCGGCAGACCGACGCCCGGATCGACATCCTGGCCGCCTTTCCTTTTTCGTCGAACGCCGCCATTCAGGCCAAACTGCCGGCCAAGGGCGATTTCAGCGTGCGCTGGGAGGGCAGCGTCGAGGCGCAGACGACCGGCGACTACCAATTCCAGACCTATTCGGACGGCAACCTCCAGGTTTGGATCGACGGTCAGCTCGTGGTCAACCACTGGCGGCAGGGCTGGCTGCCATGGTACGATCTGGCGCGCGTGCGGCTGGAGGCCGGCCAGCGTTATCGCCTGCGGATCGACTGGGTGAAGGACGACAATCCTCCGGCCATGCAGTTGCGGTGGAAAACGCCAGCGGCTGATTCCGCGACTTCGCTCTGGTCCCAGGTGGCCGACGGCGTCGACTACTACTTTATGTACGGGCCGGACGTGGATCAGGTCATTGCTGGCTACCGCCGGCTGACGGGCCCGGCGCCCATGATGCCGCAGTGGGTCTTTGGCTTGTGGCAGAGCCGGCAGCGTTACAAGACCGCGCAGGAGAGCCTCGACATTGTCAAAGGGTTCCGCTCCCGCGGCATTCCGTTCGACAACATCGTGCAGGATTGGTTTTACTGGAAAGCCGACGCCTGGGGTTCGCATCAGTTCGAGCCGGCGCGGTTCCCCGATCCCGCGGGCTGGATCCAGGCGATCCATGACCAGCACGCCCGGCTGATGATTTCCGTCTGGCCGAAATTCTATCCGGGGACGGAGAATTTCGCGGCGATGCACCAGCGTGGCTTCCTTTACGAGCGCGATTTGCAGGAGAAGATCCGCGACTGGGTCGGATTCCCCTACACGTTCTACGACGCCTTCAATCCGGAGGCGCGGAAGCTCTTCTGGTCGCAGATCGACCGGGAGCTGTTCAGCAAGCACGTCGACGCCTGGTGGCTGGACGCGACCGAACCGGATCTCACGCGAGTGCCGACTCTCGCGGGCCAGCAGGACTACATGAACCCGACCGCGCTCGGACCCGGATCGCGGGTGTTGAACGCATTTCCTCTCGAGAACGCGGAGGCGGTCTACAACGGCCAGCGCGCTGCGGCGCCGGACCAGCGGGTGTTCATCCTGACGCGCTCCGGTTTTGCCGGTCAGCAGCGTTACGCGGCCGCGGTCTGGTCGGGTGACACCTCTTCGACTTGGACGGCGCTGCGCAAACAGGTTCAGGCGGGGCTCAGCTTCTGCCTGTCGGGCCTGCCGTATTGGACCATGGATATCGGCGGCTTTGCGGTTCCATCACAGTACGCGGCGCCGCAGGGCCTGGACGCTACTGGCGAGCCGATCCACGGAAAGGCGGCGCCGGCCGATGTCGAGGACTGGCGCGAGTTGAACACCCGGTGGTTCCAGTTCGGCACCTTCACGCCGCTGCTGCGGGTGCACGGTGAATATCCTTATCGCGAAATGTGGGAATTCGGGGGCGAGACCTCGCCGGCTTACCAGGCGCAGCTCAAGTTCGACCGGCTGCGTTACCGCCTGCTGCCGTATATTTATTCGCTGGCCGGCGCGGTGACGCAGGACGGCGGCACGATGATGCGCGGTCTGGTGATGGATTTCCGCACCGACGCCAGGGCGCGCCGGATCGACGACGAATACATGTTTGGCCCGGCCTTCCTGGTGAGTCCGGTGACGACGTATCAGGCGCGCACCCGGCCGGTCTACCTGCCGGACGCGCCGGGTTGGTACGATTTTTGGACGGGCGTGGCGATGGTGGGCAACCAGACAATCGAGGCTCCGGCGCCGTACGATGCCATTCCGCTCTATGTGCGCGCCGGTGCGATCGTGCCGTTCGGCCCCGAACTACACTACACGTCGGAGAAGCCGGCCGATCCGATGACGCTTTTTGTTTACACCGGCGCGGACGGAGCGTTCACGCTGTACGAGGACGATGGCCTCACCTACGGCTACGAGCGGAACGCCTCGGCGCACATTCCGATGCGATGGAGCGATGCCGCCCGGACGTTGACGATTGGCCGGCGCGAGGGTTCGTTCCCGGGCATGCTCGGCGAGCGGACGTTCCAGGTCGTCGTGATCTCGAAGACCAAGCCGGTCGGATTCAGTTTCGGCCCGCAGCCGGATCGGACGGTGCGCTACCACGGCGATGCATTGGATCTGACCTTCGAGTGATGGCGTCCGGTTCATGGCCCCGTTCCGGCTCCTGTTTTTCGGCGCGGCGTTCTTGAGCGGCGTCACCGTCCGTGGTGCCGCCGGTGGTCCGTATCCGTCCTTTCCCGTTACGATTTCGGTCGATGCCGCGCAAACCCGCGGCGAGGTGCGACCGATTTGGCGGTTCTTCGGCGCGGACGAGCCGAATTACGCCACGATGAAGAACGGCCAGAAGCTCCTCGAGGAACTCGGCGAACTGCGGCCGCAGGGCGTCTTTTTTCGCACGCACAATCTCCTTTGCACCGGCGACGGGACGCCGGCGTTGAAGTGGGGCAGCACCAACGCCTATACCGAAGACCCGGCGGGGAGGGCGGTCTACGACTGGAGGATCATCGACGGCATCTTCGACACCTGCCTCGCGCAGGGCGTGCGACCGTACGTCGAGCTTGGTTTCATGCCCCAGGCGATGTCGATCAGGCCGGAGCCCTACCAGCATCGCTGGACGCCGGAGGCCAGGTACGACGATATCTTCACCGGCTGGGCGTATCCTCCTAAAGACTACGAACAATGGGCGGAGCTGGTCTATCGCTGGACGAGGCACTGCCTGGAGAAATACGGCCGGGCCGAAGTCGACCGGTGGTATTGGGAGGTCTGGAACGAGGCCAACATCGGCTACTGGCGCGGCACCCCGGAGGAGTTTCGCCGGCTGCACGATTACGCCATCGACGCGGTGCGGCGGGCGCTGCCGACGGCGCGCGTCGGCGGGCCGGACTCGGCGGGCAGCGGCGGACGATGGATGCGCGATTTTCTCGAGCACTGCCTGCGTGGCACGAACTTCGCGACGGGGCGGACCGGCACTCCGCTGGACTTTGTGTCGTTCCATGCGAAAGGTTCGCCCGAATACGTGGACGGGCATGTCCGCATGGGCATCGCCAACGAACTGCGCACGGCGGACGACGGCTTTCGGATCATCGCCTCGTATCCCGAGCTCAAGAACGTTCCGATCATCATCGGCGAGTGCGACCCGGAGGGCTGCGCCGCCTGCGCCGGGCCGCAACTGGGCTACCGCAATGGAACGATGTATTCGAGCTACACCGCCGCGAGCTTTGCCCGCCTGCCCGAATTGGCGGAGCGGGCGGGGGTAAACCTCGAGGGCGCGCTGACGTGGGCGTTCGAGTTTGAGAACCGGCCGTATTTCGCCGGCTTCCGCTCGCTGGCGACCAATGGCATCGACAAACCGGTCATGAATGTCTTCCGGATGTTCTCGTTCCTGACCGGGCAACGCCTCGCGGTGCAAAGTTCGGGTGCGGTTCCGCTCGAGTCGATTCTGAAAGGCGGCGTGCGCGATGCCCCGGATGTCTCGGCCGTGGCCAGTCGTGACGGCACCCACCTCTGCGTGCTGGTCTGGCACTATCATGACGACGATGTGTCCGGCCCCGACGCGGCGGTGACCTTGACCGTTGCCGGCCTGCGGTCCGGAGCCGACTCGCTCAAATTGGCCGCGCACTTTCGCATCGACGAGGCGCATAGCAACGCGTTCGCGACTTGGAAGCGCCTGGGCTCGCCACCGGCGCCGACCCCGGAAGAATACCGTCGACTCGAAAGAGCCGGAGGACTTGAGCTGCTGGATGCGCCCGTCACCATCTCCGATCATGACGGTCAGGTAACGCTGGGGTTCACTCTGCCCCGGCAAGCCGTCTCGCTGTTGGTGCTGGAGCTGCCCAACTAGAATCTCGTGGTGAACCCCCAATCGATGTCCTCGGCGGATTTGCCTGACCGGCGCGAATTCATCCGGCGTGCCGTGGCGGGCGGGCTGCTGGCGACCATGGCCGGTCCGGCTGGCATCGCGGCGCCCGAGGCAGCAGGAGGCCTGGTGCAGGCAGGGCAGGATGATCGCGCGTATTGGTTTGGGATGATGCGGCGCATCTGTGAGCCGGTGATCGAGAATCTGGCCGCGCAGACATTGCGGACCCGCATGCCGGTCGAGGCTCCGGCGGCCCCCGGTGATCACCCGCGGAAGGACTATGCGCACCTGGAGGCGTTTGGACGCACGGTGGCGGGCGTGGCTCCGTGGATTGAACTGCCCGAGAAACCTCGTGAAGAGGCGGTGCAGGGAGCGAGGCTCGGCGAGCTCGTGCGCCGCGGATTGGACCATGCGACGGACCCGGCATCGCCCGATGCACTGAATTTCACCCGAGGGGGACAACCGCTGGTTGACGCTGCCTTCCTCGCCTACGGCCTTGTGTTAGCGCCACAGACGCTGTGGCGACCCTTGCCGGACGAGGTGAAGACGCGAGTGATCGCCACCTTGCGGACCACGCGGCAGATCCAGGCGGGTTCCAGCAACTGGTTGTTGTTCCCGGCCATGATTGAGGCGTTTCTCGCGGTGGCTGGCTCGGAATGGCAGGCGGAACCGATCGATCGGGCGCTCTCCGCCCACGAATCGTGGTACAAGGGCGACGGAACGTACGGCGACGGGAGTGATTTCCACTGGGATTACTACAATAGCTACGTCATCCAGCCGTTTCTGTTGACTTTGTTGACTGCCCTGCAGCCGGTCACGGATCGCTGGCGGTCCCATCTGGCCCGGGTGTCTGCTCGCGGCGTGCGTTATGCGGCAATCCAGGAGCGGCTCATCGCCCCGGACGGATCCTTTCCGGCGCTCGGTCGCTCGATGACGTACCGGACTGGCGCCTTCCATCATCTGGCGCACCAGGCGTGGCGTGGAACGCTGCCGGCGGAGGTCGCTCCTGCCCAAATCCGGTGCGCCTTGACCGCAGTAATCCGACGGACACTGGAGCCGGCTGGCACCTTTGATGCGGGAGGCTGGCTGCAGATCGGACTGGCCGGACAACAACCGTCGTTAGCCGAACCCTACATCAGCACGGGCAGTCTGTACTTGTGCAGCCTCGTGTTTCATCCGCTGGGTCTGCCGGCCACCCACCGCTTCTGGCGCGATCCGGCTGTGGACTGGACGCAGCGTCGGATCTGGTCGGGCGCGGACTCGCCCGCCGACCACGCGCTAAAGGATACGTGAGCGGACAAATTACGAGGCATCCTCTCTGGAGCCCATGAGAACCGCCTTTGTCATCCTTCTCGCGATTGCCTTCGCCTCATTCGGCTTCGGCGCCGAACCGGCTGCCTTCGCATCGTCCAGGGTGACCCGAGTAATCGACGGCATGACCTATGAATACGCCCCGGAACATGAAGCCGTTGTGCGTGAGCTGGCTCCGCTTGTCTCAGCATTGGACCGCGAGAATAAAGCGCCGGCGGGAGCCGCCAAGGTAGCTCCTGCCGAGCCGTTGAGCTTGCAGGATCTCCAGGATCATCGGGCTGACTACCTTTCCCGGATGGCAGCGGCCATCGGTTTGGAGAAAGCTACCGCGTTGCAGGACGAGTGCTACGACGCGTTTATCGATGACTTCAAACAGATGGAACGGTTGTCGATCGCGCTGCAGGCGCAAGTGCGGCCGATGACGGAGATCCGGATCTTTGTCCTTTGGAGCAAGGATGATCTGATGCGCCGCCTAAAAGCCGGGGAGAAGGTGACCGAATTCACGCTCGATCCTGACGGGAAGCATGTGAGTTTCAATTGGAATTGGAATATCGGGTCCTCTTCGGAAACGCCGGCGCAACTGGCGGCGCTGGCGGAAGAGCGGGGCCGACGCAGCCACGATTACCGCTTCAAATGGTCGGTCATGGACGGCGTGGTGAACATCGCAGGTGGATTCAGCCCGCGCCAACCCGCGCAAGAGTCCCAGGCAAAGCCGGCGGAGCAGCCGACGACGGCGACGCCATTGGCAGCCTATCCGCTGGTCATCACCCCGGATCAGGCCTCGCTTCCGCCTGGAAAACTCGCGGCGGCGTTCGCCAAGGATCTGCGGGATTTCCGCGCCAACATCGGCTCCAGGCTGCCTGTCGATAATCGTGCCCTACTGGCGTTTCTGATCCTGCATGAGACCACCGAGATTGGCATCGTCGACCGGTACATCGGCAGCGCCGACCGGCGCTGGTTATGCGAGGGCGTGGCCAACTATACGGCGTGGAGAATTGCGCACGACGTGGGTGGCGAAGCGCTGGCGCGGCAGGTTTACGATTTGCCGGCGCAGCTTGCCCAGTACGCAGGTCTGCGCTCGAAGATCGACCTGCGAAAATGGCCGGCTGTGGAAGACGAACGCAAAGAAGACGCCGACACCCCGCTCACCAAGGCGCATTACGCCTATGCGACTCGCGCGGTCTGTTTGATGGTTGAACGACAGGGCGATGATTTCCTGCCCAAGCTATTCCGGGAGATCGGTCGGACGCTCCGGCAGAAAACGACCATGGCAACCGTGGCGAAAGCCTATAAGAAGCTGGGCAAGGAGAAGCTGGCCGATATCGTCGATGCTGCGGTAGCTCCGCCTGCGCCGGCCGCTGCTCGGCGGCCTTGAATGCGTACTAGATAGGTATCAGTATCATGCTATTATCACAATGAAATCTCATGTAATCCTGACCTGGCTGATGGCCAGTCTTCTCGTGTCGGCTGCTTCGCTTTCGGCGCAGCCCGCGACATCATCCGCGGCCCCCGCTGGCGCTACGCTGGTGCTCAAGGCCGGCCAGCCCGGCCCGGTAATCAATCCTAACCTCTACGGCCAGTTTGCCGAGCATCTTGGCCACTGTATTTACGGCGGTGTCTGGGTCGGTAAGAACTCGCCGATTCCGAACACCCGCGGCATCCGCAACGATATCGTGGCGGCATTGCGCGAGCTTCACATCCCCAACGTCCGCTGGCCGGGCGGCTGTTTCGCCGACGAGTATCATTGGCGGGATGGCATCGGCCCGAGCGAGCAACGGCCCAGGATGATCAACACCACCTGGGGCGGGGTGGTCGAGGACAACAGCTTTGGCACGCACGAGTTCATGGATTTCTGCGAGCAGATCGGCACCCGACCTTATGTCTGTGGCAACGTGGGCAGCGGCTCGGTGCGGGAGATGATGGAATGGATCGAGTACATGACGTCGGGCGCCGACTCGCCGCTCGCGAACCTCCGCCGGAATAACGGTCGCGACAAACCCTGGAAGGTTTCCCTCATGGCGATCGGCAATGAGAGCTGGGGCTGCGGCGGAAACATGCGTCCAGAGTACTACGCGGACGAGTTCCGCCGCTACAACACCTTCGTCAAGAACTATCCCGGCAACGACATCTACCGCGTGGCGGGCGGCTCCAATGGCGATGACCTGAACTGGACCGACGTGCTCATGGCCATGGCCGGAAAACAGATGAACGGCCTATCCCTCCATAATTACACCCTGCCGACCGGCGACTGGAAGAAGAAGGGTTCGGCCACCGAGTTCGACGAGGCCGCGTGGTTTGCGACGCTCCGCAACACCCTGAAGATGGATGAACTGGTGACGAGGCATTCCGCGATCATGGACAAGTATGATCCGGGAAAGCGCGTGGGTCTCGTGGTGGACGAGTGGGGCACGTGGTATGACGTCGAACCCGGCACGAACCCGGGATTCCTGTATCAACAAAACACGCTCCGCGATGCGATCGTCGCCGGGCTCAATCTTCACATCTTCCAGAAACACGCCGACCGGGTGGCCGGCGCCAACATCGCACAAATGGTGAATGTGCTGCAGGCGATGGTTCTCACCGATGGAGCGAAGATGACCGTCACGCCGACGTACTGGGTTTTTGAGATGTACAAGGTCCACCAGGGGGCGACTTCACTTCCCGTCGAGCTGATTTCGCCCGATTACAGCTTCGGCAACCAATCGATCAAAGCGGTTAGCGCCTCGGCGTCGCGCGATGCCGCCGGCAAGGTTCACCTCTCGCTCGTCAACACGGATCCAAGCCGGCCGATCACGGTCACCTGCCAGTTGGAGGGAGTCGTGGCAAAGACCGTCACCGGTCGCGTTCTCACCGCG
>Ga0265323_10000935_pt1 | contig 15332 bp, 13 predicted proteins | sample 41225metaG_FD_193580 | JGI IMG/M metagenome (GOLD analysis project Ga0265323, IMG submission 193580) | Rhizosphere microbial communities from Carex aquatilis grown in University of Washington, Seatle, WA, United States - 4-12-25 metaG | ecosystem: Host-associated > Plants > Roots > Rhizosphere...
TCAACGACCTCATCGTAGGTTGCCTTAAGGGTTCGCGCCGCATTGTAGGCGGGCATCACAACGACGATCTTGTGGTCTCGGTACATGTTCGGGTCAGGAAGAGCGCGGATATTCAAACAGCAATTCCACGGTGGCGCCGGCCCCGGCGACGGCCGAGGCGAGATCGAGCAGAAGAGCGGGCCCAAGCATGAGCCCGGCCAGGGCGGCGTGTGCTAGTACCCAGGCCGCGCCACGATCAGGCAGATAGGATCGGTTCCGCTTGAGCCGTTCATAAAGAAAGTTCCGGTGGTGATCGGCCCGGTTCAGCGCGCTTTGCAGCCAGCCGTAGGTGTTCTGTTCCAGGCAGAGGTGGTGGGCAGCCAGCAGCCGGAACCCCCGGGACTGTAAATAGGCGGTGACCGCTTGCGGTGGAACAAGGTTTAAATGCCGGGGCGGATCCAGATGAAACCAGTCCTCACCAAAAACGCGCGCTTGCCAGCTCCTGATGTTAGGGAACGAGAGGAAAAGACGACCTCCGGGTCTCACCAGGTGGGTGAGTTGATCCAGCGTTTCCCGTGGCATGGGCAGATGTTCAAAAACATGGACCAATGTAATGAGGTCAAACGAGGCGGGCGGAAGTTCGGTTGCTTCCAGGGTGCCCAAGTGAAGGTGGATGGCGGGGATCTTCGCGGCACGTTCCGCGGCTGCTCCAGGCAGCTCGATTCCGTGAAGTTCGTAGCGGCCAGGGTTTTGAAAGCTGCGGAGCAACCGGCCGTCGCCGCAGCCGACGTCGAGGATGCAGGCGCCTTCAGCCAGCGGGCGCCTCAGCTGACGGGCGCGCAGAGTGGCGAAGGCATCGCGGAGGCGCTCAATCCAACGACCGAACTTGGTTGCTCCCTCGCCGTAATAGCCGGTCGCATAAGCGGTCCGCAATTGTTCCGCCGAAGGGGACGGCCAGAGAAACACCGTGCCGCACGCCTCGCAGAGGCGAAGAGGATAGACGGTGCCGTCCTCGCCGGAGGTCCCACCTCGTGGGAGAGTGCCTGGTTTCGCACAAAAAGGACAAGGCACCTCGGGAGTGGAAGTATTCGTCTGCATGGTTACCGGAACAGGTTGTATTTCACGATCGCATAAAGCGCCCGGAAGCCATCGCGCCATCCGATCTTCTTTCCTTCCTCGTAGGTGCGCCCATAATAGCCGATGCCCACTTCGTAGATCGGCACACGCAGCCGGGCGACTTTCGCAGTGATCTCCGGCTCGAATCCGAACCGATCCTCTACGATCACGATCTTCTGCAGGACCTCGCGCCGGAAGGCTTTGTAGCAAGTCTCCATGTCCGTGAGGTTGAGGTTGGTGAACATGTTCGAGCACAGGGTCAGAAGCTTATTTCCGATCATATGCCAGAAATAGACGACGCGATGGGCGTCGCTTCCCATGAACCGCGAACCAAAGACCACATCAGCTTGGCCGTCGAGAATGGGCCGGATCAGCTTTGGATATTCCCGGGGGTCGTATTCCAGGTCGGCATCCTGGACGAGCACGATGTCACCCGTGGCGGCAGCGAATCCGGTACGAAGCGCGGCGCCCTTGCCGCGATTGACCTCGTGAAAAACAATTCTGTCCACGAGCGGCGCGATCTCCGCGCGCAAGAGGTCGCGCGTGCCGTCCCGTGAGCAATCGTCAACAATGATGATCTCCTTCTCGTCGATCGGCGCGGCCCGGACACGGTCGACGATCTGCCGGATCGTCTTGGCTTCATTGTAGCAGGGGATGACGATCGAAAGCTTCATGGTAGGGCAGATCGAGAATGCGCGATCAAACCCATGCAAGGAAGTCTTTTTACACAGGCTGGTCGCGACTGGGCGCATCTCGCGATTGTCGGTTGTCCGGTGTGGCGCAGGCACATTGCCCAGGCCTGGAGTATGCTCCGAACCGTTGACCGGACCAGCCTTCGCCCGGACGCTTGGCCGTATCTATGCAAATTGTAGGAGGCGAGCTTGCTCGCGACCTGTCCTCCGTAGCCTTGGCGAAGGAGGATCAGAGTCGAAAATCGCCTGCAAGCAGGCTCCTCCATCGATCACCTGATGGCGTGATGTTTACGAGTGATGGCGGGATTCTTTGAAGAGCTGAGACTTAGCCGGATCCATGCAAAATGGGTCTGGCTCACTCGCAAGGGTGATGCGGTCAGGGGACCTATGTAGGAAGCGAGCTTGCTCGCGATGTTCACCTCTGAATCGCCAGCAAGCTCGCTTCCGACATTTTGCATGGGGACGACTTAGGGCGAACGACTGCCCTCCGCGAGCCGTCGCCAACATGCGCTTACCGCCAGCGGAGAATGCTGAGCAGGCTGGAATAGTCGTCGGTCCAAATCACGGGCTGATCGCGACCGCGGCTCGGCCGCCAGCGCGGGTCATGCGCTAGCGTCGCGAGATCATTCGCGCCGCGTGCCATGACGAGCCAGGTGGAGGCTGCCTTGCCGGAGGCGAGTTCCTGCGGTGCGACGACCGCGTCTTGCCGCGTCAGACAGGCAACCTGGGCATCGCGGGCTAGATCGGCCAGGACCGGCTCCAGATCAAGGTGGCTGTTCGAGATGTGAAATGCCAGGCGACCGCCGGGAGCGAGCTTCCTGAGGTAGAGCGCGAGCGCCTCGCGCGTCACCAAATGGACGGGAATTGCGTCAGAGCTGTAGGCGTCGAGGACCAACAGGTCGAACTGCCGGTCTGGCTCAACGGCTAGCGACAGGCGGGCGTCACCGAGCACGATCCGCGGGGGGGCAGCCGAGTCGCGCAAGAAGGTGAAATACCTTTCATCGCCGGCGAGCTTCAGCACGGTCGGATCGATTTCAAAATAGGTCCAATGCTGGCCCGGCAGTGCGTAGCACGCGAGGGTCCCGGCGCCCAATCCCACGACCGCGATTCGCTCCGACGGCTCCCGGCCGTAATCCGCCAGCACCTCGCCGATCGGTCCGGAGCGTTCGTAATAGGCGAGCGGTTCCTGCCGGCGCGCCGCATCGAGGCATTGAATGCCGTGCAGAACTCGGCCGTGAAAGAGCAGGTGGTAGCGACCGGTGGAATCGACCTCGACGCGATGGACGCCGAAAAAACTGCGCTCGGCGTGGAGTAACTTCCCTTGGTCTGTCTGGTAGAGGCCGCCGAGGAGCAGAAACCCGGCGAGGCCAAGGGCGAATCGAAGTGGACGCCGTGAAAACAGATAGCAGATCAGCGTCGGCATGCCGAACAGGGCGACGCCGACGGCAGGGTTTGCCTGCAGAGGGGTAGCCTGAACGGCCAGCACGGCGCCAGCGGTCGCGAGCGTGAGAAGCGCCGGCCAGACACAGTCGCGGATGAGGTCACCGAGCGTGCCGCGGGAGGCGGCTCTCCAGCCGATCAAACCCGCTCCGACCAACATCAGCGGATATTCGACCACGGAGTGAAAAACCAGCGGCGCGATCAAGGCATTGAACAATCCGCCCAGAGCGCCGCCGACGGAGATCCAAAGATAGAACTCGGTCAAATCGGCCGCTGCCGGACGGTCGGCGGCCAGCTCCGTGTGGCAAAGCATCGCGGTGACGAAAAATGTGACCAGATGCAGCAGCATCAGCCCGCCGATCGGCTGCGACGTCCGCATGTTCAACGTCATGACCAGCGACACCAGCAGGAGGGGCAGCACGCGCGACAAAAGCGATCGCGGAAGAATCTGGTGGCGCGCAAACGCGAGAACAAAGGTCAGGAGGTAGATCGCCAACGGAATAACCCACAGCAAGGGCACGACGGCCACGTCGCTGGAGAGGTAGGTTGTAACACCGAGCATCAGGCTCGAAGGCACAAACGAGAGCCAGACCCAGCGAAGACGGCGGCACCCGGTGAACCGGCCCGGCAACGCGCGGACAGACGACGGCGGGGTCGGCGCAGTGGGGGAGGACTCCGGGGACGATCTCCAGATGCAGACTGCGCATGTCGCAGTGAGCACCACAAACATCCCGTAGCCCCCCACCCACCAGCGGCTTTGCTGAGCCACATGCAGATGCGATTCCACCCAAGCGGGGTAGCTGAGCAACGCCAGCATGCTGCCGGCATTGCTGGCGGCGTAGAGGAAATAGGGATCGGCAGCGTGCCGATGGCCGGTGGAGGCAAACCATTTTTGGATGAGCGGGCTGGTGGCGGCGACGGCGAAAAACGGCAGGCCGACCGCCGCGAGCATCAGACCAAGCAGCCACGAAATCGGATGGCCTGGCGTCGGTGGCGGCCAGCTCGCGGGGATGGCGATCGGCAAAATCGCCAGCGGGACTAGCAGGACCAGCAAATGCCACGCGGCCTGCCGGCGCACGCCCAGCCACTTCGTACTGGAGTGCGCGTAGCCGTAGGCCGCGAGCAGCAACAACTGGTAGAATAACATCGCCGTGTTCCAGACGGCCGGCGACCCGCCCAGGAGCGGAAGCACCATGCGCGCGAACATGGGTTCGACGAAAAAGAGAAGCGCGGCGCCGATGAACACGGTCGCTACAAAGAGCACAACCATGATTGAAGAAGATTGTCTAGCCGCCGCCCCGAGGATACGGAAGCCTCAAGTGTCCGCGCCCAACTCAGGCCGCTCGACGGTCTTTGCGCGGTGTTATTTCAGGCCTGCCTACGGTGGGTTGATGAACGCCCGACATCTGGGTGGGTGGCAACTCTGCGACGGCTGGACATGCCGGCCCAGGTGCCGCGAAAGCACGCGCCCAACTTGGCGACTTTGTCGTTTTCGAGGAAGAGGATCTCCGCGAGGATCTTGAAACCATAGATGATTTCGAACGCCGCCCAATGCGGCGTTTGCCAGAGATGCCGGCGGAACAGCCATGCGCGGTTGCGAAAGAGGAGATACAGGCGCCGGGGCGGCATGAAAGCGGGCCACCAAGTGCCGCCAAGGAATCGCACCGGTTGTTTGCTCCCCCGACGATGGCGGAGGCCGGCCCGCGATGCCACGCCGATGCGATGACCTGCTTGGCGGGCGCGCAGGCAATAGTCCGTATCAACGAGATCGAGGAACAAGGATTCATCAAACCCGCCGAGGGCCCGCCAGGTCGGCAGGTGAAAGAGCGATCCTGAGTTTATGACGCAGGTGACGTCGTCGAGGTCGTCGCGGGCGGGCACCCGTTCGAAAAGAAGGCGGCAAGCCGGGTGCGGCCGCAAATGCAACGAGGGCTGGCTGGGCCGCGCTTCATCGCGCCAATTGGCGCCGACGACAGCGGGCGGGCGGGCGGGGCAAATGCGCCGGGCACACTCCATCAAACCGCCGACCAAGCCCGGCTCTGGCGTGCTGTCCTGATCGAACGCGACCGCCCAAATGAAGCCGAGCTGTTCAAGTTCGCCAAACCCGCGGTTGAGGGCGGCGGCGATACCGAGGTTGGAGCGGTTGAGGAGCAGCCGGCAACCGCACCGCTTGCAGGCCGCGGCGAGACGATCGCTCATCGCTGCGTCAGCCGTGTTGTCCACGACCAGAACCGGCGATATCTCCCGCGCGATGGCGGCGAGCCGGATCTCGAAATCCGGATCGGGGAAATAGGTGACGATGATGCCGGGTGTGTGCTCAGGCATGGCGAGAGACCGCGAGGATCTTTTCCATGAAGGCGAGGCGCTGGGCCTCTTTCACGGAGACATCGAGGTGGGCGATGGCGGATCGCGGAACGCGCCGGGTTCGCCAGTATTCAATGAACGTTGAGATCCGATCGCGCCAGGGGGCCAACGACTCGGAATTGTTGGGCAGGCGGAGGAAATAATCGGCGTCGGGCGGGATGTCGGTGTCCTGATAGGCCCCGATCACGGGCAGGCCCAGGGCGAGATACTCGCGGGCCTTGAGCGGACAGGCCTCGTCCATGTGCTTCCGGTACAAACCGAGCGTACCGATGGCCGCCGTTGCTTGGGAAAGCAACGACTCATAACCGGCCCGTCGCATCGGCCCGTGGAGGCGAAGGCGACCGCCACCGTTAGACAGGTTTTCCGATCTCCATTCTTCCGGCGTGTAGCCCACAACGTCGATTTTGATGGAGTGGAGGAGCCTCGCCAATTCGGCAAGCCGGTCCAAGCCATGCCAAGGAGCTCCATGGCTGCCGATGAAAACTAGTCGAGTGTCAGAAGCTGGCCCACTCGATTGGTGGGGAAAACCCGCTAGATCGATGCTGTTGCCGATCGTGAGGGTTGGTTTCGCGAAATGCGCCAACCGGGACGCCAGTTCATTGGTTACCGGCAGCAGAGCCCCGACCGATCTTAATACTCTGTTCCGGGTTAGGTTGTGATAGAGGTTCTTATAGGGTGACAATGTGAGCGCGTATTCCGTGGTGTCGTCGGAATTGATTTCCGCGACTGTGGGGATACTTCGAAACAGGCTGGGTAACCCGGGGGCGTGATTGGCATAACGCAGGTAGATGATATCGGGCGCCCACAGGTAGATGTGTTTGCACAAACGGACCGAGTTCACGGCCCATTCCCAAGGGTTTCGTTTCAACAGCAGGAACGGCTCGGCTCCGGCTAAGCCTGGCCAGACATTGATGGTGGGGGCGAGGGTGAAATACTTTACAGTATGGCCCAGCTGTTGCCATTTGGTCGTTTGAGAACGGATCTTTTTCGAGATGCTGTTCTCTGTAGCCACGTTGGCCATTTGCCCGAGATAGGCGATCTTCACGAGGTAATGATCGGGTTGTGTTTTTCCTGCACCTTATGCCAACAACTCGTTACTCAACAACGTGGGCGCTCAGCATCTAGGATAAGAGGTCGGGGTGATTTGGTCGACGGTTATGGGCCAAGCTAGACGCGGATCGTGGGGGCCGGTCTTGCGGGCGAGCGCGACGACGCCCATCGGACAAATAGTTTTGATGGTCCCACTCAGATACAACTTGCGACTGGCGGGGAAAAGGCGGGCGGGCGTACTGGTGGTGGTGGCGATCAACTCGAACCCAGTCGCTTTGTTGAAGAGTGCCCAAAACGCATTCTCCTGATAACGCCAGAAATCCCAAGGCAGTTCGTGGGGCGGCCATGCCGGATGAGTCGCCACGAGACACAGTCCTCCGACCTTGAGCACCTTGTTTATCTCCAGAACCGCTTTCCATGGCATCAAGAGGTGCTCAAAGACGCTCCGAGAGAATACAGCGTCGAACGATTCGGGCGGGAAATGGAGGGAGAGTTCGTGGGCATCTCCAATGACATCGACATTTGGACCGTCGAGCAGGTCGAACCCCGTATAGCGCACCGTCGGCGGGAAAAACCCCCGGGCCGTCGTGTCCGAGACGGCGCGCGATCCGATCTCCAGAACCGAGGACGTGGGGCGACTCGATACTTCGGCGACCAAGAGGCCTAGCAGGTCCATTTGACCGGAAGTGGCTTTTTCGCGATGCAGGGGAAAGGCGAGGAGTTGCAGTGCACGGAAGTAAACGTCTCGCACCAGAAATGTGGTCGCGGACCCGAGTCCTTGATCGCCCGCGATCTTCCTAAGCTTTCGGAAACGGAAACCCATTTGTAGTCCGAGAACGAAGTGACGATTATCGGATGAGGAGCGAAGGATTACTACACGTGGCGACGACCGGTTCTTCGCGGGTGAAGTAAACCTGCGTGGTATGATTGGACCGCAGGATCATAGGACGAAAGATCTGTTTCAGGCGACTTTTCCAGCGCGGAGGGAAAACCCAAGCGCTCCACAAACTCCTGGGCGGGGGAACGGTCCGACGCAACCCGGACTTTGCGGCTAGACGGACCAGGTTTCGGCAGGTGAAGCAATTCAAGTGTTCAAGGGGCGCAACAGAGTTGAGTCTGCCGAGTCGCGGTCGCGTGAGCTCGCGGTCGAAATCCCGCAGCGCGTGCGCCACGCGCAGGCCGTTGGGCACGGCTATCCGAATAACGCCGCCGGGGTGGAGTTTCTCAGCGAGGAAGGAGAGGGTTTCGCACGGAGAGGGCAAATGCTCGAGCACCTGATCGAGGTTGATCAGGCCGAAGGCCGCAGCGGGCAGCGCCGCGTCAGCGACGACTCGTATGCCGGATTGGGCGGCGTATTGGCGGCGAGTGGGCGAGAGTTCTGTTCCCCAAGCTTCGAAACCGAATGCCTGTGTCATGCGGGCCCATTCGCCCCAGCCACAACCATAGTCCAAGGCGAGGCGCGGGGCGGCGGGCTGGATCAGGGTCGCGGCGAGATGAACTTCGCTGGCTAATCCGACGTAGTGCAGGGGCGGAAGGTGATTATGGTAGCGGGCGAACGCCAGCGCGGGGGAGATCCATTCTTCATAGAGCCGGCTGAGCAATTCGTCGTTTGGGATGTTGACCTGGTAGATGAGCCCGCAGTCGTCGCAGCGGGCGAGGGCGTACTCGGCGCCGATCAGAACCGAGTAGTCGAGCCCACCGACCTCGGCATAGAAGGCAGTGAGCGCGGCGCGCAGCCGGGGCTCGGCATAGGGACGGGAGAATATCCGCACGCATGTCCCCGCGCCGCAGGCGGGACAGATTTTTCGGGGAGTGAAGGCTGCATTCATGCGAAGGAGTCGCTGTTGGGCGGATCACTCCTTCCGGGAGAGGCGCACGCCGAATCGCTGCATCCAGCGTCCGAAGCTGATCATCCGCCACACAAGAAAACTGAAGGGCTCTTCACCGGCCAGTATCCGCGTTGCCTTGGTCCGTGCGGCGGGGGTGAGCACACCGTCAGCGGCATCGATCGCTTCGTCGGCAAGGCGGCCAAAAACTTCCCGTTTGAGCTCGCGCATCCAGGTCTCCTCGGCGGTGGCAAACCCCAACTTGTCGCGGCGCAGGCGCACGGCTTCCGGCAGGCGGTCGCGCATGCCTTCGCGTAGCACGCGTTTGGTCCATCCATCGCACAGTTTGTAGTCCTCCGGCAATCCAAGGCAGAACTCAACCAGACGATAATCCAGAAATGGAACCCGGGCTTCGATGCCATGGGCCATAGAATCGCGATCCTCCCAGTGGAGCAGCATGGGGAGGCTGAGCGCGGTCAGCTGGGCCTGGCAGAGGGAGCGGACTGGCTCGCGCAGCCGCACGGAACCGGCATTGGGTAAGCGGGGCTCGGCGCCGAGTCGTGCCAGGTCCAGATACGCCGGAGCCCTCACCGTTCGGCCGATGAGACGACGCAGCGGGTTGGCGACCACAGTGGGCAGCAGCTCGTTGGCGAGCAACCGTGCCTGCATCCATCGGTCCTGGCCATGCAGCCGACGAATGGCCGCGCTTTCCCCAAAGAACTGGCGGAAGTTTCCCCGAGCGAGCAGGCCGGCGAGGCGAGGGCCGAAAAATCCAAGATAACCGCCCAGCGCCTCGTCGGCGCCCTGGCCGTCGAGCATCACCACCACACCGTTTGCTCGCGCCAAACGGAAAACGCACCATTGAGCCCAGATGCTGGTGGAACCGAACGGCTCGTCCTGATGCCAAGTCAGCCTGTCCAGCTCGGCGAGCAACTCGTCGGGATCGGGCACGACAGAATACGCAGTGGCGCCCGTGGCAGCGACGACGGTCTCGATGAAACCGCGTTCGTCGAAGCGGGTGACATCGGAATAGGCGGAAAACGTCTTCTGCATCGCGGCCGCACGATCGCCGAGCTGCGCGCGCATCGTGCAGACGATCGACGACGAATCGAGCCCGCCCGACAGGCAGGATCCGACCGGCACGTCGGCGCGCAACCGCAGTCGCACGCTGTCGTCCAGCAACTCCCGGAAATGGCGGGCGGCCGCGCCGAAATCGCCGTCAAAAGCGGCAAATTGGAGATCATACCAGCGCCGCGGTGTCGCGGTCGGCAACGTGGCGAGGTCGGAGATGAGCAGTTCTCCGCCCCGGAGTTGACGCACTCCTTCGAACAGAGTTTCCGCAGTGTGATCCGTCAGTCCCCAGTTAATAAAATCGTAGGCTCGCTGCCCGTTGAGCCGGGCTTCCCAGGCTGGGTGGACCGTAAACTGCTTGATCTCCGAAGCGAACGCTATGCCGCCGGTCGCCGTCTGCCAGAAGTACAGCGGTTTCACTCCGAAGCGGTCGCGCGCCGCGCAGATCCGGCGAACGCGACGGTCGAACAGTACTAGGGCGAACATGCCGTTGCAGCGGGTAAAGGCGTGCTCGCCCCATTCTCGCCACGCTGCCAGCAGCACTTCGGTGTCGGTTCCGGTCACGAATCGATGGCCGAGTGCCGCCAGTTCAGTCCGGAGTTCAACGTAGTTGTAGATCTCGCCGTTGAACGTAATCCAGACGTCGCCGGCGGCATCACTCATCGGTTGATGCCCGGCCGCCGAAAGGTCCAAAATGGCGAGCCGCCGGTGCCCGAACGCGAGATCGCAGCCCGGCGGCGCTTCACGGTCTCCCGTCACACCGGCCGGGGTTTCCTCCGACACCACGGGCCATGCGTGGCTGATCCCACGCTGGAAGAAAACGAAACCCTCGCCATCGGGACCGCGATGGCGGACCAGCCGCGTCATGCGGCGGGCGACGTCGGGCAACCACGCCGGCGCGGAGGGTTCGAAAATGGCCGTTATGCCACACATGGCTTGGAAGCGAGCAAACGCTGGATCTCATTTAGGAGCTTCGTCCTCTCGTGTTCCCAGCACAACACGTCGGCCGCACGGTGGGCGTTTTGTTTGAACTGCGCGACTTTTTCCGGCGTTAGAACCCGCAAGGCGTTAGCCAGCGACTGCGGCTTGAAATCCTGTGCAACAACGCCGAGATCGTGCTCTTTGACCAAGCGAGCCATCTCGGGCGAAGGACCGATGGCAATCGCCAAACGGGCCTGGATGAACTCGAAGAATTTATTGGGCAGGGCATGGAGATAGTTGAAGTTGGTCGGTTCAAGCAGGAACATGCCGATCTCGTAATCGCGGGTCTCCTCTGGCAGCCGCGCCATGGGCACAGGGGGGCGGAACCGCACCCGTGACCGGCTGCTGGCGAGCTGGCGAAGTCGTGTAAGGTAGCTCTCGTCGTTGCCAGTAAGCATTAGGTCGAGCGTGAAGCGTTCGTCCAGGTAATCGAGGGCCAGAATCATGGTTTCGATTTTCCGGGAACGGATGGCGGCGCCATGATGGATCATGCGGATTCGGTCTTGTGGTACGGGCAGCGGCGGCTCGGTCCGGAGCGGAGGCATGTTCATGACGACGGCGGGGTGAATGCCATAACATCGGTCGAATTCGTCTGCGATGCCGTTACAGACAGTGGTGACTCCGTCCGCTTGGTGCAGATACCGGCGGCAGAGGTACTCTCGGTTGGGCTGGAGGAGCATGCGCCACCACCACAGGTCTTCAAATTCGCGGGGAGGAAATTCGTGGGCGTCAAACAATACCCGGCCGGACCCGCGCAGGGAGACCGCCAACGGCCAAGTGTCGGAATCATTGGCAATGATCAGATCGAATCTCTTACCGCCTAATACCTCGACTGCACGGCGGACGCAGTTGAGGTTCCAGTAATAGGATTCAAAGCTCCGGGTGAGCAGCCTCAGTCCCGCGGAGAGCTTATAGGCCGGACTGGACTTTGGATTGGGTAGTGGCACAAACCCGACTCCGTCGATGTGCGGATCCGCATAGCCAGCGGCGGTTAACCGATAGTGCGGGCTGAGCAGCCGTATCTGTCGGTTCACCCGGGGATCTGTCGCAAGGTTAGAGAAGGAGAGGCAGAGTAGGGATGGGAGCGGCATAGGCCGGGAGGAATTTCAACTAGGAACAGAATCGCTCCGACTGGTTGCATCTACGAGTTTCCGAATGGTTAAATCATACTGGTCGAGCCAGGTCGTCCTGCCAAAGCGACGGACGGCCGATGCCCGCACTTGGCCAGCGGACAATTCGATCCGACGTGTGAGCAGGTCGAACATTGCCTCCTGCAGACGGTGGCTGTCTTCTGGCGGGACAAGTACGCCGCTGTCGGAATCGACGACCCACGATGGCCCTCCGCAGGAACATGCAATAACAGGCACACCGCAGCCCATCGCCTCTATCAAGACGACGCCGAAGGTCTCTGCTCGGCTGGGCAGGACGAAAACGTCTGAGAGTTGCATTTGCCTGAGCACCCCCCTGCGGTCCAGGGATCCAAGGAAAGCCACATGGGACTCGAGGCCAAGTTCGGTGATTGTTCTTCCCAGCGCTACCCTGAGCGGGCCGTCGCCTGCAATGTCCAGGCGCCAGTTCTTGGGTTCCCTGGCCTTTAGTTCCGCCGCCGCAAGAAGCAAAACGTCCAGCCCCTTTATCGGAACCAGTCTGCCCACGAACAGGAATCGAAATATCCCTGTGGATTTCCGTTCGGAAGGCGGGACGAAAAACGAGTCGTCCAGCACGTTTCCCAAAACCAAGGGACGAATGTCCGGAATTTCGGAGATGATCGAGTCCCTCAAGGCAGGGCTTACGGCAAGGACCTGATCGACGGAGTGAAGCGTGGATGTCGTTTCCCTCCGTATCCAGTTGGTTCTCAACTGCACTTTGAAGGGGCCCGAGTGCTCGGTCAGCAATGTGGGTCTCTCCCATCGCTTGGAAAGGCGTGCTGCAACAGTGCCTGCTGGGCGCACAAAATGGGCGTGGATAAGATCGGGTGGGTCCGCGTCGAAACGCTTGAAGAGCGCGCGACTCATGCATTGTCGCCATAGCGCATAAGTGAGGCGTTCCCATCGGTTGGTGAGATTGGGAATTCGGATCGTGAGAACAGAAGGTCTTTTGATGCCCGTAGAAGGCACAGCGGAGTTGGTCGTACTTCGGGTAGCCGTCCTCCCCGTGAGGATTGCCTTCAGACTAAGGAGAAGGGGGGCCGCGACTGTAACCTCGTGCCTCATGGCGATGACAGCTGCCTGATCCCGGATAAAGGCACCAGCAAAGTCGTTGTCGCCCGAGGGATAGGCGCTGGGTAAGATCAGTATCCTCACTTTTCGGCGATGCAGACGAGGTCGGTCAGGAAGAAGTGGCGCAAGGGCGTGTGATGCGTGAATAACCGAAACAACCTGCCGAGGTGAGATTTCGGAGGAGGGAAACAAGTATCATAGCCCAATCGAACTCGCCGAAAACCCGCTCCACGTGCAAGACTTCGCAACGAACGGAACGATTGTTCGTTGAGGTGATAGAGGAGATAATGCTCGCTAGTCGTGTCGGGCTGCACGGCAGGCATGCGTTTTCCAGTGGCAAGTTGATAGAGGAAACGTTGGAGTTTGTACCCAACCCTCCGCTGGAGAACGTTTGGATGAGTATAGACCAGTAGGCGACCGCCGGGGTTTAACAATTGCAGGGCCAAGAAGAAAAACCGGGCCCCTTCCTTCGCCGAGATATGCTCGATGAATTCGCTTGCCATGATACGATCGTAGCGGTGGGAGCCGTCCAGCGACTCGAAGCTTCCCTCGATGAATTCGCAGCGAAGGCCGAGTTGGGCCGCCTTGGCGCGTGCAATCTGGATGGCTGAGCCCGAGTAGTCGATGCCCGTAGCTGGGCCGCCCAGCTTGGAGTGCGTCATCACCTGTTCGCCACGCCCACATCCAATGTCCAGAAAGGTGTGGATTGGTTCCAGGCCGAGCAGTTCGCGGTTGCGGCGGTAGCGAGGAAACAGTTGCGAGGGGTCAGCTATGAAATCGGCGAATTCCGCAAACCCATCGACTTGCTTAAGAAAGTAATCGTCGGTGTAGGCGAATTGGGTGTCGGCGGAATTCATGTGCGCGCCCTTAGTGACCAAAGGATGATGATATTATAGACCAGGATCGTGGCAATCTCCGCTGCGGCTATGCAGGCAAGGCCGAGCAGATAGTCGTTGCAAAGATGTCCCATCCAGAATCCTCCGACCCGATAAATGACGAAGAGCGCACTGAAAACAGGGGGCAATCGGGTGTGGCCTAGGGCAATCATCGCACCGCTGGTGGGTGAACTGATGAACATGGCAAAGACCATTGGGGCGATAACGGTCGCGACTGCTGCCGCTGGACGCCATGATTCACCAAGGATGGACACAAACAGCGGTTCTGCGAAATAGGCGACAAGCATGAATGGAATAGCTCCGAGCAGGAGAAGCTGACCCCAAGTTCGGAAGAGCAGGCGTCGGGCTTCGGGGAAATTAGGGAGTAGACGTGGAAATTCCTGATAGAACACCTGACTTACCGAGCCGGAGACCAGCGAGGAGGGAATGCTGATGGCGCGCGCGGCCATCATATAAAAGCCGACGAACCCGGACGAGAACCAGAGCGCACCAAGGAAGAAGGGCAGCTGGCCTGTCAATGTGTCGATGACTGCCGCAGGCAGCAGGAAGAGGGGAAAGGACGAATGTTTGCGGGCAAGCGCCGGCAGATCCTCGAAACGCGGGGATTCTGGTAGCAAGACCAGTTTGTGCCATTGGGTCACGAGCAACAGTTGGGCAATGCCTCCAAGAAGGACGCCGACGAGTAGGCCAGCATGTCCCAGCGGCGATGCCGCAAGCTGAACGACAATGCAAACGATGGCCTGAGTGATGCGGGCAGCGGCCACTCGCGAGTAAGCACCGGTGCGCGAGGCCATTGCCGTTTCTATCTGGATCAGGCCATTAAGCAGTAGCGCGACCGGTGCAAGGGCGAGCCAGAGGGCAAGTTTGCTTTGGCCAAACCATCCGGCATAGGTATATGCCCAAGGCATGGCGGCAAGCAGCAGCAGGCTGCAAGCCGCGACAAGCATTCGGGCGAGGCGGCGCAGGGCCATCGCCTCGGACAGCATTTCCGGCAGCGCGATGGCGAGCTCGAAGCGTCCAGTTGCTACGCAGGTGGCCACGGAAACAATTGCGGTGAACGTGCCCAGATAGCCGAATGCCTGGGGCGAGTATGCTCGCGAAAGAACGGGGATTGCCAGAATCGTGGCAGCTGTTGCTCCAATGGATCCCAATCCGATCTTAAGTACGTTGCGTGCGAACGAATCCGTCCATTGTTTCCAGAAGCTGGTCATGCTCGCGGGCGGGATCAGAGCGTACACCTCAGGTTTGGTACGACGCGAGACCTGCCGCGATCGCCCCAGTCTCGGCGTCCGTGAGCTCGGGGAAAACCGGAATGCTCACGACCTCGCTGCCCAATTGTTCGGCGACGGGAAGCTCAACCGGCGTGAGGTGCCCGAAGCATTCCTGGTGATGCAGCGGCAAAGGGTAGTAGATTTCGGTGTTGATGCCGGCCCCGGCGAGGTGCTGCCTGAGCGCATCGCGCCGGCCCGGCCCGGGCACGCGAAGGGTGTATTGATTCCAAATGTGGTCGTTATGGGGCAGCGCGACCGGCAGGACGAAACGCGCCGCGGTGGCGAGAGGCGCCCCGGCCCTCGCGACGCCGGGCAATTGGCCTAGTTGCGCATCATAGGCGGCGGCGTTTCGCTGGCGGGCGGCGCTATAGGCGGGCAGATGGGGCAGTTTGACTCGGAGCAGGGCGCACTGCAGTGCGTCGAGGCG
>Ga0265323_10000937_pt1 | contig 15315 bp, 14 predicted proteins | sample 41225metaG_FD_193580 | JGI IMG/M metagenome (GOLD analysis project Ga0265323, IMG submission 193580) | Rhizosphere microbial communities from Carex aquatilis grown in University of Washington, Seatle, WA, United States - 4-12-25 metaG | ecosystem: Host-associated > Plants > Roots > Rhizosphere...
GCTACGTCCGCGGCAACCACACCTACAAGGCCGGCGTGCAGTGGAGGAAGGACCCGGCGACCAACAAGAACGCCATCGCCGCTCCGACTTACGTCTTCAACGGCAACGAGACGGCCCTCCCCTACCTTGGGACCGCGAATGTCGGCGGCGCCGGCATCGGCCTCCCCTACGCCAGTTTCCTGCTGGGCCTGGTGGACAGTGCCAGCATCCCTCCCACGCAGGACCCCGAGTACAACAAGACTTCGATGGCGCTGTACGTGCAGGATACCTGGAAGGTCACCCGCAAGCTGACCCTCGACTATGGCATCCGGTGGGACTACCAGCAGGCGCCGGAAGAAGTGTTCGCCCGCAGCAGCATGTTTGCGCCCTCCGTCGCGAATCCGACAGCCGGAGGTCTGATGGGGGGGACGATCTTCGAAGGGAACGGGCCGGGGCGCTGCAACTGCAGATTCACCACCACGTATCCGTTTGCGGCCGGCCCGCGAATTGGAATCGCCTACCAGTTCGCCCCGAAGATGGTGCTGCGCGCCGGATGGGGCATTTCCTACGGCGGCACGCCGGATAGCACCGGGCCGAGTGCAGTCGGGGTAGGATGGAACCCCCTCAGTTTCACCTCCACGTCCTTCGCCGAACCTGCAACCACGCTGACCAAGGGCCTGGTTTACAACCTGGCGGACGTCTTCGCGGTGAACTACAGTCCGGGAATCCGGCCGCAGACCGGCCAGATCAACAACCCGCCGCAATACATGGATCGGAACGCAGGCCGGCCGCCGCGCATCAACCAGTGGAACATCGCGGTGCAGCGTGAGATCACCCAGGACTTTGCCCTGGAGGCCGCCTACGTGGGCAATCACGGTGTCTGGATGCAGTCGAGCAGTTTCTGGGACCTGAACGCGCTGACTCCCCAACGCATCGCAGCCGCCGGCCTGGACGTCACCAGCACGGCCGACCAGGCGTTGCTGAACTCCCAGGTGAGTTCGGCCGCCGCCGCCGCACGGGGGTTCAACAAAGTTCCCTACGCGGGATTTCCGGCCTCCCTCACCGTGGCTCAGAGCCTCAGGCCTTATCCGCAATTCGGCAGCCTGGTGGAGGATTGGGCGCCCCTGGGCGATACCTGGTACGACGCTTTGCAGGTGAAGGCCACCAAGCGGACCTCGCACGGCCTCTCCATCACCGGGGCTTACACCCGGTCGAAGACTCTGGACGTGGAAGCCGAGAACTACAACGGCGGCGGGGTCATCAACGATCAGTTCAACCGCCGCAACCTGAAGGCGCTCTCGTCCGCCGACCTGCCGAACGTCTTCGTGCTGTCCTTCAACTACGTAGTCCCCAAGCTGGGATCGAACCGCTATCTCCGCGCGCTACTCGGCGGGTGGACCATTTCCGGAGTCGAGCAGTACCAGAACGGAGCGCTGATCGCGGTGCCCGGCGCGCAGAGCAACCTCAGCCTGTACTTATTCCGCAGCACCCTGGCCAACCGGGTGCCGGGCGCGCCGCTATTCCTGACGGACCCCAACGGCCACGTCGATCCCAACAAGCAGTTCCTGCTGAACCCGGCGGCCTGGAGCGATCCGGCCATTGGGCAGTGGGGCTTCTCGGCTCCCTACTACAGCGATTACCGCGGCCGGCGCAGCCCCAATGAAACCGCCGGGCTGGGCAGGATTTTCCACATCTGGGAGAAGATGAACCTCGAGGTCCGGGGAGAGTTCTTCAACATCTTCAACCGCATCGGGGTCCCCGGCCCGTCGGCGTCCAACGCGCGGGCAACGCAGGTGTATAACAACACGACCGGCGTTCCCACGTCCGGCTTCGGGTTCATGAACTCGGCGTCGCCCGGCGGGTCGCGCAATGGCCAGGTAGTGGCCCGATTCCAGTTCTGACGCCGCACCGGCAGCCGGAGGCAGTTCACGAAATATACTCTGGTGGACTGCCTCATCCGCGACTAGAATGGTAGGACCATGAGCCAGTTCAGCCTGCTGCTTCAGGTCTTGATTCGCCCGCGGAAGGCCTTCAGCGGAGTGCTCGATTACGGCCGGCTGCTGTTTGCCGTGGCGGCCGCGGCCGGTGCGCTGGCCCTGCTCCAGATTCCCCGCTCCGCCGATCTCGAGCGGGAGCGGATGCTGCAAACCAGGCAGGCCACCGAGAAGGCCGTGGCAAAGCTGCGGGCGAAAATGGAGGCGCGGACCCAGGAACTCGGAGGGAAGGCGATTCCGCGGGCGGAATTGAAGGCCATGCAGCGCGAGATGCGCGACGACATGGATGAGAATGAACCCGGGGACACGGTGGCGCCGCCCTCCATCCCCGATGCCATCGAGCGCTTCACGGCGCGCAGCCCGGTGCAGTATCTCGCGCCGCTCCTGGCCCTGGCCGTCTGCTTCGTCCCGATCGTCATCCTGGTGCTCACGATCTGGGACAACCTGGGCGGTTTCAGCACCATCCTCTTCCGCGATTACGTGTCGCTGCTGGTGTGTTGCCTGCTGGCGTGGGCCGCCCCGTATCTGCTGCTGGCGCTGGTCAACCTGGGGCTGGGAATCTGGTGGCCCGCCTGGCACAACCATGCGGCGCTGTGGTGGGCGGCGCAGGGGTACTTTGCGGTGCTGGCGGTGCTGGCGGCCCGCACGGTTTTCGGGACCGGCTTCTGGCACTCCCTGGTGGCCGCCGGCGCGGGGTGGGGCGCCTCGGTGGGCGGGGCCCTGCTGTTCTCGGTGATGGGCGGCGCGGTGGCCTACCTGGCTTCGCCGTTCGCGCTCTACATGCTCTACTACCTGTACTCGGGGATGGGGCCGGAAATCCGCTCGCTGGCCTTCGGGCTGCGCTCCCGGCAGCGCTTGAAGCAGGGGCTGGAGAACGCCACGCTCAATCCGCGGGACGCCGACGCACACTATCAGCTTGGCCTGATCTACGTGCAGCGCCGCCAGTACGAGCCCGCCATCGAGCGTTTCCGCAAGGCCATCGAAATCGACCCGGGCGACCCCGACGCGCACTACCAGCTCGGAAGAGTGGCACGCGAGCAAGGCCGCTACCAGGATGCGCTCGACCATTGCCGCACGGCGGCGCGCATCGACGACAAGCTTTCCCTCAGCGAAGTGTGGCGGGAGATCGGCATCGCCAGCCTGCTGGCAGGCAACCGCGAGGATGCCCGCCAGGCGCTGGAAAAGTACCTGGAGCGGCGCCCCTACGATCCGGAGGGCAATTGCTGGTATGGCCGCGCCATGGCCCAACTGGGCAACCCCGCCAGTGCCCGGGCGGCCTTCGAGCAGGCCATCGAGGCGGTGCGCACCATGCCGCCGGCCCGCAAACGCCAGGTGCGCTCCTGGGAATCCGAGTCCCGCCGCGAGTTGAAGAAACTGCCCGGGGCAGGGTCGGAGCGCCAGGCCCCGGCCGCTGCGCGATAGCGGGCCAGCGGCCGTCTGAAGGTTGCAGGCCGCCCGCAACCGCATCCACATTTCCGCCGGTCCGCCGGACAGGCGGGCCACCTTCAGGCACAGGACCGCCCGCAGCGGCTTGCGCCCGGCCAGAATGCCGTGCAGCATCTGGCGGGACGCTCCCAGGGCTTTGGCCGCGGCCGTCACCGGCAGGCAGGCCGGCGGCAGGATATCTTCACCGGTGATCCCGCCCGGATGGACGAGCCGTTGCCCCACCCGCGGCGAAGCGCGCCTCTTCGGGCGACCCGCCGCCCACTTCCGGGGTGCCGCGCGATATGATGATACGCGTTATGTCCACACCCGTCGACCACCTCGAGCCCCAAGCCATCTGGAAGCATTTCGCCGCGCTGGCTGCCATTCCCCGCGCCTCGGAAAGGGAGGCCGCGGCCCGCACCTACGTGGCCGGGGTGGCCGGCGGCCTGGGCCTGGAATGCCTGCAGGACGCAACCGGCAACCTGATCGTTCGCAAGCCCGCGCGTCCGGGGCGCGAGACCGCCATCCCCACGGCGCTCCAGGGCCACCTGGACATGGTCTGCGAGAAGAACGCAGGCACGGCGCACAACTTCGCTACCGACCCGATCCGCCTGGTGGTCGACGGCGATTGGCTCAAGGCCGATGGCACCACGCTCGGCGCCGACAACGGGATCGGCGTGGCGGCGGCGCTGGCCGTCATGGAGAGCGAGACGGTGGCCCACGGGCCGCTCGAGTTCTTATTTACGGTCGATGAAGAAAGCGGCCTGACGGGCGCGTCCAAGTTTCCCGCCCGGCTCCTGAGATCGAAGTACTTCCTGAACCTCGACAACGAGGAGGAGGACACGCTGTGCATCGGCTGCGCCGGCGGCGTCAACTCGGTGGCGCGGAGCCGGATCGCGCGCCGGGTGACGCCCCCCGGCAGTGCCTGGCAGATCACTATCTCGGGGCTGGCGGGCGGCCACTCCGGCGTGGATATTCACCGGGGACGCGGCAACGCTCTCCGCTTTCTGGGCCGCGCGTTGCAGGTCCTCCGCGACACGCTGACCCTGCACATCGCGGTAATCGAAGGCGGCAGCAAGCGCAATGCCATCCCGCGCGAGGCATACGCCGTGGTGGTGCTCGATCCGGGCAACTCCGCCGAAAGCATGAAGCTGGTGCTGGCCACCTTCGAGCGCGAGGCGCGGGCCGAGTTGGGGAGCTTCGATCCCGGCCTGCACATCGGGGTGGAGAGCACGGCGCGGCCCGGCCAGACCATCGCCAGCTCCGACGCGGCGCGGATCGTGGACATGCTGGCGGGCCAGCATCACGGCGTTCTCGCCATGAACCCGGAGGTGCCGGACCTGGTGCAGACGTCCACCAATCTGGCCACCGTTTCGACCGGCGTGGGCGAGGTGGAGATCGCCACCAGCCAGCGCAGCTCCATCGACAGCGGCAAGCGGGCCGCCGCGCGCATGGTGGCCACGGTGTTCCGCATGGGCGGCTTTGAAGTGGAACTCAGCGGCCAGTACCCCGGATGGAAGCCCGAGCCGGAGAGCGACATTGTCCGCGCGGCGCTGGCGGCGCACCAGGAGATCCTGGGCCGGAAACCGGCATTGATTGCCATGCACGCGGGCCTGGAATGCGGCGTGATCGGGGAGAAGCACCCGGGGATGCAGATGATCTCCTTCGGGCCGCATATCGTGGACGTTCACAGTCCCAGCGAACGCGTGAAGATCAGCTCGGTTGGCCCGTTTTATAACTTCCTGACGGGCTTTCTGGAGCGCCTCTAACCGGAGAACCGCGTCCACACTGTGGCGGACCCAGCCACAAGCCAGGTAACCCAAACCCGCTGTTTACGCGCCTTTCGATTTGGATACGCAGTTGCAAGATACAAGGCACGGTCAGCGCTGACTCGTTGGACTGAATGGTGCCGGTTTCCCGGCATGCACCAACCAAAGGAGTCGCAAAGTGCCCAATTTCGAAGAGCGCGCCGGCGGAGCTATGCCCTCCGGCAATCCCGACGATCACCTGGCCCGGCTCATGGCACCGGATCTATTCGATCTGCCGTGGTACCGTTCGCTATACCGCAACTTCCGGGAAGTTATCCACCCTCCCCGGCTTCCTCCCCTGGAAGTTACTTCGCGTCCCGTGGTGGTGAAGGATATCTGGGGCCTCTACGGGCGCCAGAGGAAAGCCTTCCTGCTGTCCACCGGATTCCAGACGGCGCTGGTCGCCGCGGTGGCGCTGGTGGGGCTGACCAATGTCCGGGTGACGCGGGAATTCGGCGACCTCCCCCGGCGCGTGTTCCTGCCCACGGAAGTGGCGAACCCTCCGCGGTTTCATCCATCCCCCCAGCGTGGCGGCGGAAATGGCGGCGACGGCTCGGTTCTTCCCGCCAGCCGCGGCGATTTCGCACGGGCGCAGCCGCGGCAATGGGTGCCCCCCGAAGCCGTTCCCAACAACGTGGACGCAAGGCTGCCGATGGAGCCGTCCATTGTGGCGGTGGACATGCCGGAGGTGGACTCCGGTCTGAAACGCTATGGCAACCCGTTCGGCCCGGATGGGCCACTCTCGAACGGCTCGGGACACAATGGGGGAACCGGAGAGGGATGCTGCGGCGGTCAGGGCAACGGCAAGGGCAACGGCGGGGGTTCCGGCGATGGCCCCAACGGCTTCGGTAACCCTGTTTTCGTGGCCGGTTACAAAGGGCTGCTGAACCCGGTTGCCTTGTACCGGCCGGAGCCCGAGTATACAGACGAAGCCCGCAAGATCAAGCTCCAGGGAACCGTGGTTCTGGAAGTGGTGGTCGGCCGGGACGGGCGGCCCCAAATCCAAAAGGTGCTCCAGGCTCTGGGGCTGGGGCTCGACGAGAAGGCCATCAATACCGTTTCCACGTGGCGGTTCAAGCCCGGGAGCATGGACGGGAAACCGGTGCCGGTGCTGGTCCACATCTACGTCAGCTTCCGGCTGCTGTAAGGCGCGGGCGGGCGAAGCGGCCTCGCCTCTACTGCGCGGGCAGCGAGGCGATGGCCGGCAGCAGCCCGCCAGTCGAGCGCAAAACGTTCCAGCGGGCCTTTTCGACGTTGAACTGGGCGTCGTGGAAGGCGATCCACTTGTCGTTCTCCGCCAGGCGGGCTTCCTCGACCTGGCGCAGCGCGGCCCGGCCTTCCTGCATCTGGGCGAGCACGATGTCAAGCTGGGCGCGGGCCACTTCCAGGTCGAGCCGCGCCACACCGGCGGCAGTCCCGGCCTTCCTGGCCTGGCGGTAGGATTCCTGTACGCCGGCAGCGATGCGATTGCGCGCGCCGGCGAACTCCACCCGCAGATGGCTGATGTCGGCATCGGTCTGCGATATCTGCGCGCCCACCCTCGGGCTGAAAACGGGCAGTTGGAAAGAGACGCCCAGCTCGACGTTGTTGCGCTGGAACTTCTGGAAAAACTCGTTGTAGTTGTTGAATTGCGCCAGCATGCCGTATTGCGCCACCAGGTCCATGCGGGGCAGCCGGCCGGCCTTCTCGCCGCGGCGCTCGAGCTCCTTGGAGGTCAACTGGGATTGGAGCTGGCGCAGTTCGGTGCTGGCATCCAGGGCATTCTGAACGGCCTGGTCCTGGGATTCCGGAATGTCGGGCAGGGGGCGATCCAATTCGACGGGGTGAACCCGGTCGCCGGCGGAGAAACCCAGGGCGATGGCCAGCGAGGTTTCAGCGGCGGCCTGCGCGTCGTCCAGGTTTTCGACGGCCTGAAAGGCGCGGGCCAGACTGAGCGCGGCCTGCTTTTCGGCCAGCGGCAGGGAGCGGCCTTCGGCCACCTGGGCGCGCACGGTGTCGAGCACCGCCTGCTGGCTTTCGGCGGCCTTGCGGGCGAAGGCGCCGAGGCGGGCGGCGCGCTCGGCTTCGAGAAACAGAGCGGTGACGCGGTACGCCACCTCATCGCGCCGGGCAGAGACGGCGATGGCGGCGCCGCGCGCATCTTCCCGCGCCTGGGCGACCTGGAAGCTCAGCGGGCGGTTGAAGATGGTCGCCATGGCATTGGCCTGCATGATGCTCGGCGCCGAGCCCTCGATGCTCATGGGGAAGCCGTCGCTATACGCCAGACCGCTGCCCACCGTCACGCGCGGCAGGAAGGGCTCGCGGGCGATGCGGACGGCGGCGCGGGCCTTGTCTTCCTCCAGGTGCGCCAGCACGACGTCGGGGTTCTGCTTCAAAGCCGCTTCCGCCGCCTGGCGAAGCGTCATGGAACGGGTTTCGGCGCGCAGCAAAACGCAGACGGCGAGAAAAAGGAGTGCGGGTCTCGACATAGCTCCATTGTACGGGGCCATGAGGCCCGCGCCGATGGCGCCCGCCCGCGTGGCGGCTCAGTAGCCGAAGGTTCTTCCGGGGTAGGCTTTCTCGGCGGGGGCCACGGCCGGGACACGCCGGCGCGGCGGTTTCCGCATCTCGGCCCGCTGGGCTTTGGCCAGGCTGACGGCGTCGGCGTGCTCGCGCAGGTCGTTGGCGGTGAGTTCGTGGATACCGTCGACATTCTTCGCCAGGTCGGCGGTGAGTTTGCTTGCCGAGAGCGTAGGGCCTTCCTGCAGGGCGACGCGGTTAGCCAGGAAGAGACCCAGGTCCGCGGTGACCACGAAGTGGCGCGAGGGCTGGCCTTTTTCCATCACGCTGAACTGGTACTCGCGCGCGTTTTGCCGCTGCTCGAATCCCATGTACCTGATTTCCACTAGTGCCCCCTTTCGGAGCGGCCGGCCATGTATCCGGCGGAATCAGAACGTTGCCAGTTAGCCGTTGACGGCTGGTTCGGTAGTCGCCGCGGCATCGGGCAAAGGCTGTCCGCCATCTGCTGCGGCGGCAGCGTCGGCTTCAGCCTGCTGTTCGGCCAGTAGGTCGGTCTCGCTGACGGGATGGAGCTTTCGCTGCAAGCGCCTCTCGGCCTTGTCCCTCTGCTTATCCAGCCGCTGCCTCTCTCGTTGGCGCTTCCTGAATGTTTCCATGATCTCCCTGTTGGCATGCGCTGGGGCCGGCGGGGAAGGATTCCCGGCCCCAGAGCCGTTGAGAACGCTACCAGCGGGGCTGCCGCCGCTTGGGCGCGCCGCCGCCAAACCCGCGCCCGCCGCCACCCTCGGTTTTGGGACGCGCTTCATTCACATTCAGAGCCCGGCCATTCTGGTCGGTGCCGTTCAGCGCGGCAATCGCCTTATCCGCTTCGGCGGCATCAGTCATCTCGACGAACGCGAATCCACGCGAGCGGCCGGTTTCACGGTCCGTCACAAGATTGACCCGTTCTATGTTTCCATAAGGCTCGAACAACGATCTTATAGAGGATTCGGTGGCGGAGAAATCCAGATTGCCAACGAAGATATTCTTCAAGGTCCAGCTCCTTCTGTCTTTCAATTGTTCGAGCTAGACGAGGCAGAGCGCTCTTCGGCCAGGTTCCGGCGGGACTCTCAAAAGGCCCTTTTACTATAGCACGTTTCGAGCCACAAATCCGGCCTTCTAACGGGCTTCAATCGTCACGATCGCCTGCGCTTCCGCCGATCGGCCTTCCCCGACGGGCCCCAGTTTCTCGGCTGTCTTAAACTTCACCGAGACGCAGTCGAGCGGGATGGCCAGGGCTTCGGCCAGCTTCTGGCGGATGGCCTGCCGGTAGTCCTTCAGCTTGGGCCGTTCGAGGACAACCGTGGAATCCACATTCACCAGGCGGAAGCCGGCGGCTTCCATCAGGGCCTTGGCGCGGATCAGAAACACCAGGCTGTCGCAGCCCCTCCATTGCGGGTCGGTGTCCGGAAAATGCATCCCGATGTCGCCCAGCGCCGCGGCCCCCAGAATGGCGTCGGTGACGGCGTGGGCCAGCACGTCGGCGTCGGAGTGGCCATCCAGGCCCGCCTCGGCGGGAATGTGCACCCCGGCCAGGATCAGCGGACGGCCCGCAGCCAGGCGATGCACGTCCCAGCCCAACCCGCAGCGATAAGAGCCGGCGGCCGCGCCGCTCAAGGCCGAATATCCTTGGCCAGGTCCTCGCGGAAGAACAGGTGGGCCAGGTCCATGTCCGCCGGCCTGGTGATCTTGATATTGCGGTCGCTGCCCAGCACCACGCTGATTTCGGCGTCGTCCAGGCGCTCCACCAGGCTGGCCTCGTCGGTTCCGAAGAACCCGTCCTGCCGGGCCAGCTCGAATGCCCGCCGCAGCAGATCGTAGCGGAACACCTGCGGCGTCTGCGCGAGCACCAGTTTGTCGCGCTGCAACGTGCCGCGGACGCGCACTTTGCCGGTGCCGCGGGACACCTGCTTGACCGTATCCACTACCGGAACGCCGACGATGGCCGCGCCGGTTTCGGCGGCTTCAAGGAAGACCTTTTGAATGGTCTCGGCGTCGATGAAGGGCCGGACCGCGTCATGCACCGCCACCAGATCGGTGGCCGCATCGAGGGTGGCCAGGGCGTTCTCCACCGACTGCTGCCGGCTGTTGCCGCCCTCCACCACGCCCACCCGTTTGCCGGGAAACTCCTGCGCCAGGACGCGGTCCACCCATTCCATGTCGTCGCGCCGCAAGGCCACGACAATCCCGGTCACGTGCTCCGAGGCGAGGAACTTGCGGACCGTGTGCACCAGAATGGGAGAACCCTCGAGCAGCATGAACTGCTTCCGGCTGGTTCCGGTTTTTTCGGCCGAGCCACGGCCCATACGGGTTCCGAGGCCTGCGGCGGGCAATATGACGGCGACTTTCATCGGTTCTACGATTCTAGCGTGGATTTCTCCCCGGCGACGGCGGGGGCGGGAGCGGGGGCCGGGGGCGGCTCATTCCTCCGCGCCGGCTTCTCGTGCCGCTCGGGAGCGGAGACGGCGTGCACCCGCTCATCATGCTTGCCGAAAATCATCTTCCCGGCCGTGGTTTGCAACACGCTGGTCACGGAGATGTCGATGGTCTTCGAGATCATCTTCTTGGCATTGTCCACCACCACCATGGTGCCGTCGTCCAGATACGCAACCCCCTGGTTGTGCTCCTTGCCCTCCTTAAGGATGAATACGCGCATGGTCTCGCCCGGCAGCACGATGGGCTTGAGCGAATTGGCCAGTTCGTTGATGTTCAGCACATCGACGCCGTGCAACTGAGCCACTTTGTTGAGGTTGAAATCGTTGGTGATGATCTTGCAGTCGAAGACCTTGGCCAGCTCGATGAGCTTCATGTCCACATCGCGGACCTGGGGGAAGTCCTCCTCCACGATCTGCACGCTGAGGTGCACCATCTTCTGGATGCGCGCCAGGATGTCCAGGCCGCGGCGCCCGCGGGCGCGCTTCATGGAATCGGCCGAATCGGCCACCAGTTGCAGTTCCCGCAGCACGAATTGCGGGATCACCAGCACGCCGTCCAGGAATCCGGTTTCGGCGATATCGGCGATGCGGCCGTCGATGATCACGCTGGTATCCAGAATTTTGAAGGTCCGCTTGGACGATTTCTCGCCGCCGAAAACGCCCCCCAGCGCCGCCAGGTTGAGTATGTCGCCCTTCTTGGCGCCCACCGTCAGCCCGATGTACGTCATCCACAGTAGCAGGCAGATCTGCAGGAACTTGTCCGCCCCGGCCTTGTCGAGCACCAGGGACATCAGGTACGCCCCGAAAATTCCGAGAATGCTCCCGCAGGCCGCGCCAAGCAGCCGCTTCAGGCTGACGTGCTCCAGGCGGATCTCGAAGAGGATGATGAGCCCGCCCAGCACGGCACCGCCCAAACCGGCCACCCAGGCCGGTTGAGCGAACGGCTCCAACCGGTACCCCGCCACCGCGAGTACCAGGATAAAAACTCCGCGAATCAAAATAATATCCAACATGAATGAACCCCCCTCGGGGTAAGGGACCGGCTCCCGTGGTCAAGATGAAGCCAGCGCCCGGCCACACTTCCAGCCGCACACCGCGAGAAGAGTATACCATCAGTTTCGGAGGCCATGGACCGCAATCTTTGGCGGTCGTTTGGCCATCTTTCGGCGCCGGTTAGCGGCCGCTCCGGCCCAACCACAACCAAGCCGTGGTGCGATAAAATCGATTTGCCGGTCCACTATTATGCGACTCCTGTATCTCCTCGCCATTCCCGCGCTCCTGGCCGCCGCGGACGCTCCCGCGCCCGGCGTCGACAAAGCCGCCATGAACCTGTCCGCGGACCCCTGCGTGGACTTCTATCAGTACGCCTGCGGCAACTGGATCGCGAGCAATCCCCTGCCCGCCGACCGGGCCCGCTGGGGCCGCTTCGCCGAGTTGCAGCAGCGCAACGAACGCACGCTGCTGGACATCCTCCAGTCCGCCGCCGCCAAAACCGGCCGCACCCCGGTCGAGCAGAAGATCGGCGACGCCTATGCCAGTTGCATGGACACGGCCACCATCGCGAAGAAGGGGATCGAGGCCATCAAGCCGGAGCTGGAACGGATCGAGGCCATGGCGTCGCCGTTCGACGTGGTGGCCGAACTCGGCCGCCTCCACCACCAGGGGATTCAGGTGATCTTCCGGTTCGGTTCCGAACCCGATGCCAGGGATTCCACCCGGACCATCGCGGTCCTCAGCCAGGGCGGCCTGTCCCTGCCCGACCGTGACTACTACCTGAAGACCGAGCCCCGCTTCGTCGAGATCCGGAAACTCTACGTGCAGCACGTAGCCCGGATGCTCACCCTGGCGGGCGAGAGCGCCGGAGTGGCTACCCAGGACGCCGCGGCGGTGCTGGCTTTCGAAACGCTCCTCGCCAGCGCCTCAGTGGACCGCGTCACCCTGCGCGACCCCGAGAAGACCTACCATATTGTGACCACCGCCGAAGCGGCCGCCCTGGTGCCCGTCATGGATTGGGGCCTGTATCTGGGGACGATCGGCGCGCCGGCGTTCGACACGCTCAACGTGGCCGAGCCCGGGTTCTTCCAGCAAATCGGCGCGGCCCTGCCGACCGAGTCCCTCGACACGTACAAAGCCTACTTCGAGTACCGCCTGCTGCACGCCCGCGCCGCCCGCCTGCCGGAAGCGTTCGAAAAAGAGGACTTCGATTTCTGGCAGCACACCCTGGCCGGCGTGCCCGAGCCGCGGCCGCGCCAGTTTCGCTGCGTCGAGTTCGTGGACCGCGGCCTGGGCGATCTGCTGGGCCAGAAGTTCGTCGAGACGGCTTTCGGCGCCGATGCCAAGACGCGCATCGGAGACCTGGTGGCCAACCTGGAGAAAGCCATGGGCGAGGACATTGGCGCGATCGACTGGCTGGGCGCCGACACGAAGATAGCCGCCATCGCCAAGCTGAAAAACATCGCCAACAACGTGGGGTATCCGCAGAAATGGCGCGACTATGGCGCCCTGGCCATCTCCCGCGACGATTTCTACGGCAACGCCGTCCAGATGGCGGCGTTTCTCCAGCACCGCCGCATCGAGAAGATCGGCCAACCCACGGACAAAACCGAATGGAGCATGACCGCGCCCACCGTCAACGCCTTTTACAGCGAGGAGCAGAACAGCATCAACTTCCCCGCCGGCATACTCCAGACGCCGTTCTTCGATCCCCGCCGCGACATGGCCGTGAACTACGGCGGGGTGGGCTCGGTGATCGGCCATGAGATGACCCACGGTTTCGACGACCAGGGCCGCAAGTACGACGGCAATGGCAACCTGCGCGACTGGTGGACCGCCGCCGACGGCGCGGAGTTCGAAAAGCGCGCCGCCTGCATCGCCACGGAGTATTCCGGATTCACCTCCATCGGGGACGTGAAGCTCAACGGCCGGCTCACTCTGGGCGAGAACACCGCCGACAACGGCGGCCTGCGCATCGCCTACATGGCGCTCCAGAGCGCGCTGGGAGACAAGCGCGGCAAGGTGGACGGCTTCACCCCCGAGCAGCGTTTCTTCCTGGGTTTCGCGCAAGTCTGGTGCGAGAACATGCGCCCGGAGGAACTCCGCAACCGCGCCATGACCGACGCGCACGCTCCCGGCCGTTTCCGGGTGAACGGCACGGCGGGGAACATGCCCGAGTTCCGGAAAGCTTTTTCGTGCAAAGCGGACCAGCCCATGGTGCACGCGGACAGCTGCCGGGTGTGGTAGCGGTTTTCTGACAAATACCCTGCTTCGCTGACTGAGGGCCTGCTCGCCGGCGGGCTCGAACAATCGTCCCGGAACTTCCCTGGACACCGCGCCCTCCCGCTACAATGTTTCTCATGGGAGACGGTCTGCGGTTCCAGTGCCAGCCTGGATGCACAATCTGCTGCGAGCGGAGGGGCTTCGTCTACCTCACTGAAGTGGATATCGCGGCCGGCGCGGCTTTCCTGTCTATGACGCCGCGGGAGTTCGAAAAGAAATACGTCTACCGCACGCGCCGCCGGATGCGTCTGCGCATGCCCAAAAAAGCCACCTGCCCTTTCCTGGGCGAGCGGGGCTGCTCCATCCATCCCGCCAAACCCGTCCAATGCCGCACTTTCCCTTTCTGGCCGGAATTAATTTACATCTGGGGGGAATGGGCGAAAGCCGCCAGTTACTGCCCGGGCATCGGCACGGGACCGCTGGTGCAACTGGAAACCGCGGAGGCGCAAGCCCGCGAGATGCGGGAAGCCCACCCGGTTATGTACACCGAGTAGCGCCGTCAGGTGGCGCGAGTCACGAAGACGACCGTGGCCAGAACCACGACGATCAGAATGGTGAAGAACACACTGGCGGCCGTCAGCAGCCAGTGTTCCAGCGAAGTGTGAACCCAGCCGGGCCGCCGGTGGAGTGTATGGTGAAGCGCGCTGAACATGGCCAGGAACCTCCTTTGCCGATGAACGCGATCCCAGTTCCACCCTTATTGTACGCCCAATAACCGGGGCCCGAGCCGCGCCGCCGTCCGGCTGTGTCAGTCGGCTTCGGGAAAGTGGAGCGGGTGACACCCGTCGGGATTGAAAGTGTTCTCCAGGAACCACTTCTTCTCGCCAGGCGGCAACTGTTCCACCGCCTTCACGAATTCCCGGTGCTTCGCCCGGCAGACCTTTTCCATCCGTGGCACGTAGTCGCTATGCGGGATTGAGACGGTTTTGTTCGCATAGGCGACATACTCCGGCAGCTTGTCGGGCTGGAGCAGAACGGCCCTCGCCAAGTCATGCGGCAGGCGGTCCAGCAGCCGGGACAGAGCGGCTACATCTTCCGAGTATCTGGCGTCGCAAACGCCCTCGGTCAGCGTGGCCGACACGGCATGCTGCTCGTCGTTCTTCGGGATGAGCTCCACCACAGCCAAGGCGGCGCTGCGGTCGGACGGATGGAGTTCGAAGAGCCGGTAGGCGAATACGACTTGAGCGCGGTAGCCATCGCCGGCCTTCGATTTCCATGTGGTCAACGCGGCCACGGACCTGGCGCTTGCCATCCGCGCCAGGGCGTCGACTTCGGCGCAGGCCGCCTCCTGCGCGGGCAGAACCGCGGGTAAGAGTAAGCCGGCAATCAATACCGCGATCCGGCAAAGCACCGGCAATCCTACCTGGCGCTATCCAGCACTTCGCCCGAGGGGCCGATCAGCCGGGCTTCCATGGCCAGCGTTCCGTCGGCGTGCGTCGAGCAGCTCAGGCACGGATCGTACGCCCGCACCACCGCCGACACCCGGTTCAGCATGCCTTCCTGAATCCTGGCGCCTTTGACGAAGAAACGCGCCACCTCGCCCACGCTGCGATTGATCGCCAGGTTGTTGTGGCCCGTGGCCACGATCAGGTTGGCCCAGCGGATGGCGCCCGACTCATCCACCTTGTAATGGTGGATCAGCACGCCGCGCGGCGCCTCGATCATGCCCACGCCTTCCAGGCAATTCACCCCCGCCCGCGCCCGCACGTGCGTGTCCAGAATCGACGGGTCGGCCAGCAGCCGCTCCATCTTCTCCAGAGCGTGCGTCAACTCCACCAGCCGCGCGTAGTGATAGTGGAACGAGCTGTGCACCACCGGCCCGAACCGCTGCCGGAACTCCGCCAGTTCCTTGTCGCCTTC